>Ga0105356_10006212_pt1 | contig 11164 bp, 7 predicted proteins | sample GOMGulsemesocosm_3_FD_83502 | JGI IMG/M metagenome (GOLD analysis project Ga0105356, IMG submission 83502) | Methane-oxidizing microbial communities from mesocosms in the Gulf of Mexico - GOM9D Gulf of Mexico | ecosystem: Environmental > Aquatic > Marine > Cold seeps | place: Gulf of Mexico...
CAAAAGCCCTTGGTCTTGTGTGATGTCATCGCACATCTCAATGTACATTTCTTCGGTAATGGTATCTTCATTGTCTTCAGGCGGTGACGGTAATGACATTTCTTGTAAGAGATCGTAGTGCTTTCCGTCGTGCAGTTTTATGACTTTTTCAGCTAGATTTTTGATTTGTTCTAAGTTCATGAATTCCATCTCTTGTTGCTGAGTTGTTGATTTAAGGCGTGATGATATATGGCGCAGTCTACAGGTAAAGTCTCACCCACGCGTCATTGCGATCGAAACGAAGTGCAGAGAAGCAATCCATGTTGGCACAAGGCTTGCTTTATCACACCAAACATGATTCGCCTAACCATTCCAATAGTCACTGGATAGCGATACATCCCTGAAAGATTCAATCATCTAATCGCCTCCCTGCTTAGTTTAGGTGGGGTGTGTCCTGTAGCGCATCACGCTACCAACCTAAATGAAAAGTGACTGCATTGGGCGTGGCTAGAGGGGCTGTCCCAAAATATCAAGCCAATGTCCCAAAATGTAAAGTGAGGTGGGACATGACTTGATAGAGTGTGCTTGCTGCATTGGGCAGCGTGATAGGTTCTCTCTCTTTCTCTGTCATCAGAGCTCTACGCCGAGTTTCTCGGCGTTTTTTTTGCGCCATCCTAGGTTGCTTAGCGTGGTCGAGGCTGGTGCTATGATTACATGGTGTCTAACCGTGTGACCAAAAAATCAGGCATTACTAGCTTTATGTCATCAGAATATGTTCCGCCAATAGCTACCAATCCTCATTCCATGCACTTTGCTCGAGTTTCTACCACGCATGGCTGGCAGAGCTTCATCGAGAGTCTGGGGCTTAACCCTGAGGTATTGTTGAAGTCGGTGGGTCTCTCGTTGGATATTATGTCTGATCCTGACAATCAGATACCTTATTTGGCGGTCGCTCAACTTATGGAGTTGTCAGCGCAAGAGACGAAGCTTGAAGATTTCGGGATCCAGTTGGCGGCACGCTGGCCTTCGCCTCTTCAGATCGGTGGGCCGGTCGGCTTGCTGATGCAGTTAATGCTGCAAAGCCCAACCGTTGGGGAGGCGTGGCAATATTTTTGTCAGCACTACCATCTTCACTCTCAGGGCGTGGGGTGGACCTTAGACTGTGATCATAAGTATGCGTATTTAATTCGAGAGGGATTTTTGGCGAGTAAAGTCTCCTCGTTTCAGGCGGTGACGATGAATCTGTCTCACGTACTTAAGTTGATGAGATCATTGTGCAATGATGAAGACTGGGCGCCTTCGTTTATTAGCTTTACGCATACCGCACCCAAAAATCTGAATATCTTTTCACACCACTTCGGTGGCTCTGTGCGTTTTGGTGAAGAGATAAGCTGCATGGCATTTCCGGTGGAAATGCTCGGGCGCAAAATTTGTTATTCAAATGATCAATTGCAAGAGCTTCTGGCGGCCAAGCTTGATGAGCTGGAGGGCGAGGCTGAAGGCGGTGGAAATTTTGTCTCACGGCTGGAGATTATGATTCGTCAGGGCTTGCGCAATGGTTGTTGTTCTCAGTCTGATATTGCCCGACAAATGCTCTTACACCCCAAAAAACTGCAGCGTGAGCTAAAAATACGGAACCTATGCTTTCGCGAACTTAAGGTTAAGGTTCGGTTGGAGCTTGCAGAGCATTTTATTAAACATACCACCTTTCCGCTGACGGCCATCGCTGAAATGTTGGGCTACAGTGCGCTCAGTGTCTTATCTCGCTCCTTTAAAGAACACCATCAACTTTCGCCTATTGAATGGCGGCAACAGAACTCCGCGTAAGATTTTTAGGCCTCTGTCTCTTTTTCTTGAAGCTTGTATTTTGTCCGATTAGGTAAAGTTGTTGTCCAAAAATATAAAGCTCTTTCCTTCTAAGTTAGTAGTCTAATCAGGACCACTGTTGGTGGTTGTGAATAAGGGATCTAAAACGGCCATAGAACATAGGCGAGGTAGAGGCTTTATATTCAAATTACCTCTAGTGGCATTTCGATTCTCGTACTGGCTCTCGTGCTGCTTCAGCGATTGATGTGTCTTTGTGTTTCGAAGTTTACCCTCTTGTGATTCGAGAGCGTTTGCTCCTGCGTATTACTCTGCGGGTAGAGATTATCAAATTCTCTCAATACAACACCGTCCATTTTTATTGGTGATTAAAATTAATTGGAAAAGATATGAAAAAGTTTTGCATTTCGACTTTGGCGTTTGCATGCAGTATACAGTGCAGCTCTGCACTGGCCGGAGGCAATCAAGCTCTGGCAAGTGATGCGAGAGTGTCCTCCTCTTTAGCGTTACTCGAAACTTGGGTGGAAAGTAAGCGCATCAACGAGCAGATACCGGGCATATCCATGGCGATTGTGTCTGATCAAGAGATGCTGTGGAGCCGAGGTTTTGGTTATGCCGATCTAGACAGTAAAACCCCCGCGAGCAGCGATACAATTTACGGAATTTGCTCGGTTTCGAAACTGTTTACCAGTATCGGTGTGATGCAGTTGCGCGATCAGGGAAAACTGTCACTGAGCGATTCAGTCAAAGATCACCTGCCGTGGTTTAATATTCAGCAGTCGTTTCCAGAAAGCTCTGAAATAACCATTGAGAGCCTACTAACTCATACGTCGGGGCTGCCACGAGAGTCAGACTTTCCTTATTGGACGGCGCCTGACTTTGAAACCCCCACTCGTCAGCAAATGATAGAAAAGCTCCCGACACAAAAAACACTGTATCCAGTATCGGCACACTATGAATACTCAAATTTGGGTATGATTTTAGCTGGTGAAATTATTGCGGCGCGAGCCGGTGAAAGCTATGCAGAGTATATTCAGGAAAATATTTTATCACCCCTAGAGCTTCAAGATACTTCATCGGCGATGCCCGAGGCAGAGCAGCGCCAACGTTTGGCTGCAGGATACTCGTCTCGCAATCGCGCGGGGGAGCGTCAACGGCTACCGGAATTTAACGCTAGAGCCATAACCGCAGCCGGTGGTTTTAGCTCGACCGTAGAGGATTTATCCCGTTTGATGTCTTGGCAGTTTCGTCAGTTAGCAGGCGCTGATTCCACTGTCCTAAAGAGCGATACCCTAAGAGAAATGCAGCAGTCGCAGAAAAAAGAGTCTGCTCGGGGGTTGGGCTTTCATTTGTTAAATGGTGGCGACTACACCTTAACCGGTCATTTTGGTTTGTGCCCAGGTCATCAATCGGCCGTTTTTATCGAGCCCACCAGCCGTATAGGTGTGGCCGTGTTGGTCAACCATTCGGAGCGGGTCAATAGGGCAACTCCCAAGCTGTTAACTCAAGCATTCAATATTGTGGCGCCGGCACTGATGGCCGCAAAATCTGAATCAGACAACACTAAAGAGTCCGACAGTAAGATGGCGCTCTATCGTGGTAGCTACGATATCTTTCCGTGGGGGGGAGAAATGGCCGTGCTTCCTTGGCAAGATGGATTGGCTATGATCACGCTACCCAGCGACAACCCACTGCAAGAGATGATGTTGTTAAAGCATGAATCCGGACACCAGTTTCGACGCGTTCGGGCTGATAAAACCCTAGCAGAACCGATTGAGTTTGATCTTGATCAGCAGGGCAAGGTGGTGGGGCTTCGGCGCCACAGTAATTACTTTCGAAGGGTGGACTAATAATCTCCCATTTTTAGTCGAGTGCTTGGGGTGCCAGTTCTTTTGCCAACCCAAGCACTGCTCACAGATGGGTGAAACCTTTCTCTAGTACCCTGTAGTTATGCATCTTCCGAGCCGTCGAGCTTGTGGCAGTATTTGATATATCCCGTGAGAGTAATACGCCCAAGACTACTGATAGCTAAACGACTTTATGCGCTTCAAAAAGATAATTTTTATCGTTAAGGAAGCACGGTTTTAGTTTTACTTGTCTTTGAAATATTCACGGCTCAGACGAAATACCACCGGGCTCAAAATGGCGAGCGCGACCAAGTTGGGAATAGCCATCAAAGCGTTTAGGGTGTCGGCCAAGAGCCACACGACGTCGAGCTCAACAACGGCGCCCACCGGAATCGCTAAGATCCACAGAACCCGAAATGGCTTAACAACGCGTACCCCAAACAAAAACTCGGCGCAGCGTTCGCCGTAAACACTCCAGCCAAGAATGGTGGTAAAGGCAAAGACGGCTAAAGAGATGGCCACCAGATAGTTACCGACGCCAGGCAGGGCGGCGGCAAAGGCGGCGGATGTTAACGCGGCTCCAGATTCACCCGAAGTCCATAGGCCAGAGGTGACAATCACCAAACCGGTAATCGAGCAGATAATAATCGTGTCGACAAAAGTGCCGAGCATAGCGATCAGACCTTGGCGCACCGAGCTATTGGTTTGCGCCGCGGCGTGAGCGATAGCGGCGCTGCCTAAACCGGCTTCGTTTGAAAAGATACCGCGAGCCACACCAAAGCGAATAGCCGCCCAAACCGCGGCGCCAGCAAAGCCACCCTCAGCGGCTGTCGAGGTAAAGGCCTGCTTGCAGATAAGCGCAATAGCGCTGGGGATGGCCTCTGCATTGATGGCCAAGACCACCAGCGCTGCGAGTAGGTAAGCAATGGCCATCACCGGCACTAAGGTGCCCGCAACCGCGCCAATTCGTTTGAGCCCGCCGAGCAGCACCGCACCGGTGAGCAGTATCAAGCTCAGCCCCGTGAGCCACAGTGGCAAACCGAAATTGGCGTGCAACACGCTCGCCACGGAATTGGACTGCACACTGTTGCCGATACCAAAGCCGGCAAGGGCGCCAAAGATGGCAAAAAGAGTGCCCATCCAAGCCCAGTGTTTACCGAGTCCGTTCTTGATGTAGTACATGGGGCCGCCGACATAACTGCCATTTTCATCGACCTCGCGGTAGTTAACCGCCAGTACTGCTTCGGCAAACTTGGTGGCCATACCGATTAGAGCGGTACACCACATCCAAAACAAAGCCCCGGGGCCGCCGAGAAATATGGCGGTGGCAACACCGGCGATATTACCCGTGCCCACAGTAGCCGAAAGCGCGGTCATCAGTGCTTGATAGGGGGGGATCTCACCGTTTTTCTCTCCGGCGGAATCGACGGACCGACCTTGCCACATCAGCTTGAAGCTGGTGCCAATGTTTAAAATGGGCATTAACTTGAGGCCAATTTGAAGGAAAAGACCAACGCCAAGTATAAGAACCAACATTCCTGGCCCCCATACAATCGCGTTGATGCTGCTGAGTAACTCGGTGATTGCTTGCATATCTGATTCCCAATTTTATAGGCGGTAAATCGTAACAAACCTCACCGAAAATGATTGATGTTTTAGGACGTTAATTTGATCTAAGTGGACAGAGACGGCTTGAGTCTGGTTAAAGTTGATACCCCTAACCATTGCAAAAAATCGGAATGTTCTTTAATTCCACTTCGACGGCTCTGAGCGCGGTCCCTGGCTGGTCTTACCTGAAAATAAATTTTCGCCCAAAAAAGACGGCAGCATGGCTAAGAGTACAGCCGCTATGTTTTGGTGAATTTAAGATTAAGGAGCGGCTGGAGTTTGCAGGTCTATAGGTAAATTTTTTCCGGCGGCTACATCTTTTTAGTAGATTCTTGCACGTTGTCCAATTAAGTAAAGTTGGCGTCCAAAAATGTCAATCTCCTTTGCTTGAGAGTGAGTAGTCTAGAGTTATCCCGTTTGTGGTTGAGAGCACGGGGCCTATAACTGCTATAAATAAATGAGGTAGACACACCATGTTCAAATCATCCCTTTCTATTTCCATTGCCGCTATAACCGTGGCGATGGCGATGCCAGCAATGTCTCAGCAGGACTCGGGTTTTACGCTGGAAGAAGTTGTTGTTACCGCGCAAAAGCGTGATCAGAGTCTGCAAGATGTTCCGCTCGCCATTACCGCTCTCAGCAGTGATGATCTGCAGCGAGTGAATGCGCAGGATATGAAAGATATTCAGTTCTCCACACCCAATCTGACGGTTAACGGAGCAACAGCGGCGACTCAGTCATTTGGCATCCGGGGTATTTCTGACTTTTCACGCAACCCCGGTTATGACAACCGTGTGGGTGTGTATGTTGATGGTGTTTGGGCTGGGCGCTCGACGGCTTCCAATCAGTCGGCTCTCGATATCCAGTCGGTCGAAGTACTGCGTGGTCCTCAAGGCACCTTGTTTGGTAAAAACACCGTCGCGGGCGCGCTCAATATTACCACTAAGCGACCAACCGAAGAGCTTGGTGGAACCCTTGCAGTAGATCTTGGTAACTACAACCTGCAGAAAGTCATGGGCACTATTAATCTTCCCTTGACTGATAATCTGCTGACTAAGCTGAGTGTATCTACCACCCGTAGAGATGGGCATGTTGACGATGTGTTTACGAGTAGAGACTATGAGGATAAAGACGAGCAGGCAGTCCGCGGACAGGTTCAGTGGAATGCGAGCGATAATACCGAAGTGATGTTCAGTTTCGATCATATGGAAAATGAATTCACCACGACCATTGCCGAGAGTGCAGGTGACGCACTCGCGCCAAAGCCTTATGAAGTCGCTTTGGATGGCACTCAGTTTATGAGCACGCAAGTTGAAGGTCTCGGCCTGACCATCAACCACACTCTAGAGAGTGGCTTTGAACTGACATCGATTACCGGTAAACGCTACAGCGAGTGGGTGTTGACAGATAATGACGAGGATTACACCCCAGGGCCTTTTGCATCGAGCTCTTTCACAGAAGAAAGTGATCATATCTCCCAAGAGTTTCGTCTGGCCTCGCCAGAAGATGACGACTTTGACTACGTCTTAGGTGTGTACTTTCTCGATCAAGAGATTAACGGCAACAATGATGCGTTGGCCTTTGCACCCTTAGTCAATCCATTAGCCCCCGCTGTTTATGTTGGTGCGAGAGCGGCTTCAACCGTAGAGGTATCATCATTTGCGGCATTTGCTCACGGTAATTACCAGCTGACAGACAACCTAGAATTGACCGCTGGATTACGTTACACCAAAGAAGATAAAGATCTCGATTATTCAATCGAAGATACTTCCGGTTTGTTCGCCAATACAACCTTGAAGGATGATCGATCTGCGAGTAACTGGTCTCCAAAGGCGAGCCTCAACTGGTTTGTGAATGATGACATCATGATCTACGGCAGCTATTCGAAAGCGTATAAAAGTGGCGGTTGGAATGCCGATATGGTGGCCTCTGCTGAGGCAATCGGTTTCGACGATGAAGAAGTCGATAGCTTCGAAATTGGTATGAAATCTACGTTGTTAGACGGTCGTATGAGATTTAATGCCACTGTCTTTCATGCGAATTATACCGACTATCAAGTATTCAGCTTTGTACCTCTAAGCAGCGGTGGCACCTTGATTACGGTATCTAATGCCGGTGAAGTTACCAGCCAAGGGCTGGAGCTAGACTTGCAGTGGATGATCAGTGAAAACTGGCGCCTGTGGAGTGCCTATGGTTATACCGATTCAACCTTTGATAAGTTTGAAAATGGCGGCGGACCTGGAGTTAATTACGATGGCAACGCAACGGCTAATGCGCCTGAAGATAACTTCAGCTTCGGATTTGAATATGCAACTCAGACCGCCGATGGTGAGTTAATTGCCTCTATGGATTATTTCTACCGTGGCGAGTCATTCTCCAACCCTAACAATGCTGCCGATAATGAAGTGGAATCTCGTGAAGAGGTTAGCGCTCGTGTGGGTTACGAGGCGGGATCGGGTCAGTGGAGTGCTTATCTGTGGGGCAAGAACTTGACCGATGAAACTACCGTCATTAGCAGCTCGCGGTCCTTCTTGGGCTTGAAGCGTGAGCAATTCAACATGCCAAGAACCTACGGCATTTCGGTGAAGTATAACTTTGGCGCATAAGCCAATCGCTGATAAAAGAAGCCGCCCTTGAGGCGGCTCAGAGTGCTGATAAAGTCAGACTCGTCATCGCGAGTGCAACGCAGCGATCCATTACGGCACAAATTTCAGCAACAAAGTGCAAGAAATGGATCGCCGCGTCGCTAAAAGCGCTCCTCGCGATGACTGGGTAGGGTTTGTCATTAAACAGAGCCGCCATCAAGGCGGCTCAGAGTGCTGATAAAGTCAGACTCGTTATCGAGAGTGCAACGCAGCGATCCATTACGGCACAAATGTCAGCAACAAAGTGCAAGAAATGGGTCGCCGCGTAGCTAAAAGCGTTCCTCGCGATGACTGGGTAGGGTTTGTCATTAAACAGAGCCGCCATCAAGGCGGCTTCTTTTTAGCACTTATAAAAATACAGTCAGTTATGGAGTGAATGATGAAACAACACAATTTCCTGCGCGCATTAGTCCCGGCATTGATCGCCGCGACACTGTCTCCTGCGGTGTTTGCTGAAGCGTCCTATGATCTGGTGATTCTCGGTGGACGAGTGATGGATCCGGAAACGAACTTCGATGCCGTTCGCAATGTTGGCGTTCGTGATGGACGGATTATCGCCATTACCGAAAAGGCCATAAAAGGCGATGAGACCATCGATGCAGTTGGCATGGTCGTTTCTCCCGGTTTTATTGACACGCACCTACACGGCCAAGATCCGTTTGCGATAAAAATGTCACTTCGCGATGGCGTGACCAGCAGTATGGATCTCGAAGCCGGGGCGATTAATGTATCAGAATGGTACGCTGAAAAAGAAAATCAGTGGCAGATGAATTACGGTACCAGCGCTTCTCATTTGCTGGCGCGAATGACTGTGCTGGATTCAGAAGTTGAATTTAAGGGCGCTGTAGACACGACCAGCGGCACAGCTTATATCGGCAAAGCAGCGGCCGACGGTGTTCAAGGTTGGGCTGCAACGATCAGCAATACCGAGCAGCTCAATCAAATCAGCCAGCATCTTGATGAAGAGCTTCGTCAGGGCGCGATTGGCTTGGGCTCCTCGCTGTCGTATATGGGTAGCGCTGTCAGTAGTTATGAAATGTTTGAGCTACAGCGCACCGCCGCTCGTTACCAACGTGTCACCGCCGTGCACACACGCTACCATATGAATCCAACGCCATTGAGTGAAGCGCCCATTGCCTTTGATGAGATTTTGGCCAATGCGGTCCTGTTAAAAGCGCCAATGTTGGTTGTGCATAATAACGATCATGGCTGGGAAGAAATTGAAGAAAAGCTGCAGATGGCCCGAGCGCAGGGACTCAACATGTGGTCGGAGCATTATCCCTACGCCGCCGTGTCTACCTTTGTGGGCGCCCGTTTTTTTAAACCCAATGTTTGGGTGAAACAATTCGGTTACTCCTACGCCGATACACTTTATTCACCAGAGCAAGATCAATTTTTAGATCAGGCCGCCTATGAGGCATTGGTGAAAAGCAATCCAGGCCAAGCCGTCATTGCCTACATACCCAAGAGACATAAATGGATGCCTTACTGGTTGAGTATGCCTCATATGACCGTGGCCAGTGATGGCATGATGGGCATTGGCACAGACGGAAAACTGTTGCCTTGGGATGCCAGCTACTCCGAATACGCAGGGCACCCCAGAGTCTCGGGTTCTTACGCGAAAACTTTGCGTTTAGGGCGAGAGTATCAAGTGTCGTTGATGCAAAGCTTGTCTCAGCTGAGTTACTGGAGCGCCAAGCACTTAGGCGATGCCGGTTTGAAATCCATGCAAGAGCGTGGTCGACTGCAAGAAGGCATGGTGGCCGACATTACAGTATTTAACCCAGAGACAGTGACGGATAACTCCACCTACAAAGCCGGTGAGCACGGCTTGCCAGCAACCGGTATTCCTTGGGTGATTGTGAATGGGACCATTGTGGTCAAAGACTCAAAGGTGCAAAAAGCCGTCTATCCTGGACAAGCCATACGTTACCCCGTGGAAGATGAGCCACGTTTCAAACCTTTAAGTGCCGAAAAGTGGATTACAGACTTCACCCGTCGCACTAAACCGTTGAAGGAAAAACCTGAACTATCGCACCTTCACTAAAGGCGCGTTGTTGTTATAGGGCGTGTATTTTCAACTCAGCGAAAATAAACGCTTTAGAAAGCTGACAAACCCTAACCGCGCCATGGCAATCGAAATGAAGGTCACCTAATCACGTCGTAGCAATCGAAGCGAAGTGTACCGAACCACGTCATTGCAATCGAAAAACCACGTCATTGCGATCGGAACGAAGTGCACCTCTTTACGTCATTGCGATCGGAACGAAGTGCAGAGAAGCAATCCATGCTGGCACAAAGCTCGCTTCATAATGCCAAACACTGGTTGCCTAGAGGTCAACGCAAAGGCGTAACCTTCGCCAATCTCCCTTTCATAACTTCACTATGCTGCGCTGCCCACAAATCACGAATAATCTGCAGGTTAAACCAAAACTCAGACGTAGTACCAAAAACCTTAGCCAGCAAAAAAGCCGTCTCAGACGTAACACCACGCTTATTCATACACAACTCGTTTACCGTCTTACGGCCTACACCCATGGCTTTGGCAAGCTGGCCTTGAGAGACCTTAAGCGGCTCTAAAAATTCAATTTTTAACATGTCACCAACAGGTGTGGGTTGTTGGCGGGAATGCGAAAGTTTGTAGTCATGTTACTGCCTCACTGCTAAGTGTGCGGAATACCCATCAGTCTCCCAGTCGTCATACTTGGATAAGCGAGTGTGCGTTGCCGTTAATTACTCACCGCAATAGCCATCAAACGATCGTTCCAACTCCCCGAGTAAATCCTCTATGACTAGAATTATGCATTGCCTGTCCCCTGAGCTGGCGGCATCCAACATTATTTCTGCCTGTAGCGACATACGACACAGGGCCTTGAGTTTATCGATTTGCAGGTAAATGGCGACTTGTTGATCTTCGGAATTAGCGGGGGCGGGCAGGGAGGAGGGCTTTATAGCCATAAGGCAACATTCCATGTCGAAGGGGATACCCATCATCTGCTGTCGAACAGCCTCAGTCCACAGTCTGTATGACACATAACGTGACTGTGAGACCGTGGCCGCTCATTGCTCAATTCGCCAAGCTAGCACCAACCGCAGGAGGTGCTATGTTGCCGGAAGCAGCACTAGGTAAGGCCATCAAAATCAGACGGATAGAAGCAGAGTTCAGCCAAGAAGAGCTGGCAGAGCTCTGTGGTATCGATAGAACCTATATGTCGAATATCGAACGAGGCAAACGCCAACCCGCCATCAAAACCTTGAGAC
>Ga0105356_10006213_pt1 | contig 11163 bp, 6 predicted proteins | sample GOMGulsemesocosm_3_FD_83502 | JGI IMG/M metagenome (GOLD analysis project Ga0105356, IMG submission 83502) | Methane-oxidizing microbial communities from mesocosms in the Gulf of Mexico - GOM9D Gulf of Mexico | ecosystem: Environmental > Aquatic > Marine > Cold seeps | place: Gulf of Mexico...
CAATACACCCAATGATTTGGTGTATCTTGTCGTGCACAGTGATCTCAAAGCCTTCGCCAAAGCTGGCACCATGCAAATGACCTCAAAAAAATGGATGGCTACATCGCAAGAATTTGCATCAACTATGGAGTGTGAGACGGCGCTATATTCCACCAGAATTGTTCACCTTCCCGCGACTACTATGTAATCGTACTGACACTCTCAGTAACAGCAAAACGCAGCGGACTACTCGTTATGTAACGAGGTGGTCAGCTGCCATTTAATTACGCGGGCAGCTAGCAAAAGAAATGATTGGCACCCTTTAAGCTGCATGCTGAGCTGCGCTGAATGTTGTTGGCGTTAACTTAGCTCAACCGCGTAGACAAACTTCTTTGAGTTGCAATATGCCTGGCTGAACTCCACCACACGGCCGTCAATATTAACACTGGAGCGTTCAACCATCAGCACCGGCGAACCTGGCACTAGGCCCAGGTTCTCAGCATAGTCTTCTGGCACCTGCGTTGCATGTAGCTCATCGCGCACTGAAACAATACTAATACCGTATTTTTCCTGATACAACATATACAGCGCGTCAGACAAATGCGCCTGCTTGTCAATATCGGGGAACACCGACAGCGGCTGTATCACCTTTTCCAAAATAGCAGGTTCAGCGTTCAAAAATCGTAAACGCAGCAGTTCGACTACCTGCGACTTGGCCGCTAAGTTTAGCTGCGTTCGCTCAACTTTTGTCGCCGTGCGTCTAGTTGAAGACAGTACCCGTGTCTCGGGAATAAGGCTATCGCCACCGGGTTCACGCAGGCGGAAAAACCGAAACAGCGAACTCTCCTGGGTATGTTCTGCTACGTAGGTGCCCTTGCCCTGACGGCGCTGCAACAAATTCTCGGCCACCATCTGGTTGAGCGCCTTGCGCACAGTGCCCTGACTAACCCCCAACTGCTCCGCCAACGCCATCTCGCTGGGCAGCGGCTCAGCGGGCTTCCAGTAACCTTCTACCAAGCGCCCAGTCAGGTGATCGTAAACCTGTTTATAGAGGGGCTGAAAGCTGGGACTTGGTGTCATGGGTTTTCCTGTTGGCATTTGAGTCGTTGGGCCTATGCGGCACTGTTGCCGTTCGGTCAGACTGCGTTTTTTCTCTATTATCGTGTGTAGAGCGAGTTTGGTCAAAGAAAATGACCCTATCCCCTAGAACAACCAGCACGTGTGCAGAAGTTGTTGTCTCAACATAACTAACACCACTCAAAAAATTGGGCACAGCAGCACTGACTGCAGTAAGCATCGGTTTTAACAGGCATAAAAAAGGGGGGCTTTCGCCCCCCCAAATCATCGACACTGTCATCGGACACTATCATCGGACTATGAAACTTGGTTAAAACGATGCTCTAAAAGCAGCGCCAAAATAGCGCTCGGCATCGCGAGGTACCTGGTAGCGAAAACCGTCACCGCTATAAGCGGTAACATAGCTTTCGTCACCGAGATTTTTACCGATCAGTGAGATGCGGTAGCGATCATCGTCAAAGGAAAAGCCGATACTGGCGTTGACAATGTCATACTCGGGCAATATAGCCAGCGGGTTTTGCGAACCGTCATTGCCAGGCAAACCACCGACTTGCTCATCGGTATGTACAAAAGAGCTGTTGATGATGATTTCCATATCACCCATGGGAATGATGTACTCTGCCATCAGCGAGTATTTCAGGTCTGGGGCAAAGGGTACATCCAGGCCGGAACGGGTCGAACAACCAACCGCATCAATAGGACAGTTAAACTTGTCTATTTCTGCATCAATAGAGGCCAAACCGCCTGACAGAGTCAGGTTTTGCACCGGGCGCCACATAAAGTCTAGCTCGATACCACTAGTGCTAACGTCACCGGCACTGGTTAAACGGGTGATACAGACACCGTCGGAGCAATCAGCGTTATTCGCCTGAAAGTCAGATACGTCAGTCTGAAACACGGCCGCATTAACCATCAGGTTGCCAGCGGTGTATTTATAACCCAACTCAAAGGAGTCAGAAGTCTCCTCAGCAATAGGCGTAGCATCGTCGCCGTTGGCTTTAAAATTGTAATATACATTGAAGCCGGGACCCTTATAACCCTGCGACGCCGTGGCATAAACCATAGAGTCTTCGTTAAGATCCCACTGCAGACCTAACTTGCCAGATACATTAGTCTCGGTACTCTTTCCGTTAAAGTTAGTATTTTCAGTAGCGGGACGCACGCCTACGCCACGACGACCATATTGATCATTGCTGCTGCGGCGGTGACTGTAAGAAACTTCGTCGTCGGTATAGCGCAGGCCAAATAGGATGCGCATATCGTCAGTGATATTGATCTTACCGTCGCCAAATACTGCCCAGTTGTGAACCTCGGTTTCCATATAGGCCGTAGCAGATACGATATCGTTGGCATTACAGGTAACACCCAAGGTCTCGGTAAAACCACCGATGTCCGCCAGTGCATCAGCTAACGCTGCCCCCGACAGATTCTCGTTGGCATACCAGTTCATCGCCTGGTCCAGCTGACCGTTGTTGTTCTGACAGCTAGCGTCCCGGGTAAAGTTACGCTCGGACTCGATGTTCCAATAAAATGCACCGACTTGGTATTCAACCAGGCCGCCCTGTGGCGATGCTACTCGCAACTCCTGCGACAGCTGACGCCACTCCTGCGGTCCCAAATCATGCAGCTGAAAGGGAACACCAAATACCGGCTCTGTGCTGTCACCGGCAATCGAGGTAAAGTCACCTTCGCGAACCTCAGTATTGTCCCAGGCACGATAAGCGGTGATAGAGGTCAACTCAAACTCACCGATACTCTTGTTAATCTGTACTGAGAAAGCGGTGGTTTTGTCAAAGGTCTCGGTGACCAGATCGTGGTCGATACGGCGCTGGTCTAAATCGAGATCGGGGTTGCCATTGACCACACCATTGCTGTCAGGGGCGGCGGCAGAATCGGGATTGCGACCGCTGGGCACCAGCTCCAGATCGGTACAACACTCGTCCTTGGCCTCGTAGTTCTCGGCGATAAACAACATCGACATATCATCGCTAATATCAAACTCGAGCATGCCGCGCACACCGGAGCGATCGTAGCCATTGGCCTTCTGGTTGTTAAAAACATTTTTTAGATAGCCGTCAAACTGCTTGTCCAGCACGGTCAAACTACCCCGGGCATTGTCGCCTAAGGGCCCGGCGAAACGAGCTTTAATACTGTATTCGTTGTCTTGATAAAGCTGTACGTCCAAGGTGCCTTCAAAGTCATCACTGGGGCGCTTAGTCGTCATATTGACCACACCGGCCGAGGCGTTTTTACCAAACAACGTACCCTGCGGTCCGCGCAGCACTTCGATGCGTTCCAGGTCATACAAATCGCCAAAGGCTTGTCCGGAACGACCCAGAACAACGCCGTCGACCACGGTAGAAACACTGGGTTCAGCGGCAACACTAAAAGAGATGGTACCGATACCACGAATAGTCAGTGCTGAATTTCGAGTGGTATTGCCCTTGCGAAAGCTAACTGAGGGCACCATCGCCTGCAGGTTTTCGATATTATTGGCAAATGACGCCTCGATTTGATCCGAGCTTAAACTGGTTACTGCAACGGGCACATCACTCAAGTTTTCTGTGCGTTTTTGCGCGGTTACCACTATTTCTTCCAACGCCAAAGAGTTATCGCTCTGGGCGACGGCCGTGTGTTGCAGCGCGACAACGGAAGTCAGCGCAACAGCACCGGCTAGGCCACGCCGTATAGTTTGCATTTTAGACATTATGTCTATCTCCTGATAGTTTTAGTTGTTATACCGAGGGACCACAACCGGCAAGCCCTCTATTGTCGTTCTCTCCCTTCCCCCTGTGTTGACACTGCCCTTTGCGCAAGCTGTGCTCTTGGCGCAACCGTACGACAGACATCGTCACGATCATTTCCCTCACTGGAAACTTGACACGATCACTATAATACAACTTATGTCTTATACAAGTCATATTTGCCTAAATTTACAGGCGATCTCAAGTAACAGTGCGACCGCGACGGCAACAGAGTCCGTTAGGACTCATTCCAGTGCAACTGCGCGGCATATTTCTCGCGCCAGTGGCTAAGCGCAATCTTGCACAGTGCGATATTCACGATCGCTATCGCGGCTATCGTATACCAGAAAACCGGCCCCAGCCCCCCCACCAAACCCAGTGGTGAAAACAGCACATAGGTCATCACGATACCGCCAAACAAGGTGATCGCCACCGGCAACGCATAGGCCCAGGGCGTCATATCCACGGCACCGGCTGGTTGGTAGTGCCAAGCCTCTGGCAGCGGTATCAGGCGACCGATGATTAACATAATGGCCACCTCCACAAAAAACAGGATGGCGTAAATATGAATAAAGTTGATATCGACATCGATTACAAATTTCAACAGCGCATAGGCGATCACATGAAAGCCTATAGCCACCTTGGCCGCCAACCCCGGTACGCGGCGAGTAAACAGCCCTACTAATACAACCGCGATCACCGGGATATTATAAAAGCCGGTGAAGATTCGAATAATTTGGAAAAGCCCTTCCGGGGCATATTGCAGCAGCGGTGAGATCACAAAGGAGGCCAGCGCTATCGCCACACTGGCATACTTGGCTACTTTTATCAGCTGCTCGTCACTGACCTTTGTTTTTTTATAGGGCTGGTAAATATCCAGTACAAACAACGTAGCGGCACTGTTGAGCAGCGAGTTAAAAGAGCTAAACACCGCCCCTAACAGCACCGCCAGAAAGAAGCCCGACATATACACTGGCAGCACATCCTTAACCAAACGGGGATAGGCCATATCGATTGACTGCAGACCTTCACCGTATAAGTGGAAGGCAATAACCCCCGGCAACATCATTAAAAATGGAACCAGCAGTTTAAAATAGCCCGAAAACAATACGCCCTTCTGTCCTTCCGCTAGATTCTTGGCCCCCAAGGTGCGCTGAATTACGTATTGATTGGTGCCCCAGTAAAACAAATTGGCAAAGATCATGCCGGTAAAAAGCGTGCCAAAGGGGGTTGGGTCGGTGGCCGCACCAATGGCATTGAGTTTTTCGGTATGGGTGCTCATCACCTGGTCAATTCCTGCGGCGACACTGCCATCCCCCAGCGCGGCAAAACCAAACAGCGGCACGGTGACACCGATGATCAGCAGCCCTACCCCGTTGATGGTATCGGATACCACCACCGCCTTGAGGCCGCCAAACACCGCATACAAAGAACCGATCAAGCCCACGGCAACAATAGTGATAAGCAATGCACTACTGTAATCAACATCGAGCAGCGCCGGTACATCAAATAATTGCAGTACCGCGATCGATCCTGAGTAGAGAATGGAGGGAATTGTAATAAGACCGTAGCCCACCATAAACAGCACTACGGTCATCCGTCTAACACCATCGTCGAAGCGATTACTAAGAAATTCAGGCAGCGTGGAAAAGGCACCGGACAAATATTTGGGAAGAAAAAACAAGGCCATGACAATGGTGGCAACACCGGCGGTTACCTCCCAAGCCATACTGCTCATATTGTAGCCGTAGGCGGAACCATTGAGCCCGATGAGCTGTTCCGCCGACAGGTTGGTAAGCACCATTGAACCGGCAATAAACACTCCGGTCAGCCCTCGGCCAGCGAGAAAATAGCCATCTTTGCTATTCACTTCCCCCTTGGTTTTCTGATACGAAATCCAGGCGACAATCGCCATAAAAAAAGCACAGGAGAGCAGGGTTGTTAGTATTGTTTGTAGCTCCACCAGTAATTCCCTTGTTATGTCACTGAATTATTATATGTTAGATAGTTTGTAAGCCGAACTTTGGCGGCAGAGAGCTTGCTCGCTGTGCGCTTGCCTCGATAATGATGCCAGCAAAACCAACCACAATCAGCCGCATCACTCACCACCGCGCCAATAGTGGTCCACCAGCGGGGCAGTACCCAGAGTCTCGGTGTGCTCTAACGCAGGACCTAAGGGTATCGCCAAACCCTCGACCACAAACACCGCGATTTCATTCAGCGGCATTTGCATCTGATAGCTGCGGCCTCCGGAAAATCGTTCACCGCCGGGGAATTTACGCCAGTTTTTACCCAGCGTTAGCGGTAAATAACACTCGACTTCACCACCGGGAGCCAGACACGGTGCCACCAGCATAGCATCGCCAAGCATAAATTGGTCTTCAAAGGCCCAGGCCGCGCGTTCATTGGCACAGGCTAAAGCCATTGCCCGCTGCAGTGGCAAGCCGCTGCGGCTGGACTGTGCCATTGAAGCGTAGAGATAGGGCAGTAACTGGTAGCGCAGCCGCAACGCCTGATTGGCGGCGACCTCTGCCTCCGGACCATAGGACCAAGGCTCGCGCTGGCCGATACCGTGCAGGCGTATATGGGCGGAAAACACCGCCACCTGCAACCAGCGTACATACAACTCAGCATCGCGTTGATCACCGTAGAAACCGCCGACATCGGTAGCGTAAAACGGCGCGCCGGACATTCCCCAAGACAAACCGCCGCGCACACTGGCGGCCAAACCGCCCCAATCGGCCTGGGGGTCACCTCCCCATTGGGCGGGGTAGCGCTGCGACCCGGTCCAGGAGGAACGGCTAAATAAGAACGGCCCCGACTGACAGTACATCTCAGCCGCCTCGTACACACAGCGGTTGTACAGCAAGCTGTAGACATTGTGCAAGGTGGCACCGCTATCGCCGTTGTAGGCCAGCATATCGTCCTCGATTTGTTCCCCGAAGTCGGCCTTAATCATATCGACACCCAGGTCAAATAACGGCTTGTGACTATCGCGCCAGAAGGCATAGGCCTGGGGATGGGTAAAATCGACAATACCGGACTCCGGCAGCGCCGTCAGTACATCACCAAAGCAACTGGTATCCCACTGGTAGCGATAGGTCTCACCGCTGCGCCGGTCTTTCAACAACCAACCCTTGTCTGACATGGTTTGAAACAGTGTATTCTCTACTGAAACCAGTGGATACTCCCATAGACACACCTTGTAGTTGAGTGCTTTTAATTGCTCCATTATCAGCGCCGGATCCGGGTAGCGGGCCGCATCCCACTCAAAGGCAAAACGCGTATCGGTGTCTTGCCAGGCCCGGCCATCCAAGGTGATGACATCACAGGGCATATGTTGTTCGCGCACCTGCCTGGCCGTGTCTAACAACTCCTCGGCATCTTGGTAATAGGCCTTCGACAAGATAACCCCCAAGCTCCACAGCGGCGGCACCGGCGCGCGGCCAGTCAGCCCGGTATAGTGTTCAATAATGTCAGCGCCGTCATTGCCCGCCAGTAAAAACAGATCAACTGCGCTGTCTTCTACTAAGATACCGTAACTACGCTGCGACCAGGGCGCAAAACCGACCGCATGGGTAACTGCGGCCGGCGTATGGACAAAGGCCCCCCACCCCTGCGGACTCCAGGCAAAGGGCGTGTTTTTATAGGATATTTCTGCATTGACACCCAGCGCGTCGTGATTATAAGAGCGCAGCAGCTGACCGCGTTTATCGAGGCGCCCCCATTTTTCACCCAAACCATATACCGGCTCGTTGCCCTGTAACGCCAGCCCCACAAACCAACCCTGTTCGACACGGGCAAAGGGCGGCAGCCGAAACTCACGTACAAAGTGCCCGTCGGTGGGCGATTGTATTACCCGCTTGCCTTTTTTCGACAAATCAAACGACAGCGGTTGGTGCCGCAGTAATAAGCGATAACCGCCGCCCTCTATTACGGTTTCGCCCTCACCTTCACTGATACTCAGGGCGATGGCATCGGGTTCTGCTAGCAGCATGGCATAGTCGCCAAACTGACGTTCGCCAAGACGTAGGCGCGCGCCAAAGGGATATAGAGATACCGTTAGTGGCCCCGCCGTGGTGGCGCAAGAGAAGGTATAACGGTCTGTTAACTGTGCCTGCGCGGTAACACTGAGCGCGGGAATGTCATCCCACTGCGGGGCCGCGGGGTTAAAACTAAGCATCGATAGTTTCCTATAATTTAGTCTCAGTCTGGTCGCCAAACAAAATACTGAGATGTTGCTGCTCACGATCGTCATCAATCGCGTGGCGCCTAGACAGGCTAACCCAGTGGGCCACCCCGCCCTCGCCAGCGGCCTAACCCCGGCAAGTACCAATCAAACGCAAAAGGGTACGCGCATCTTATGTCTTTTACAACTGTGTCTTATATAAGAATAATCAGTGCAGCGTTGCACGTTAGAACTGTCACTGACTTGCCGGTAAAACACTACAAGTGAAATAAATTCACCCGGCCAGCAACAGGAATACATTGACAAACGCCAAGTCTTATATAAGATACATGACATATCTACTACCCACAACCCACGAGAGTTTAACAATGCCCAGCCTACAAAAACCTGTCATTGGCCTAGGCCTCTGGAAAATCCCCAATTCTGAGTGTGCCGACGTTGTGTATAACGCGATTAAGTCTGGCTACCGCCACCTTGATAGCGCCTGCGACTACGGCAATGAAATTCAGGTTGGCGAGGGTATTGCGCGGGCAATCGATGACGGTCTGTGCTCACGAGAAGAGCTTTGGGTGACCTCCAAGTTGTGGAATACATTCCACGCCAAAGAACATGTCAAACTCGCTCTGGAAAAATCGCTGAGCGATCTAGGTCTGGACTACCTCGACTCCTATCTTATTCACTTTCCCATCGCGCAGGCCTATGTGCCGATCGAAAGTCGTTATCCACCGGAGTGGATTTTTGATACCGAAGCGCCAGAGCCTGAGATGATATGTGTGCCGGTACCACTGATAGAAACCTGGCAGGCGATGGAGGCACTTCACAGCGAAGGACTGGTAAAACACTTAGGCGTGTGCAATTACAATACCGGGCTTCTTAACGACTTGATGGCCTACGCCAAGATCAAGCCGACACAGCTGCAAATCGAGTCTCACCCCTACCTAACGCAGCAGCGTTTGATACGGCTGGCTGGCCACTACAACATCGATGTCACTGCCTTCTCTCCCCTGGGCGCGCTATCGTATCTCGAGCTGGATATGGCCCAAGCCAGTGAATCGGTGCTGAGCCAGGCGGTTGTTATCGCCGCTGCAGAAAAACACGGCAAAACTTCTGCGCAAATTGTGCTGCGCTGGGGCGTGCAGCGTGGCTGCGCACTGGTCACAAAGAGCACTCGTACCGAACGCCTGCAGGAAAACATAGACATATTCGACTTTAGCCTCAATGAACAGGAAATGAGCGCTATCAACGCACTAAACCAGGATCGACGTTTTAACGATCCTGGTGATTTTTGCGAGGCGGCCTTCGGCAAATTCTACCCCATCTACGACTAGGAAATCATTGTGTCCAACTCAAGTCATTTACTAGCCGATCTAGCCTATAGCGAGGCCACATTTCCCACTGTTATAGTCAATGATGGTTCGGTAACTACGCTTCCCCAGGCATTGAACTGGGTTGCGGACAATGTTAGCGCGCTTAAAAAGGAGCTCAGCTGCAGTGGCGCCATTTTGTTTCGAGGCTTTCCCGTTAGCGACGCCAACAGCTACGACGCATTCTTCGCGGCCTTTAACTACCGCAATTTTACCTATAGTGAATCGCTGTCCAACGCCGTTCGTATTAACCACACTGAATTTGTATTTACCGCCAACGAAGCGCCCAAAAACGTTGAGATCTATCTTCACAACGAGATGGCGCAAACCCCCATCTATCCAGAAATAATCTCGCTGTTCTGTGAAAACGCTGCAGACCAAGGTGGTGCCACGGCGCTGTGCCGCTCAGACTGGGTCTATCGGCAACTGCTTGCCCAGCAGCCGCAACAGTGTGAAAAGCTGGAGCGGCTAGGCATTAAATACACCACTCGTATGCCCGCTGAAAATGTCCCGGAGTCGGGACAGGGACGCAGCTGGCGCGACACCCTAAGTGTTGAAAACCGAGAACAAGCAGAAGCCAAACTAAGCAAACTGGGCTACAGCTGGCAGTGGCACGACGACGGCTCAATTTCTGCGAAAACCCCTGCCCTCCCGGCCATTAAAACCCTTAAAGGCGGCCGCAAAGTGTTTTTTAATCAGATTATAGCCGCCTATCTCGGCTGGAGTGGCGTCAGCGAAAACCCTGCTAAGGCCCTGTGTTTTGGTGACGGCTCGCATTTTGCCAAGGACTTCCTCGACAGCGCAGTTAGTGTAGCCACGTCGCTGACCGAAGACTTGAACTGGCAAGACGGTGATGTTGCCATTGTCGACAACCATCTCGCCATGCACGGGCGCCGCCCTTACTCGGGACAGCGCAAGAGAAAAGTACTGGTGGTATTGGGCCGTAAATAATCTTCACCGGAACTCTGCCGCAGTGTGCCGGCTGTCGACAAGGCCGGCAATTTATCGCCGATATCTTAGCTGAAGCTGTTAACCCATCTACAACGCCATTTTTATCAACAGCCCGCTCTACGCCCTTATTTCGCAATCATGTCCTTGAATAGAGCCCTAGGCTCTTGTGCTTTGCTCCTGACGATCTATTCTATAACTACCTTTTGCGCCTATGTCAGGTCAATCACGCAGCTAGGGCTGGGCCAACACAGCAGATTGCAGCAGAAAAAATAATACCAAGCCCCTGCGCTAATGAAATATGTCAGTCTGCCGATAGCTTAGGGGTAGTACACTACGATGAGCACCTTGTATTTGACGCTATTTGCCGATGCTACAGCGTGTGTGCCAGCTAGCCCAACGCGGCTAGTAGCAGTGCCGGACGTGGCACGGCGAGCGATTGTGACCCGGGCGTTTGCTAATACCCCCTGCGCAGTGAGAAGAGTACAGCAGCTGTCGTCCAAACAAACCCGCTTAGCGAATATTGAGCCACCGCAGACTATCATTGCTCTGAACAGTACAACAGAGAACTGACGATTGACCCAAGCTTGCAGCTAGGTACTACTATCAGACATTCATAATTAGAAATATCTTTATTTACTGGAGTCTCAATATGAGCGAGCAATCGCAGCAGGACAATATTACCGAACTAGAGAACTTATTGGAGCAAGAACGGCAGAAAAACGCCGACTTTTCCGGTCAGATCGCCGCGATTGACAAAGCTCAGGCGGTAATCGAGTTCAATATGGACGGTACTATAATCACCGCCAATGACAATTTTCTCGGTGCCATGGGCTATACCCTGGCCGAGGTTCAAGGCCAG
>Ga0105356_10006216_pt1 | contig 11160 bp, 9 predicted proteins | sample GOMGulsemesocosm_3_FD_83502 | JGI IMG/M metagenome (GOLD analysis project Ga0105356, IMG submission 83502) | Methane-oxidizing microbial communities from mesocosms in the Gulf of Mexico - GOM9D Gulf of Mexico | ecosystem: Environmental > Aquatic > Marine > Cold seeps | place: Gulf of Mexico...
ATCTGGGAGTGGGAAAAGCACCCTTGTAAAAAAAATATGGTATCCCGCTTTGCAAAAAAAATTAAATGGTCACGGTGAAAAAATGGGAGAATTCACCTCGATTTCAGGTGACTTTGAAACTTTAAAAAATGTTGAGTTTATAGATCAGAATCCAATTGGTCGGTCTTCAAGATCTAACCCTGTTACTTATATCAAAGCCTATGATGATATTAGAAGTTTGTTTTCTTCAGAAACTTTATCTAAGGTAAGAAATTACAAGCCCAAACACTTTTCTTTTAATGTTGAAGGTGGACGTTGTGAAAAATGCAAAGGAGAGGGAGAAGTTACCATCGAAATGCAATTTATGGCAGATGTGCATTTAGAATGTGAAGATTGCAAAGGAAAACGCTTTAAAAAAGAAGTTCTTGAAATTAAATTCCATGGTAAAAATATTGATGACATCTTGAATTTAACTATCGAAGACGCCATTGCATTTTTTGACAATCATCATCAAAATAAAATTGTTCAAAAATTGATGCCTTTATTGGATGTAGGGTTGGGCTATGTACAATTAGGACAATCTTCTTCTACTTTATCTGGAGGAGAGGCGCAGAGAATAAAGCTGGCTTCTTTTTTAGTCAAAGGAATTACAAAAGACAAAACTTTATTCATTTTTGACGAACCTACAACAGGATTGCACTTTCATGACATTAAAAAATTGTTAGCTTCTTTTGAAGCTTTGATTGCTAAAGGACATTCTATTGTAGTTATTGAACACAACATAGAATTGATTAAATGTGCTGATTATATCATCGATCTTGGTCCTGAAGGTGGAAAAAATGGAGGTACACTTTTGTTTTCTGGAACTCCTGAAGAAATGCTTCAAAGTGAAACTTCTGTTACCGCTTTTTATTTGAAGGAGAAATTGAATTAAAACCTACTTTATAAAAACGAAAAACTCATAATTTAATATTATCATTAGATGAGTCTTTTTTGTGGATATGGAGAAAACGCGTCATACAAATCAAAATTAAAATAATCAAATATTTTTTGAACCTTTTCTTTAGAGTTTTCATCAAGTTCTAAAAAAGATTGATTCAACTGTTCTTCGGAAGTCGTTATTTTTTTATTATTGAAATTAGACCTGCTCATTTTTTTATAGTTGAATTCTTTAAACGTACTTTCAAATAAGTTCGATTTACCATATTCTATTAAAATCTTATTCACTTCTTTCTGTGGAAACAAAAATAAATCTTCATAAAAAACAAATAATACCTTTTTGCAGATACTCGGATTCTTTAACGTTTGGATGTTATTTATACACCAAACGGCAATTTTAAGCTCTAAAGTTGATTCTAATTTATCCAGAAACTCTTTATGTTGGTCAAAACGTTTGCTATTTATTGATGTGGGAATTTTAAATATTGCTCTATAATTTTGCTGGTGAAAGGTATTTATTTGTGACAAACAAGTTACTATTGGATGACGAATTAATAAAATAGGTTTGTAACGAAATTTAAAATTTTCTAACACCCATGGTAATAATAAATTTGCTCTTACAAACTTGGTTATAATAGTTTTCCCATAAAATATTTTTTTAATATTGGTAAATTGCAGTGTCCATGGAGAATTCAGAGACAAAGTCAACATTTTTTTTATTATTTTATAATGTGATTTCGATCTATCATTTGCTGATATAAAAGGTCTATCTCCCCAATTCAGATTACTTGGAACCACGCCGTATTTGGTATGAAGTGGTTCCCAATTTATAACCGTCTTTGGAATTTCATTTAGAATCTCCATCAACCAAGTACTCCCTCCTCTTGGTTCACTAAAAATTAGAATACCTTCTTTGTATTTATATTGTTTTATTAAAAGAATAAAACGAAAAAAACCATTACTCCTATTACTCATAAATTTTATCTTGAAAATTTGTAGGAATTACAAACTCTTTATTTTTTATGATAAAAGAGCTATTTAACAAATTACGTTTATTATATTCCATAATTTCACCTGTAGACATGTCAATAACTTCTAATCCCACGGATTTACAAATTGCCTGTCCAGCTGCAGTATCCCACTCCATTGTTGGATGGAATCGAGGATATATATCTGCTTTTCCTTCAGCGACCATACAGAATTTCAACGAACTCCCTCTTGCTAGTAAAGTTACTTCTGAATATCTATTTTTCAGACAAGAAACAAACTCTTTAGTTCTAGCATCCATGTGCGAACGACTTCCGACTACGTTAATTCTAGTATTTTCCCTGTCTTCTAGATTTAACTCATTATTACTATGAAAAAGAGCTTCAGGAATTTTATGTTCTTTGTCTAAAACAATTTTATATGTTTTATTTTGTTTAACATCACCAAAATAAATCTCACGAGATACAGGCACATATATAACTCCCAAAACAGGAGAATTACGATTTATCAAAGCAATATTAACCGTAAACTCCCCATTCCGTCCTACAAATTCTTTTGTTCCATCTAAGGGATCTACACACCAGAAATCAAACCACCCCTCCCTCTCTCTGTACGAAATCTCAGTATTTTCCTCACTTAGAATAGGCAATTGTGTCGGTTTCAGATAATCCATAATAATCCTATTTGAAACCAAATCGGCTTCGGTTATTGGAGAATTGTCTTTCTTATAATTTACCTCAATGTCATTTTCGTAGACTTTTAATATTTCCTTTCCCGCATCTACCGCTGCTTTTATAGCAACAACTAATAATTTATTCATTTTTTATCTCATCTAAATTCAAAAATAGTATTTAACCAAATTTATCGATTCCATGTAGGTTTTATAGAATAATCTTCGTTGTAAAGTTCTTTAATCTCCGCTATTAGTTTCTCGTCAGTTAATTTAAAATCCACTTTTGTTGGGTTCGATTTTTCCTTTTGAAAAGGAATATTCTTAGACCCCAAAAATCTATTTAAATCTTTTATGTGTACAATTTCAGTTACGTCGTTTATATCGTAATAATCAATTTGTTTTCTAAAATGTTCATCTATAAAAAGAGGATCTCCTTTTTCCAATTCAAACCTTACAATTTGCATATATCTTTCAAAAGAATTGTCATTGTAAATATTCAAATACTGCATATAATGTCGCCATTCTTTCTCCAAACAAAACATCTTATAACTAGAAACTATTCTTTCCACTGGATCTCTCCAAATAGCAATTTTAATTAAATCACCCTCAAGTTCACTCTCTATTTCTTTCATTTCATCGAAAGAAACGAGATATTGAGATTTTTCTGAACGGTATCCAATTTTATTATGAATAACAGTGTCTTTTTCCCAAATATTTTCTTGATTGTATACGGCTACTTTTTTTAAAAAAGTACAAGCATTTTTTGAAATCACAACAAAACTAACATTTGTATTTGGAATCAAACAAAAATAATTACCAAAAAAGGGGTTTGGAATTGGGGTATTTTCTTCTAATCTCATTATTTTATTTTTTTTATATGCGCATGCACTATACAAAAACATACGTCCATTTGACTACTAGTATCCCATCTATAAATAAAGGATTTCATTTATTAAAGTCATAATCTTATCTATAGAATTCTCTAAATCCATTTCTTGTGTGTTAATTTTAATATCAGGGTTATTAGGTTCTTCATATGGAGACGAAATACCTGTGAAGTTTTTAATTTCACCTTTGCGAACTTTTTCATACAGGCCCTTTACATCTCTATTTTCACATTCTTCTAATGGAGTATCTACATATATTTCTATATAATTAGAAGCCCCAACCGTAGCTTTCAATTTATCCCGATCTTTTTGAAAAGGAGAGATAAATGAAGCCAATACAATAGTTCCATTGTCTATAAATAATTTTGATATTTCACTTATCCTACGTATGTTTTCAGATCTATCGTCTATCGAAAAACTTAAATCTTTACTAATTCCTTTTCGAATATTATCACCATCTAATGCATAAGTATGAATCCCCTTTTCAAATAATTTTATTTCCAAATGATTTGCTAACGTAGATTTTCCTGCACCGGACAAGCCCGTAAACCAAACTAAAAAAGAATTGTGACCATTTCTAAGATTGCGTTCTTTTTTGGAAATTTTATATTCAAAATTCACAAGCTTATATTCTGCTATTGATTTCATATTTCATTTCTTTTAACAATTAAATCCTAACATTATTATTTATACATATTGTTTATTTCACCTCACTCAGATATTGGTTTCTATTAAGAACTATATATCCCCCTTATAACAGGGCAACCTCTTCCGCAATAAGCTCTCCATAAGTTTTCTCAAACATCCTTTTTGATGTAAACTTAGCTCTGAACAAATTATACGCATTATTTGAAATCTCTTTCCTTATAGCCCTATCATCTATTAATAATTTGATAGTTTCCGTAAGCAACACTTGATTGATATTATTGAGTTCTTTCAACTCAGTTTTTAAACATGTTTTTTTATCATCAAGAACATCGAACGCGGGAATATCTGTCACGATCATCGCAACTTTATTCTGCATAGCTTCAAGCATTACATAACTACTTTGTTCATTTAAAGATGGAAAAACCATAGCATCAGAAATTTGATAATATTGATCGATAATTTTAGGAGAAATATAGCCTTTGAAAATCACATGCTCACTAACTTCATTGCACTGAGAAATTAGATTTTCTTTATCTGCTCCATCGCCTACAACTAGCAATTTTATATTTTTACAATTATCTCTAACTATTTCCTTAAAAGACGTTATCAAACAGGAAACTCCCTTTTGAGCATTTAATCGACCTACATAGAGCAGCACGAAATCTTCCGTAGTAAATTTCAATTCATTTCTTAATAGATCTTTCTTTTTTTTAGTTATTTTGTTTTTTATTTCTCCAATTCCATTCTCTATTTTTCGAATTTTATTTTCAGGAATTTCGTACATTTCAATAACATCTTTGGCCATAGTATCTGTCAAGCAAATAATAGTATCAGCTAATTCACAGTTTTTAATTTCTGCTTTTATATCCTCTTTACTTTTTGAAACCTTTTCTATATCGTTCCATTCCGACCAAAATAATTCTTTATCATTTTTATAAAAAACTTTCCATAAAGAAATATGAATACTATATATAATCTTTGCGCTGGTATGTTCCTTTACAGCTTTGATTATAAAATGCTGCATATTGCTATTAAAATGAAAAACATCTGATTCGTTAATTTCAAAAAGATCATTCAATATAAAAAAACTTCCCTTTGAATAACGTTCTGATACCCCCATCATACCGTTTTTATAAAAATACGGTTTCGGAATCTCCAGGTAAGTAACATTTTCTTCAACTTTCCTTTCGATTTTTGTTTTATTCGAACACCCCAATACAACAGAAATCAACTGGTAAGATTCTTTTCTATTCTTTACTTCTTCTGAGATTTCATAAATATATTTTCCTACCCCATAATTTTGAGATTCATCAGCCTGATTGATAATAAAAATTCTTTTTTGTCTCATAACTATTTCTCCTTTACATACAAGAAAACTTTCAAGTATTCTTGTTGATTTCTTTTTTTCAATTTAATATTCACTGGTACAGAATTCACGAGTCTTTCGTGATGTAAATGATAAAGAGGCTCATCTGCTCTCATTATTTCAAAACCTTTCCTTTTAAATCTATAATACCTCTCTTTATCATCAGGCCCCCATCCAAAAATATTTTCATTATCTATAGATTCTCTTTTAAAGACTTCTGTAAATCCACCAAAAACACCTCCAATGGAATATTTAAACCATAACAAATAATTTTCTTCATTTTTAATGAGAAATTTATAATCACCTATTTCCGAATATAAATCCCTGTACTTTCTATAAACATTGAAAAATTCACCATTGTAAGGATACACCAATTTGTTTTTATTTGAAGAACGCTGTAAATAATCTCGACATTTTAAAATTGCTTCTGGAGAAACAATCACATCGGTATCGCATATAAAGAAAAATCTTGTTTTACACATTTTAACTAAATGATTTCTGTATTTGGTGGTATGAAATATTTGATTCACATCCTTTATAAATTCATATTCCACTTCGTATTTATGCACCAGTTCTTTCGATATTTTTGGAGATGCATCAACTTCTAATAAATAAATGAAAGTCTTAAAATAGAATGAGATGTGTTTTAGCACCAACTCTAAATTGAGCAACCTATCTTCAGAATCAATCCGCACATAAATAAGAAAAGCTGTATCCTTTAAATACTGTCGAGAACTATACATTGATTCTAAGATTGTGACTGAATCCTTCTAAATAAGATTCAAATGATTTATTTGCATTCATTTCGTTGAAATTGATCATTTTAATCCCTACTGAAATTATCTTCTTTATATCGCTACTTTCAGTAAGGTCACCTCTTTTATATAAATTTCCTATTAGCTCAATTGCTCCCTTTTCTAAATCAGCAATCAAACTATATTCAACTTTCTCGTCGTTAATACTTGGTAACAATTCTTCTATTTTTTTCAGTCCCTTTATACAGAAATGAGATATTATTGTATTAGTACTTACATTATTATAAAGCAGTTTGCATAATTTTAATAATTCTTTATTTTCAATAGGAATATTTTTAAGGTTTATTTCCAATTCAAAAAAACATATGAGTACATATTCTTTGATTTCTGAATAATGCTCCCCACTGCTTGCTGATAAATTTGTCCTTTCTTCTAAATACAATCCTAAAAATAAAAGTTGTGGTAAATAAATCGGTTCAAAATTAGTTCGAGAAAGCATCTCTACTTCAGAAAACACAATTTTATCTATCATTGATAAAATCTCTTCCAAATCATCCGTTTCAAAATAACCTTCTTCAACAAACTTCATCAAGCTCCACCCTATTTCAGCCAGTCCAGAATAGGAATCGTATTTATTTTCATCAATTTTTGACAATGTCTGTATCAATACAGCTTCTAAATGTTCAAATCCGAAAACAGCATAATCTTCTTTTTGAAATACCTTACTATACTTAAAGAAAAAATAAATCAACGACATATTGCCATCAAGAGAACTATCTCTTGTCGCTTCTGAATTCATTAACAAAAAATGAGCTACTGAATGTATGTACCCCTCATTATCTATGTTTAATTTCTTTTTCATTCTTCCATTATCTTAAATTAATATCACATACTTTAAAATTCTTCTCTCAACCAACCTGAATTCATTTTCAGATTAATTATAGGTTAACACTTCTCTAAATTTGTAAAACATACGTTCTGCAACACTTAGGTTTTCTGTAATGATTTCTGCATTCCCTAATAATTCTTGAGTAAACTGAAAGGTTCTGTTATAGGATGTTTTTGTGCCTTCGGGTAAAGAGATAAAAACGGTATAATTACCATCTGCATCTGGAGATATCGAAAAATTAGTAACTTTTCCTATCAACATTCCGTATTGCTGATAAGGATAATTGTCTAGCTTTATAAAAACTTTTTGCCCGACACTTACCTTTCCTGCATTTTGAGCTGGAATTACGAGTTTGCCTACCAAATTAGAAGTATTTACAGGCAGAATAGAAAAAACAATACTTCCTGCGTTGACAAATTGATGTACTCCCCAATAATCTTGATAGCTAACAACTCCGTTTATAGATGATTTTAATACATAGCTGAATTCCCAATTTCTTATTGCTTCTTTCAATAAATTATAGGATTGTGTTAGATTTTTCAGAAAGCGCGTAGTGTCTTCACGTTCACTTATTTTTGTACTATTTAAGGTTCGACTTGCTGATGAAATTGCTTCTCGCATTTGAGATATAGAAATAGCCATAGTACTGATACTTTTTTGCATTTGTATAAATTCTAATTGCTTTAATTCATAAGCTTGTTTAGATATGATTCCCTTTTTAAACAGGCCTGCACTTCTTTTAAAATCGATTTGTTTTAATACAATTTCTTCTTCTAATAACTTTTTTTGAACAATTTGATCTTGCAATCGTTTTTTAACTTCTTGGAGGGCTACTTTATTTCCTCCTAGTTTATTGGTGTAAGGGTCTAATTTTTTTAATAAAAAATAATCTGTATAGCTTTTTTCAAATCCTATATAAGCGGTAATAATATCTCCCAATATAAGGTGAGATGTTTTTTTAAAAGGAAATTGAAAGTTCTTTACGTTGAAAGGAATACTATCTATAGTTTCTTTTAACAAATACACATCTTCAAAGTTGGCCGTGTTTTTTATAATTGCCAATTTTTGATTGACAGAAACCGTATCTCTATTTTTAATAAAAATTTTTTCCAATTGTCCAGAAAATCTTGAAGTAACTTTTTCTGTTGGTTGCTTGGTGGTCACCAATACTTTTGCGGTGACAAAATCTGGATATTTTATCATAAAAGACAAAGCTAAAATGATGCAGGTAAACATAAAAATTAAGGTAATCCCCCAGCGTACAATCCAAACAGGTGGATTCGATAAGATTTCCTGAACCTCTTCTGATCTTAAACTTAAATTGTCTTTCTTTTCTTTTTTAGCCATCTTTGCTATTGCTTAATTTTTCTAATTCCAATTGGTTTTTCACAAGGTTGTAATAGGCTCCTCTTTGCTCTAGTAATTCTCTATGTTTACCAGATTCTATTACTTTACCTTCATCAATCACTACAATCTGATCCGCATTTTTAACCGTACTCAATCGATGTGCAATAACAACCACCGTTTTCTCCTTAAAAAAAGTACTTAGGTTCTCCATAATGATGCGTTCATTTTTGGAATCCAATGCAGAAGTTGCTTCATCAAAAAACAACAATTCTGGGTTTTTATAAACAGCTCTTGCTATGAACAAACGCTGTTTTTGTCCGGTACTCACACCTACACCTTCATTTCCTATTTTCGTATTGAATCCGAGCGGTAAAGATTGAATAAAATCATAAATATTAGCCACTTTGGTGGCTTGTATCAAACGTTCTTGATCTATCGTATCTTCTCCCACTGCAATATTAAAAGCAATGGTATCATTAAACACATAACCTTCTTGCATAACCACTCCGCAATTGGCTCGCCATGCTTTGTGAGATAATGCATTTAAATAATGTTCTCCATATGAAATAGTTCCTTTTTCAGAATCATAAAATTTTAAAAGAAGCTTCATTAGCGTTGTTTTACCACTCCCACTGGCACCAACGATGGCTGTGATTTTATTTGCAGGAATTTGCATAGTTATTCCCTTTATCACATTTTCATCACTCCCCATATACCTGAATGTAATATCCTTGATATCTAAATTTTGATTGGATTTTATCGTGGAAATCAAATGTTTTTCTTTACTCTCTTCATCTTCTCTGTCGTGTATCTCCCCCAAACGCTCCAAACTTATCTTCGCATCTTGTGTGGCTTGTATAAAACCGACCAATTGCCCAATCGGGCCATTTAATTGTCCTATGATATATTGAATAGACAACATCATACCCAATGTAATGTTACCTTCAATAACCAACAGCGCTGAAGTAAAAGTTATCAGTATATTTTTAGCTTGATTTATAAATGAAGAACCAGCTCCTTGGGTTTGTTCCAATGCCAAACTTTGCATAGAAACCTTAAACAAACGGGCTTGGACATATTCCCACTTCCAACGTTTTTGTTTTTCTGCATTGTTCATTTTTATTTCTTGCATCCCGTTGATAAGCTCTATTACGGTACTTTGTTCTTGACTCATTTGAGAAAAACGTTTGTAATCCAATTCTTTTCTACGTTTTAAAAAGAATAAAATCCACAGAACATAAACGATACTTCCAATAGCAAATATGAAAAATATAGAAGTACTGTAATAAATAAGTACAGCTCCAAAAACAAATAAATTCACCATAGAAAACAGCGTATTTAATGTAGTACCTGTTAACAAACTTTCTATACGACTGTGGTCGTTGATTCGCTGCATGATATCTCCTGTCATTCTAGAATCGAAATACGCAATTGGGAGGTTCATCAGTTTTATAAAAAAATCTGACACCAACGAAATATTGATTCGGGTACTTAGGTGCAATAAAATCCAACTTCTAAAAATACCGACACTGGTTTGCCCCAAAAACAACATAATTTGAGCAATTAAAACCATATAGATAAAATCAATATCTTGGTTTTGTATCCCAACATCTACAATACTTTGGGTTAAAAAAGGAAAGATCAATTGGAGCATACTTCCCACCAACAAACCGATGACCAATTGTAACAATAGATTTTTGTATTTAAACAAATATTGAAACAGGAATCGAAATGACTTTTTATCGGTTTCTTCCCAATCTAGTTCTTTAAATTTTGGTGTGACTTCTAACAACAATGCAATTCCTTCTTTGGTATCCTCTGTGGCATTATTTCCCATCCAACGGGGAATAAATTCGTCTTTGGTATAGGTAATCAAACCATAAGAAGGGTCTGAGATATACACTATATCCTTTTTTATTTTATAAACTACTACAAAATGATTTTTGTTCCAATGTGCTATAAGCGGTAAGGGAGCTTCTTTTAATTTATTAAAATCTAATTTTACACCTAAAGATTTAAACCCTATAGATTCTGAGGCATCGCTTAATTTTAATAAATTACTACCTATTCTGGTGGTTTCAGACAGATCTCGGATGTCTTGTAGCGTAATTAGTTTTCCGTAATGTTTGGATATTATCCGTAAACAGGTAGGACCACAATCTTTACTATCGGGTTGCTTGTAAAAGGGAAAATTCTTTTTCAAATTTTTTAGTTGTTATTTATTTAAATATCTATCGAACAATACTCTAATTTCATTTTTTCCGTTTATTCTCTCATTATATAATAATGCCTAACTTTTGCTTAAATACTAAAAAGTCATATTACTTTATTTTATCAATACATTTCTAATAGCTGCTATTATTCCAACTGATTAATAACCATTTGAAAAAAAGCCTTTCCTGTAGGTCTTGGTCCGTCTAAAAGAATTAATTCTCCTTTTTTGCTGAAAATAATATATTTGGGTATGCCAGAACTTAAATTAAAGAAAGATGAAAACTTGGACAAAAACGCCTGATTAATAACGAATTGATTTTTTAGCAAACCTAAATCCTCTAATTCTACTGATTTAGTTCTCCATTTATCTATATCCTTTTTTTTATCTATAGATAAATAAACCCATTTAACTCCATTATTTATTAAGTTATTTTTAAAATCCTTTGACTCTTCCATATCAAAAATACACCAAGTAC
>Ga0105356_10006217_pt1 | contig 11160 bp, 12 predicted proteins | sample GOMGulsemesocosm_3_FD_83502 | JGI IMG/M metagenome (GOLD analysis project Ga0105356, IMG submission 83502) | Methane-oxidizing microbial communities from mesocosms in the Gulf of Mexico - GOM9D Gulf of Mexico | ecosystem: Environmental > Aquatic > Marine > Cold seeps | place: Gulf of Mexico...
CAAAACCTCGGTTGTATCACGCCGTATAACTGCCTTTTTAGATTTTATTGCACCATTACTAAAGTTATAGTTATCCATGCCCATTTTATTGAGCTACTACTGGTTTATATTTGCTAAAATTGCAAAAGTAATTTGCATTTTTGCATCTTAATCAATATTTCAATCTGATTATAATAGCCTCATCAAATCAATTCGATTAGCCAAATAGGCAAGGTGAGCATTATGAACAAAGCATTATTAGATCCCATTCAATTAGCCGGTAAAACCTTAAAGAACCGTATTGTATTACCACCAATGACTCGTTCTCGTGCCAATAACCCAGAGCAAGCGGCAACGCCATTAATGGCAGAGTATTACAGTCAACGTAGCAGTGCTGGGTTAATGATTAGTGAAGGTACACAAGTGTCGCCATTAGGCAAAGGTTATGCGTGGACCCCTGGCATTTATAGTGCCGCTCAAATACATGGCTGGCAGCAAGTTACCACAGAAGTTCATAAAGCTGATGCGGTCTTTTTTGCTCAGCTTTGGCATGTTGGACGTGTGACGCACCCTGACAATATTGGTGGCCAACAACCAATATCATCTTCAGCGATTTCAGCACAAGGAGTGAAGGTTTTTGTTGATAATGGTAGTGATGAACCAGGTTTTGTTGATGTAGTACAGCCACGCGAGATGAGCCAATATGATATTAAGCAAGTGATAGGTGAGTTTAAACAGGCTGCTGTAAATGCGGTAAAAGCAGGCTTTGATGGCATTGAATTACATGCCGCCAATGGTTATTTGATTAATCAGTTTATTGATTCACAGGCAAACAATCGAATAGATGAATACGGTGGCTGTCTATCAAATCGCTTACGCTTTTTAGATGAAGTGGTTTCTGCAATAAGTGAAGTCATTGGCAGTGAAAAAATAGGGGTACGTTTAGCGCCATTGACTACTTTAAACGGTGCTATTGATGACAAGCCGGAAGAAACTTATACCGCAGCAGCGCTATTACTGAACAAACATAATATTGGCTACATACATATTGCTGAAGCTGATTGGGATGACGCCCCAGTTATGTCTACTGAATTTAAGCAGGCAATTCGCAATAGCTTTTCGGGTGTGCTTATTTATGCGGGTAAATACACCGTTGCGCGTGCCGAGACAGCCATTAGTGAAGGTTTAGCAGATATGATTGCTTTTGGTCGCCCGTTTGTTGCAAACCCTGATTTACCTGAACGTATTAAAAACAACACCCCTTGGGCAACACATGACGTAACAAGTTTATTTGGTGGCGGCGCTAAAGGTTTGACTGACTATCCACAAGCAGCAAAACGTAATTCGAATTGTTAACGTGAACATCTTTTATAAAAGCATATTTAGAAATCTATTTTGAACAAAGGCATTGGGGATTTATAGAATGACGACACCATTTAAGGAAACATCAGTTCAACCTACATTATTTGGGCCGATCCAGCGAGGCAAAACTAAATTAACCAACAGGATTGCGATGGCGCCGATGACACGTTCGCGGACTAGCAAACCGGGTGATGTACCAAACGATATTATGGCAACCTATTATGCTCAGCAAGCAACAGCAGGCTTAATCATAACCGAAGGCTCACCAATTTCTTCGGTAGCTAGGGGATATTCGTTAACGCCAGGGATTTATACGCAGGCACATATTGATGGCTGGAAAAAACATCTTCAGGTAGGGAGCTTTGTGAGTTGATTAATGAAATGCTGACAGATATGAAATATGAAAATATCATGATGCTAAATAGAATAACAGGTAAAGCTCAGATACACCTATAAACAAAGTATCGTTTATAGGCTATTACCCCATAATGTTCTGCTGCTTTAGAGCAATTAAGTAAAACTAATTTTGATGTAACTCCAGACCATGCTGCGTTACATGCTCTATCAGCTCGGGAAAAAATGTTAAAAACACCGCTTCTAACTCAGCGTAGTTTCGGTGAATATCTTCAATGCTGCCACTAAATTGATTTGTAAAACGGATACGCTTAGCAATGTTATCAAGGGCAAACCCTATACCTTCGACAGTTTCATACTCTTTAAACCAATCATTTTGAGTCATGCGTATGACCACTTGCTTCATTTTAATTGGCATAACGCTGTGGTTTTCATTCAGCAGGGCATAACTGTTTTGTTTGAACTTCTCTAATGATTTGTCATTAAATTGTGACCAATGGCGAATAAGAAAATGATCAAAAAGCACGTCCAGTGCAATACCAGCAAAACGCTTTCTAGTAGGTGAAAACAGTTGTTTTGCCTGTATAACACTTGTATGACTATCAGTAAACTTATCAACTAAATAATGATTTGCTAATCCATGTTGCACTGTTGTCGGTAAATGCTTGGCATGCACCTTACCGCCAAAATCCCCCAGCAGATTGCCAAAGTGAGAATCTGCATTAGGTTGGGCAAGGTATAAGTGGGCTAAATAATTCAATTATTTTACTCAAATGAAGCTATAAGATTACTCATCGAATTTTTCTCATAGCCTGTAGGTGGCGGTGTCCAGTGTCAACTTCCAATCTTTGTTGTGATGGGTGAGCAAACAATAATAAAGTTCTTTTATTCTTCATCTTCAAACCTTTAGCCGTAGCTTTGTGCAGGAGTGATCTTTATCTTTGCTATAACTAGTGTTAAAAAGTTTAGTCAATTTGGTTTGAGAGAGACCAAATTCTTAAGTCATCTAAAATATTAAGTGCTGTCTTGCCAAAGTCCGTGAGTTCGTACGTAACTGCGACAGGTCTGTCGCTAATAACTTTCCTTAGTACCATGCCTTCACTTTCTAATTCTTTTAAGCGTTGGTCGACCATTTTCTTGCTAGCACCGCCTAACATTCGGGTTAGATCATTAAAGCGGACTGGTTCATCTTTTAAATGATAAATAATAGAGCCTTTCCATTTTCCGCCAATTAGTCGCATGCCTTTCTCAATGGCGCAAGGCTCAGTGCAGGCATTTAAAACTTTTTTTCTTCCCTTACTATCTGTTTCTACGGAACTTTTCATTTTATTCTCTCAAAAATAGCTAGGTTACCAAAAGTATACTAATTGCTATATGTTTCTAGGTAACTAAACTATATCACACTTTCTTGTACACACTCATTATGAATTAGAGAATATTTCTCTAGTCATTTTAATTAAGTTAAATCGTCTTAACTTATCATCATATTATTGGAGTTATTTTATGAACACTACAGATAGCAAAAACGTACTAATTATTAATGCTCACCAGTATTACCCATTTTCTGAGGGTAAGTTGAATGCGGCTTTAGTTGATAAAGCAGCAACTATGCTTGCAGGTAAAGGTTATAACACCCGTATTGTCACTATGGCTGATGATTACGATATTGAGGAGCAATTAGCACATCATCAATGGGCAGATATTGTTTTCTTACAATCACCGAGTAATTGGATGGGTGTACCTTGGTCATTTAAAAAATATATGGATGATGTTTATACAGCAGGAATGGGTGGTGCGCTTTGCATTGGTGATGGCAGAAATGAACAGCAACCGAAGCAGAACTATGGTACTGGCGGCACGCTTACTGGTAAAAAATACATGATGTCTCTAACCTTTAATGCACCAGCTGAAGCTTTTAATGATAACACTGAATTTTTTGAAGGGAAAAGCGTGGATGACTTAATGTTCCCTATGCACATGAACTTTAAGTTCTTTGGGCTAGAAGCAATGGAGACTATCGCTTGTTTTGATGTTATGAAAAATGCTGATATTGAGAATGATTTTAATCGTTTTTCAGACCACATTAACGCACACTTTTAGAAAATAAATAACTAAGGATTAATAACATGGCTACAGCATTAACTTACTCAAAAAAACTTCATGCAGGCAGCACATTTCCTGAGATAACAGCGACGTTTCTTTCCGGAGAACTAGTACAGCTGGGTAAACCGCAAAATGGTGCCGACTGGCAGTTAGTCGTTGTCTATCGTGGACGTCATTGCCCGCTGTGCACACGCTATTTAAATCAATTAGAAGAGCATAAAGATGAATTACTGGCGACAGGTGTCGATTTAGTTGCAGTATCAGGTGATAGCAAAGCGCAACTTGAAAGTCACATAGAACAATTGGATGTAAGCTTTCAACTTGCTCATGGTTTAACCGTTGAGCAAATGCATACCTTAGGGCTATATATTTCAGATCCACGTTCACCGCAAGAAACCGATCATGCCTTCGCAGAACCTGGTGTTTTTGTCGTTAATAGTGAAGGTAAAGTTCAAGTGGTTGATATTTCTAATAACCCATTTGTAAGGCCTGAGTTACAAGCACTGGTTAATGGTTTAGGTTGGATCAGAAACCCTGATAATAATTACCCTATTCGTGGCATGCATAAGTAGGAGTGGCAATGCGATTATTTAACCCGATGACTGTTATGGTATTTCTTACCTTCATAATGAGTCAGGTACCCACAGTGCAGGCCGCTTCTGTTAAGGCGGCGCATATTGTTTCACCAGATATATATCAAGTATTGCTTGATAATGAAGAGGTATTAGTACTGAAAATGCTTTTAAAGCCTGGTCAAAGTGACCAGTGGCATCATCATAATGCTGAAACGGTATATTTTGAGCAAGGCGGTAGTGCAGAAATTAAAATAGCTGGAGATAAGGTGTTAGCGTTGGATATTCCTGATGGTTTTGTGATGTGGCATGAGCAATGGCAGCATCAAGTTACCAACACAGGTAAAACAACCATCGCAGCTATTATTGTCGAGCGTAAAAGTGTGGAAGAAAAGGCAGTAAGATGATTAATAGTTTATATCAATCAAAAGGTCGCCACGCAACTTGGCTAGAGCTATTTTTTGATTTAGTTTTTGTTGCTGTTATTGGGGTGGTTACTCATGACTTAGCTCATACTCATGATGGGCATATTGGCGCAGAGCAATTGATACGGTTTCCATTGGTTTTTATACCGGTATGGTGGATATGGATGACCCATACCCTATATGCCAATCGATTCGATAAGGATAATCGAGAACATCGATTATTTAGCTTAGCTATCATGGCAATTATGGTCTTGCTGTCAACGTTTGCGCAGACCAGCTTAGGCAAAGACTTTATTTGGTTTGCTGCTTTGTATGGCTTTGTTAGGTTAATGCTTGCGTTTTTGTATTGGACTGCTCATAGACAAGATAAACTAGAGCTCATGTTTGCCAAGGAACTAAGTCTTGCCATTACTTTTGGGGCGTTAGTTAGTTTATCGTCAGTATTTATTGATGGTCCATTAAAATTTTTTATTTTCTATCTGGGCATAGTGATTGATGTATTATTACAAATTCGCCTTCGAGATAAGCTGCATAATAAGCCAGTAGATCGCACTCACTTTGTTGAACGCATTGGTTTATTAGCCATTATCATCTTAGGAGAATCTGTTATTGCCATGGTGGCCTCTTTGTCACATGAGCATTGGAACACCTTTGATGTTATCTCTGCTGCAACAGGGTTTTTATTGATAGGTATGATTTGGTGGATTTATTTTGATAGCTTCCCAATCCTTGAACGCGCTAAAAAACTGACAACAGGTAATGTACTGATTTACACTCATTTATTGTTGTGTATGGGCTTGCTAATTCTAGCTAATATGATTCGTCATACTATACTAGGTGATGTTGACCAGGCGACTTTCGGCTTGTTAGCGATAACTGGGTTAGTTTTCTTTTACTTAGGCAAGCAAATCCCTTATTGGTATGCTTTTCCACCTTGGCGTAAAGCAATCATCTCTAATACTTTAATTTGTGTGAGCATTACGGTCGCCAGTACATTTTTACCGAAAATTGAATACTCACTGATTGGCATGACGTTTGGCATGTTAGTTTATGTGTATTTAACATTTAAGCGCATAATAGCGGTTAATGTCGATAAATACTTAGTTGACGAACATTAGCCCTAGATAGATATCTAGCTGTACGTGGTATGCATAAGTAAGTATAAAAATGTTGATGAAAGGTCTTACCAGTACGATGGTTTAGGGTATAATCTCTATAATTAAAGCCAGCGAAACTTTTCGCTGGTATAATTGAGAGATAAACAACTCATTTTAGGTTAGTAGATAAGTAGTAGCTATGGCTGAAGTACGTACAAGAATTTCATTAAAAGTTGGCTCTAACAGTGATATCCCTGCAGAAATGGTGTCATTTAATGAACTTAATTCCGATAAAGAGCATGTTGCCTTAGTTTTTGGGCTGGCCGACAAATCCCAAAAAGTACCGCTCGTAAGAATTCACTCTGAATGCTTAACCGGTGATGTCTTTCATTCTTCTCGTTGCGATTGTGGTGAACAACTTGATGAAGCTATTGAGTTAATGGCTGCAGAAGGTGGTGTGATCCTTTATTTACGTCAAGAAGGGCGTGGTATCGGCTTATATAATAAAATTGATGCTTACAAGCTTCAATCGGAAGGCATGAATACTTACCAGGCGAATAATCATTTAGGTTTTGGTGATGATTTAAGAGACTTTACTGAAGCAGGACAAATGCTTGAAGCATTGGATATAAGTACGCTGAAGTTAATGACTAATAACCCTATAAAAGCGAAAGCCTTAACTGATTATGGTTTAACAGTTGAAAAGGAAGTTAATACCTCAACACATATTAAAGACGGTAATGAAGACTACCTAAAAGCTAAAGTCACTAATGCCGGCCATAAGCTTAACCTCGATTAACAATTAGCAATATCAAATGCTTGGCTAGTGTATTTACAGTACTCTAGCCATTTTTAATGCCTTGATTTGGCAAATTTATCACTTACAACCTCTACCGTTATTTCTTTTCGCATCATAGTCATAGACATTGCCAATCTTATCTATTTTAAAGTGACAACAATCATCAAATAGCTGCTTTAGTAAGGATCTACTTTTCTGTACTCTAGATTTAAGTGTTGAGTAACTTATTCCTAATTGCTCAGCATATTGTTTTTGTGATTGATTATTTAGATCGATTGCAGTTAACAGGCTGGCGTGTTCATCAGGCAGAGCATTAATAAATGGAGATATACAGCTCGATAAATCTATTTTGTTATCTTGTGATTTTTCTATGAGCAATAAATCTTCAGCATTTAAAGCTTTAACAAGACCTTTGCTACGGTAGTAATCAATGATGGTGTTATTGGCTATTTGAAACAGCCAAGATTTAACGCTTTTTTGTTTTTTTACTGTACCGAGATTGTTATAGGTTTTTATTAAAATATCTTGTAATAAGTCGTCAACATCAGCTTCATTTGAAACCTTCGCATGTAAAAAGCGATTTAACGCATCACGGTATTCAGACCAAATATCTTCTATGTTCATTTAATGATGTTCCCAATGATGAGGTAAAATGTATTTTCTTAATTATTTTCCAATTATTTTTCGTCTTTTTATCGGGTTAACCGTCTTAAGGGTAAATCACCTAATTGGAAGTATTCATGAATTTTCTAAAAAATGAACAATTTAATTTAAAACCTACAGTGAACAAAGTCAGCATCCACAAGCCAAGAGTATTAATTTTATATGGCTCATTACGTGACAGGTCATTTAGTCGATTATGTGCTGAAGAAGCAGCACGTATATTACAAGTGATGGGCGCGGAAGTTAAGTTCTTTAATCCAAAAGGATTACCACTATTTGATAACAATGACTCAGTTGAACATCCTAAAGTTATAGAGCTTAGGGAGCTAGTAACATGGTCTGAAGCGCAAGTTTGGTCTTCACCTGAAATACACGGCAATATGTCTGCGGTGATGAAAAATCAAATAGATTGGGTGCCGTTATCACTTGGTGCTGTTAGACCAACCCAAGGAAAAACCTTAGCTGTTATGCAAGTAACAGGGGGGTCACAAAGCTTTAATGCAATCAACAATATGAGAATATTAGGGCGATGGATGAGAATGTTAACAATCCCAAATCAATCATCGGTGGCAAAGGCATACAAAGAGTTTAATGAAAATGATGAAATGAAAGTATCACCTTACAGAGATCGTATTGTTGATGTGATGGAAGAGTTAATACGGTTTACTTTGTTAACCAGAGATCAAAATGATTTTTTACTCGACCGATATAGTGAAAGGCGTTCGAAGTTAGAAAAATTAACCGCAATGTAAACCTTATTATTAATACGCAGATAGGAAATTTTGGTACTTAGTTGCACATACCTCAGCATAAGATAGCAGGCATTATCTAAGGGTAATATATATTGTCTTCAGATAGATTTACTCTCTTAATTTAGTTGGTTTCGGTATCGCGTTACCTTTGTTGGCTTGATATTCGTAGTAATAACAAGGGGTTGTGTTTTGTTATTGTTACTAGGGTTACAATGTAAAACGAAGGTTAAACGTTAGAACTTCGGCCGTTGAACTGGAGGGATAACCCCTTTATTGGAAAAGATGTTGTTATTCGCAAGTGTAAAAAATATAACTTACGAATTACAACGTATAAGATTTACCCGAGTGGTTTTACTCAGGTATCTTTATTCAGCTAACGTTTCTGGTGAACTAACTTTGCTCAGGAAGTAATGAGATAAAGAAACTCATTTCTAAGGCCTTTTCTCTTAAACTTTTAAAACGACCCGATGCGCCACCATGGCCTGCATCCATATCGGTTTTAAAAAGTAGTAAGTTGTCATCGGTTTTAAATTCTCGCATTTTTGCTACCCACTTCATTGGTTCAAAATACTGTACCTGTGAGTCATGAAGACCTGTTGTTACAAGTATATTGGGATAGTTTTGTGCGCTGATATTATCAATGGGAGAATACGCCAAAATATCTTGATAAGCGGACTCTTCGTTTGGATTACCCCATTCATCATACTCATTAGTGGTTAGTGGTATGGTTTCATCTAACATAGTGGTTAATACATCTAAAAACGGCACGTGTGCACCAATCCCCAAATAAAGCTCAGGTGCCTGATTAACCACTGCGCCCATTAACAAACCACCAGCACTACCGCCGGAAGCAAATATTTTGTCTTTAGCGCCGTAACCTTGGGAAACTAATGCCTTGGTAACATCAATAAAGTCGTTAAAGGTATTTTGTTTATGTTCTTTTTTACCATTTTCATACCACTGTCTGCCTAACATTTCTGAACCACGAATATGGGCAATAACGTAGACAAAACCTCGGTCGAGTAAACTGAGTGTTTGACTAGAAAAGTCGGGGTCTATAGTAATACCATAAGCGCCATAACCGTACTGTAGTAATGGATTAGTGCCGTCTTTTTTGAAAGTGTCGCTACGGTAAACAATGGATACAGGCACCTCTACACCATCACGAGCAGTAATAAATAGTCGTTCCGATTGATACGCGTCTTTGTTAAAATTACCTAGGACCTTTTGTTCTTTAAGCAGTTTTCTTTCGCCCGTAGCTAGATCAAACTCAAATAATGAACCTGGGGTGGTTAAGCTGGAATAGTACAATCTTGCGGTTGTACTATTTGGCTCCGGATTATCACCAAGGCAAGCAAAATAACAGGGATCATCAAACAATAAAGGGTACTGCTGACCGGCATTTTCACCATCAATGGTGTGAACAATAAAACGAATTTGGCCATGTTCTCGTTCGGTAACAACGATAAAGCTATGAAATAACTCAATACCCTCAAGTAGAACATTGCTTCGGTGAGGAATAACCTCTTGCCAGTTTGCTATATCGCTGACTTTATCAACCGCTACTTTCATTAATCGGAAATTTTTCGCTTGATAATTAGAGACGATATAAAAGTGTTCACCCATTTTATCAGCGTGAAATTCATGCTCTTCTTGATACGGTGATAGCTCAACAAACTCACCATCTGGCTCATCTGCGCTAAGAACAAAGTAATGGGTTGATTCGGTAGCATGTAAACAAATATAGAGCTGAGAATCATCTCTGCTTTTATCTAAACTCATATAAAAGCTGTGGTCGTCTTCTTCATACACTAAAACATCATCTGATTGCGGCGTGCCAAGTTTATGACGATAAACTTGAGTACCTAATAACGTTTCCAAATCCTTCTTTACGTAAAACACCGTTTGATTGTCATTAGCCCAAACAACTTGGCCTTCAGTTTCAACAAGAACATCCGGTAAATATGCATCCTTTGAAGCAGAGCTTTTAGTTAAATCTTTAAAGTTAGTGGTGTAAATACGTCGACTGTCAGTATCTTCAGAAATTGACATCAATTCATCGTTAGGGCTGATTGATAAATCACCTAAGTCATAAAACTCATGGTCTTTGGCTCTATCATTAACATCTAATAGCAGGGTTTTGTTTTCACCTGTAAAGCTTGTAGCGCGGTAATAATTTGAATATTCCTGCTCGCCATTGATTTCACTGTGATACCAATAGTTACCGTCTTTTGCTGGTACGGTATTATCATCTTTTACAATGCGTGCCTTAAGCTCTTCAAAAAGAAGTTCTTGCAGTGGTTTTTGATCAAACAACATAGCATCAGCATAATTATTCTCATCATTAAGGTGGGCTAATATCTCTTTATCGCTACGCTGGTCATCACGCATCCAATAGTAATTATCAATACGTTGATGATCATGCATTGACATTTTATGTGGGATTTTTTTAGCTACTGGTTTGGCAATGTTCTGCTTTGATGAAGGTGAGGGCGTATGTAAAGTTGTTGGCACTAAGTGCTCCTGTTTGAATGATGTTGTTTTCGTAGTGGGAGAAAAACCTCGATAGGCAAGTTTATCGAGATTTTTTATATTATTAGGTAAAAATTTTTAATTTTTCTTATAGTTTTAAGGCTTAACAACAGCATTTACTAATGAGTGTTGAGACAGTTAAGCAAGCTAAATTTATCTCTTCTATTGCAATGTGAACAGAGGGCAAAGCTATTAGTCGTTTAACCGAGCATATAACAGTAATTATGTTGCTGCTATATGCCTGGTTTATAAGCCAAGTGATGCCATAAAATCATCATCAGCTTCATCGGTTTCATCATCTTTAGCGCTAGGCTCATCCGCACTATCTGTATTTACCGTTTCCTTACCTGTACGTTCTAATATTTCATCTGGGTCTATAGTCTCTGCGGCATCAAAATCATGCAATTGAATAAATTCGGTTTTTTCCATGGCAAATTCTAGATAAAATATTTTGTTAGTTGAAGTGGTAAAAGTAACTCGGCGCATTTGCGGCCTGTCCATAGCAGTATCAACAGAAATTTG
>Ga0105356_10006219_pt1 | contig 11159 bp, 10 predicted proteins | sample GOMGulsemesocosm_3_FD_83502 | JGI IMG/M metagenome (GOLD analysis project Ga0105356, IMG submission 83502) | Methane-oxidizing microbial communities from mesocosms in the Gulf of Mexico - GOM9D Gulf of Mexico | ecosystem: Environmental > Aquatic > Marine > Cold seeps | place: Gulf of Mexico...
ACCAGTAACTGAGATTGCATCTTCACCTTTAGCAACACGAGCTAGCGTATATTCACAAGCTTTTACAGGCTCAAGAATTTGGATATCTAAACCAGTCGTATCGTGATCTGCTAAGTAAGTATTAACCTTTTTGATCATTTGCGCATCATGGCCGCGATTTTCATCTAACCAAAATACAGTAGGAGTGTTAGTCGCTTTAGCACGCGTAACAGCTAATTTAACCCAATCTTGGATAGGTGCATCTTTTACCTGACACATTCTGAAAATATCACCTTCAGAAACGTTTTGCTCAATCAATGTTTCGCCATTGTCATTAACAACACGAACAACACCAGTACCTGACATGGTGAATGTTTTATCATGTGAACCGTATTCTTCAGCTTTTTGCGCCATTAAACCAACATTAGGTACTGTGCCCATAGTTGATGGATTGAAAGCGCCGTTCTCACGACAGAAATCAACAACTGCAGAGAACACACCCGCGTAGTTACGATCAGGGATCATAAACTTGGTATCTTTTTGCTCGCCATTTGGTCCCCACATCATGCCTGATGCACGAAGTGCTGCTGGCATTGATGCATCAATAATCACATCACTTGGTACATGTAAGTTAGTAATACCTTTATCAGAGTCAACCATTGCCATTTCTGGACGAGTAGCATAAACCGCTTGTAAATCTGCTTCTATTTCAGCTTTTTGCTCTGCAGGTAAACGTGAAATTTTCGCGTATACATCACCAATACCGTTATCAGCGTCAACACCTAATTGCTCAAAAGTAGCAGCATGTTTAGCAAAAACATCTTTATAGAATACTTTAACAGCATGACCAAACATAATTGGATCTGAAACTTTCATCATGGTTGCTTTTAAATGCAATGAAAGTAAAACATCTTCTTCTTTGGCTTTATTAATTTCAGTTTCAAAGAATTCAACCAATGCTGATTTGCTCATTACTGAAGCATCAATAATTTCTTTATCAAGTAATGGTAATTTTGATTTTAATAATGTTGTTTCGCCATTTTCTGCAACGAATTCAATATTTACATTAGTTGCACCATTGATAGTTACTGATTTTTCACTACCATAAAAATCACCTGAAGCCATATGAGCAACATGAGATTTAGATTCTTTAGACCATGCACCCATTGAATGAGGGTTGTTACGGGCATATTGCTTAACTGAACCTGGAGCACGACGGTCAGAGTTACCTTCACGTAATACTGGGTTAACCGCTGAGCCTAAAACTTTAGCGTAAGTTAACTTAATTGATTCTTCTGCTTCGTTTTGTGGCTCTGCAGGGTAATTAGGTAAGTCATAACCTTTCGCTTGTAGCTCTTTAATAGCAGCTTCAAGTTGTGGAATAGACGCAGAGATGTTTGGTAACTTGATGATGTTAGCTTGTGGGGTTTTTGCTAATTCGCCCAGTTCAGCCAATGCATCTTCAATGCGTTGCTCTTCTGTTAGGTATTTTGGAAAATTAGCTAATATACGACCAGCTAAAGAAATGTCACGAGTTTCAACGTTGATGCCTGAAGAAGCTGTATAAGCTTGAATAATTGGCAATAAAGAATACGTTGCTAATGCAGGCGCTTCGTCGGTGATAGTATAAATAATTTTTGAGTTATCAGTGCTCATTGAGATTCCTACTTTAATTAGCTTAATGCTTAGGCGTTCGCATAAAAATTCACTAGGAACTAATTAATATTCACCTAAGATAAAATTTATTTTTCGCGCGCATAGTATAGTAATTCAAAGCATATTAATATAGCCAAGCGAAAAGGCATTACATTTTTTAAAGGAAGTTTGATCTAAAAATGAATCAGAGCAGAGGTTATGCAAGACATAACGCAAAAACGCGCCTAAAGGTACGACCAGTTAAAGAAAAACGAAAAGTAGTATTATTCAACAAACCTTTTGATGTTTTATGTCAATTCACTGATGAGAATAATCGCCGAACATTAAAAGACTTCATTAACATTGAAGGTGTATATGCGGCTGGCCGACTTGATAGAGACAGTGAAGGTTTGTTGTTGTTAACAAATGACGGAAAACTGCAACATCAAATTGCTAATCCAGTTAAAAAAACTGAGAAGACCTATTGGGTACAAGTTGAAGGCTGCCCTGCAGAGGCAGACTTAACAAAGTTACGAAATGGGGTTGAACTAAAAGATGGTCTGACTAAACCAGCTAAGGTATCAATTATGTCGGAGCCTCAAGTTTGGCCGCGTAACCCACCAATAAGAGAGCGAGCAAACATTCCAACGACCTGGCTTGAAATAACCATCACAGAGGGTCGAAATAGGCAGGTAAGACGAATGACGGCGAACATTGGCTTCCCTACGCTACGCCTTATAAGGTATAGAATTGGTAGTTGGACTCTAGACAATATAGAAAATGGTCAGTATAAAATTGAAAAATAGCTTTAATAGTAATTCAGATACAAGCCCTAATGAGCATGGTATTGAGCAATTTAAGCCAAATACGACAGTTGCAGCCATTATCCATCACCAAGGGCGCTTCTTGTTTGTCGAAGAGTATGACAACAATCAACGCGTTTATAATCAACCAGCGGGACATTTAGAAAGTGGCGAAAGTCTAATTACGGCGATAAAGCGTGAAGTTGTTGAAGAAACAGGCTTATCCTTAGAGCCCGACTATCTGTGTGGTATTTACTACTTTCATCGCCCTGACCTTCACTTATATTTTTTGCGCTTTTGTTTTGTTATGGAACTTGATTCATGTTTAATAGCACATCCTCAAGACGATGAAATCATTGATACCCATTGGTTAAGTTATGAGCAAATAATTGAAAGGCGACAAAGTTTACGTAGTTCTATGGTACTAGAATGCATTGAAGATTACTTAGCTGGCAATAAAATCCCCCTATCGCAACTAAAATCTAATCTTTAATCTATATCCTGCAAGTTGTGCGTGTTATAATTTTGCGCCTCTTATTTTAGTACATTTATTTTAGTCCTAATTTAGTACGTTTATTTTTAAATTTATTGGTCAAACAAACATGTTAACAGTCACAAACAATAAAACTCCAGAGCAAACCAAAGTAATCGTTGGTATGTCTGGTGGTGTCGATTCTTCTGTCTCTGCATACTTGCTACAAGAGCAAGGTTATCAAGTAGAAGGTTTGTTTATGAAAAATTGGGAAGAAGATGATACCGATGAGTATTGTGCAGCAGCCCAGGATTTAGAAGATGCTCAGGCTATTTGTGACAAACTAAATATTAAATTACACACCATAAATTTTGCCACTGAATATTGGGATAATGTTTTTGAGTACTTTCTTGAAGAGTACAAAGCAGGACGTACTCCTAACCCTGACATAATGTGTAATAAAGAAATAAAATTCAAAGCATTTTTAGAATTTGCCTGCGAAGACTTAGGCGCTGACTACATTGCAACAGGACATTATGTTCAACGTGATTTTCGTGATGATGCATGGAAGATGATACGTGGCCTTGATAATAATAAAGATCAAAGTTACTTCCTCTATACGCTAGATGAGAAGCAATTAGCGCAAACTTTATTTCCTGTTGGCCATATTGAAAAACCAGAAGTAAGAGCGATTGCAGAAAAAGCTGGACTGATTACTCATAATAAAAAAGATAGCACTGGTATCTGTTTTATTGGTGAACGTAAGTTCAAAGATTTCTTAGGTCAATACTTACCAGCAAAGCCAGGTATTATTGAATCAGCTGAAGGTGTTGCTGTAGGTCACCACGATGGTCTTATGTACCATACTTTAGGTCAACGTAAAGGCTTGCGCATCGGCGGTTTAGCCAATGCAGGTGAAGAGCCTTGGTATGTAGTTGAGAAGGACTTACTTCGCAATGTACTTATCGTTGGTCAAGGACACAATCACCCTCGCCTATTTTCTAAAGGTCTAATTGCTAACCAATTACATTGGGTTGATAGAAAAGAATTTACGAAAAGTATTCAATGCACGGTTAAAACACGTTACCGCCAAGAAGATGTTGCCTGTACTGTAACACCACTTTTAAACTCTGGTTCTGGTGAATATCAAATCGTATTTGATGAACAACAAAGCTCAGTTACCCCAGGACAATCCGTGGTATTTTATCAAGGTGATGTCTGCTTAGGTGGCGGTATTATTAATACGCTAATTCGTTAAGTTATTCATACTAAGAAAAAGAATAAATATAAAATGAAAGATCAAACGTTAACTTTTGCCGCTATTTGCCAAGTTGCTTTTCACGTTCAGCAAGTTTCCCGAAGCGGTAACATCAATGATGATGATTTAGCACTTTTGCTAAATAGCATCATCGAAATGTCTCCAGATAACACTCTCGCGGTTTATGGTGGCGACATCGCTAACCTTAAACAGGGCCTTGAACTACTCGTCGATCATTTAGGTGACTCTTCAACTAGCGCTAAATCGAAGGAAAAAGACCCTGAATTTACCCGCTATATCATCAGTCTTATAAACTTAGAGCGCCGCTTAGCTAAAAACCCTAAGCAATTATCATTATTGGGTGAGCGTATAGAAGCGTGTGAACGACAATTAGCACATTTCTCTATTGCTAGTGATACCCTAATAGCAAGTTTTGCCAGTATTTATAGTGACATTATCAGTCCACTTGGGGCACGTATTCAAGTTACTGGTGAACCAAGTATCCTGAAGCAAACAGCAACTCAGCATAAAATACGCTCACTATTATTAGCAGGTATAAGAGCTGCCGTATTATGGCGCCAGGTAGGCGGAAAGCGCAGAACAATTTTATTCAGCCGTAAAAAAATCGTCAATACAGCCAAAGCATTACTTGAGACAATAAATTAAATCATTTTTAAAATTCGAACACTATTTAACTCTTTAACTTACTTAACTAAATTAAAGAAAAATTAATATAACCTAGGAAAATTTTATGGAACTTTCAGCATTAAGTGCAATATCACCAGTTGATGGTCGTTATGGCAGCAAAGTAAAGTCATTACGCCCTATTTTTAGTGAATTCGGTCTAATTAAATACCGTGTAACTGTAGAAGTACGTTGGTTACAAAAACTAGCCAAAACCAACGCTATTGCCGAAGTTCCTGCATTTTCTGCCCAAGCAAATGCAGCATTAGATGCAATTGTTGCTGACTTTAGTGAAGAAGATGCCTTAAGCATTAAGAATATTGAAGCGACAACTAACCATGATGTTAAAGCGGTTGAATACTTCTTAAAAGAAAAAATTGCTGATAATGAAGAGTTAAACGCTGTTACTGAGTTTATTCACTTTGCATGTACCTCTGAAGACATTAACAACTTATCTCATGGTTTAATGTTAAATGATTGTCGCGAAGAAGTTTTATTACCTGAAATGGATAAGATCTTAGCAGCAATTAAAGCACTAGCTGTTGAATATAAAACTATTCCAATGATGTGTCGTACTCATGGCCAGCCTGCTTCACCTAGTACTTTAGGTAAAGAAATGGCAAATGTTTATATTCGTCTTCAACGTCAACGTGAGCAAATTGCTAACGTTGAAATGTTAGGTAAAATTAATGGCGCTGTAGGTAACTACAATGCTCACCTAAGTGCTTACCCTGAAGTTGATTGGCATGAGTATGCGAATGAATTTGTTACGTCTTTAGGCTTATCATTCAACGCATTTACCACACAAATTGAACCGCATGATTACATTGCTGAGTTATTTGATGCTGTTGCACGTTTTAACACTATTTTAATCGATTTCGATCGTGATATCTGGGGTTACATTGCAATGGGTCATTTCAAGCAAAAAACAATTGCTGGTGAAATTGGTTCATCTACTATGCCACATAAAGTTAACCCTATTGATTTTGAAAACTCTGAAGGTAACTTAGGTATTGCTAACGCATTACTTACCCACTTAGCACAGAAATTACCAATTTCTCGCTGGCAACGTGACTTAACTGATTCTACAGTTTTACGTAACTTAGGTGTTGGTTTTGCTCATACAATGATCGCTTATGGCGCAACATTAAAAGGTATCAGCAAGCTACAAGTAAACGAAGAAAACCTAGCTGCTGAATTAGACAGCAACTGGGAAGTATTAGCTGAACCTATCCAAACAGTAATGCGTCGTTACGGCATTGAAAAGCCATACGAAAAATTAAAGGACCTTACACGTGGCAAACGTGTTGACGGCGACTCTATGCGTGAGTTTATCATGACATTAGAATTACCTGATTCTGCAAAAGCTCAATTATGTGAAATGACACCAGCTAGCTATATTGGCCGTGCGGTATCTTTCATTGATGAATTAAAATAAACATATATTTAATTCATTAATCTAAAAAGAAGGCTATATGCCTTCTTTTTTTATTTCTGCTAACCATTATTTATCACTTCATATACCTCCCAAAAGCAGTGGTAACAAGCTGCAAAATAAAAATACAAAAAAATACTCAAGACTATTGGCATTCCCCTTAGTTATTAACTAGTCTGAATGTACTTCAGGTTTACACCGCTTCTAGTTAACGTTGGATCTCTTAATGTCTTACAGTATTAGCCAAGTAAAATGGCAACAAGCAGCCCCTCTTCTTAAAAATATCCGTGAGAAGGTTTTTGTTTGTGAAAAGCGTATTCCCAAAAAAATAGAATTCGATCAAGGTGATCGTACGGCTTATCATATGCTGGTGTGTGACGATAGTAACCAAGAGCCTATTGCAACAGGTCGTATTACTCCACAAGGCGAGATCAGTCGAATAGCTGTTGTTATGGGTTATCGTAGTGAGAAGATTGATAAATTCATTATGCAGGGCCTATTTCGAATTGCTCGTAGGTTAAGCCTTAAAGAAGTTTTTATTTCTAGCCCGCTTGAGAAAGTCGATGACTTTAACAAGCATGACTTTTACCCCATTGGCTCTGTCTATATGGAAGCAGGCATGCCAAAACAACGAATGGCATGCTCTATAACTCATGCGGTAGCAAATGCAGAAAAAGCCAAATATTACCTTAGTCATTAGTACTTAAAGTAAGGCTATTTTGTTTGCCACAAAGCATCATCTTCATAGAGTTTATACAAACCTTCAGCGCGGCTAACAAGTAGATTAGCAAAGTCAGTTTGCTCCTTGCTATTGGCCTGTAATAAGTTTTCAGCTTGCATTTGCCATTTAAGAGAGAAATGTCTCAATGCTTCGCGTGCATCTGGAGCTACGTCAATGCTACTGTGGTCGCTTGGTAAATCGCCACATAACACCCAGAATTTTTCCCCTTTTAGTGAGGTCAATTTCCATAGCGCTAATAATGGCACTAAGTATCGACTGTCTTCTGCCTTCACACTATCAGTAACTATTCCCTTTTCAGCTAAATACTTTGTCGCAACTTGATATTGCTCTCTGATCCATTGTTGTTGCTGTTCTTCTGTCATCGGTACTACTTCGCTCATTTTGACTCTCTAATTGTTCTAAGTTGTTTTAATAGTGTTATTTATAGCAAACGAATAACTTACCTTAATTTGCAAGCTGTATCTTATCGCTTACAGCTAGTCTGTTATCACTAGTCAGTTAATTTTATCTCCTGTCTAGCTTGGTTATTTTCAAGGTGCTAAGGTTTCTGTCAAACATTACAACACATTTAAATTGCCTTTTCTAGCAAGAAAAAATGGAGAAAAAACGATGGCGTTATTTGATTTACCTGATTTTGATAACCACGAGCAAGTTGTTTATTGCAGCGATGAAGCAAGTGGATTAAAGGCAATAATTGCCGTGCATAGCACTAAACTTGGTGCCGCAGTTGGTGGCTGTAGGATGTGGGATTATGCTAGTGATGAAGAAGCATTAGTTGATGTATTACGACTATCTAAGGGTATGACCTATAAAAATGCCATGGCTGGTCTTAGCATGGGCGGTGGTAAATCAGTTATTATCGGAGATGCTAAAACGATTAAATCAGAAGCTTTATTTAAGGCTTTTGGCGAAGCGTTAAACAATTTAAATGGTCGATATCTAAGTGCTGAAGATGTAAATATCACCACCAGCGATATCGCTATTGCTAACGGCGTAACGCCATTTGTTACTGGTACTGAGGGTAAAAGTGGTAACCCTGCCCCTTTTACCGCACTAGGAACATTTCTAGGCATCAAAGCATCAGTTAAACACAAACTTAACCGTGATGATCTAACAGGGCTTAAAGTAGCTATTCAAGGGTTAGGTAGTGTTGGTTATCTATTATGTGAACACCTGCATAAAGCAGGCGCTGAGCTTATTATCACGGATATCAATCAAGCTGCTTTAGATATCGCAGCGACTGAGTTTGGTGCGACTATTGTTGGCCTAGATGAAATATACGACCAAGAAGTTGATGTGTATGCGCCATGTGCCTTAGGTGCAACAATTAATGATGAAACATTAACCAGAATTAAAGCAACAATCGTTGCTGGCTGTGCAAATAACCAACTTGCTGAGCCGCGCCATGACCAAGCTTTAATTGATCAGGGTATATTATACGCACCTGACTATGTAATTAACGCCGGTGGTATTATCAACGTTTCTTTCGAAAATGATTATGATGTTGAAAAGTCTACCCAAAAAGTTGGTGAGATATACCATACGTTATTAGATATTTTTACCAAGTCTGATGAGCAAAATAGACCTACAGGTATCATTGCAGATGAAATGGCTCGTGAAATCATTAAAAATGGCGGTAAAAACGTTTAAAAACACTTTTACATTCAAGTAAACAACAAAATGTCCATTGCCAAACTATAATTGCTAATAACTTAGCAATAGAGAATAGTAATGAAAACAACCATCATTTTGTTGTTACTTGTATCTGTCCACTGCTTTGCAGTAACCACCATAACAACCACAGGCAAACAAAAGCCTGATGATGCAAGTCATGACTACTTTACTGGCTTACTTCGCCTTGCATTAATTGAAACGGCGGATGAATACGGTTATGCCGTTTTGCATACAGTGCCCTACCCTGGGCAAGAAAGAATGTTAAAGCTACTAGCGTTAGGCGCCTTCTATGATGTTGTCTGGGCTGGTAGCTCAACAGAGCGAGAATCACAACTTCACAAAGTCAATTTCCCTTTATTTCGTGGTGGCCTAGGCTGGCGAGGTATGATTATACGCCAACAAGACGCTGAGAAGTTCTCCAAAATAAAGTCTGTTAATGATTTAACAGACTTGATTGCTTGTCAGGGTCTGCACTGGCCAGATGCTGATGTATTAGAGCATGCAGGGCTTGCCGTAGCACGTGTAGGCTTCTTTGATGCAATGCTTCAGATGGTTGAGTTAAAACGTTGCGATTACTTGCCTTTAAGCATCTTTGAAGGCCAAGCTGAGCTTGCTGCGGTTGAAGAAAGCTTCCCAAACCTTGTATTTTACCAAGAGCTCATAATTCAGTACCCTCTTACCATGCATTTTTTTGTGAAACACAATGATGCAGATTTAGCTAAAAGGTTAACACTAGGACTACAACGCTTGTATGCTTCTGGTAGTTTCGAGCGTTATATGAAAGAGCACTCTTTGACAAAAAATGCCTTTCCTTTAACAAAGTTCAAGCACTCGAGAATAATCAAATTATCAAACCCTAATAGTACTGAGGCCGCGCTAGAACAATTTGGTTTACATTGGCCTAATGTCAAATAGTGGACATAAAAAACCCAGCATAAGCTGGGTTGATATTATTGATTAACTAAAAAAGTTTAATCAATCAGTTGATACTGCTCACGTAAAATTGAAACAATTTCAGCTTTTGGATTATCAGAAAGGATTATTTTCTCACCAGTAATTTTTTCTGCAATATCTGTATATGTCTTAGAAACTTGCATTAATACTTCTGTCGGTAATTCATTATCAACAGCAAGTGCTAAACGCTCTTCCATACGGTCTTTATTAAGCAAGATATCAGGATCAGGAAAGTGGTTAAGTAATAACTGACGGAAGCCTTCTTTTGAGTTTTCTACTACCTTGCCGCCGCGGTACTGTTCTGCATCCCAGATACGTGATGAGTCGGGTGTTCCTACTTCATCCATATAAATTAACTTATCATTACCTGCTTTATCTTTCACATAGCCAAATTCGAATTTGGTGTCGACAAAAACTTGATCTAATTTAGCTAAAGCTGCTGAAATCACATCGAAGCCTTCTGTCAGTAACTTTTCATATAAGGCGATATCTTCAAGTGACTTGAAGTTAAATGCTGCAAAGTTATCTTCAATATTTTTACGGGTAATATTAACATCATCAACAGCTGGAACACCTGGAATTCCTTCTAAAATACCTTTAGTTGAAGGTGTTTGAAGTAACTCAGTTAACTTACTGTCTTTTTCTAATCCTTCTGGTAATTCAATACCACAAAAGTCTCGCTCGCCTTTTACATAACTTCGCCACATTGAGCCTGTAATATATTGACGACAAATTGCTTCAATCATTACCGGCTTGGCTTTTTGTACTATCCAGACAAATGGGTGAGGAATATCTAAAATATGACTATCAGCAAGACCTTGCTCTTTAAATAATTTAAACCAATGGTTTGAAATAGCATTAAGTGCGGCACCTTTACCCGGTACACCACGCATATTATTTTCACCAGACCAAATACAATCAAAGGCTGAAATTCTATCGCTAATCACCATAATAGCTAGTGAGGTATCACTAGGTACATCATAAGCTTTCTCTTTGATAAGTCGTTTGCTATCTTCTTCAGTTAACCAATAAACAGAGCGTACTTTCCCGCTATGGACAGGTGCATCAGTACGGATAGGAAGATCGTTATTAACGGCTAAAACTTTATCAGCTAGATTCATTATTGATTCTCTTGTATATACACAGTTGTTTTCAGCCCTTCTGAAAACTTACTGTTTATGTAAGGATATGGCTTAAGTAAAATACTACTTAGTTAACGTTACTTTTAAGGCTTCTATCAATTATTTTACCCCATTGTTTAAATCGGGATTTTTCTGAGAAAAGTGACTATCAAATAAGTTTAACTAAATATCATCCACTGGGTATTGTTTGCTTAAAAAGTAAAAAGGACGCTATAAAGCGTCCTTTTTTCAAGCTTTTCACAAAGCTTACATTCTATGCTTAAGCAGCTAAAGAAGCTTGCGCTTTTTCAACTAAGAAAGTGAATGCTGCTTTATCGTATACTGCGATGTCAGCTAGGATCTTACGATCAATTTCAATAGAAGCCTTTTTAAGACCATTAA
>Ga0105356_10006221_pt1 | contig 11158 bp, 8 predicted proteins | sample GOMGulsemesocosm_3_FD_83502 | JGI IMG/M metagenome (GOLD analysis project Ga0105356, IMG submission 83502) | Methane-oxidizing microbial communities from mesocosms in the Gulf of Mexico - GOM9D Gulf of Mexico | ecosystem: Environmental > Aquatic > Marine > Cold seeps | place: Gulf of Mexico...
CACGATTCTTTAATGGTAGTTGGTGGCCGTTCTAAAACGTCAATTATTCGTCGGGTACTAATATGAAAAAATTACAGCTATATATTTTAACGTTATGCATCTTGAGCTTAACTATAGGTCAAGTAAATGCCCAGCGAATCAAAGATCTAGCGTCTGTTAAAGGGGTTAGAAGTAATCAGCTCGTTGGTTACGGGTTGGTAGTCGGTTTGCCTGGTGTTGGTGAGCAAAGCCCATTTACAGACCAAAGCTTTTTAACGATGTTACGTAATTTTGGCATCTCGATGCCAGCAGGTGTTAGTCCTAAGATAAAAAATGTTGCGGCGGTTGCTATTCATGCCGAACTTCCGGCATTTGCAAAACCAGGTCAGACGTTGGATATTACCGTTAGTTCAGTTGGTAGCGCTAAAAGCCTACGCGGCGGGACATTATTACGAACTTTTTTAAAAGGACTTGATGGTAATGTTTATGCGGTTGCTCAAGGTAGTTTAATGGTTTCTGGCTTTAGTGCCGATGGTGCCGATGGTTCAAAAGTCATTCAAAATACGCCAACAGTCGGTCGAATCCCTAATGGCGCCACCGTCGAACGAGAAGTCGCCAACTCTTTTGGCACCGGGGATCATATTACCTTCCATTTGCACAATTCAGATTTTTCAACCGCTCAAGAGTTTGCACGCGTCATTAATTCGACATTAGGTGACGGCGTAGCTAAGCCACTAGATGCGACGTCAATTGAGGTTAGTGCACCGCGCGATGTTGGGCAACGTATCGCGTATCTTTCAGTACTAGAGAACCTAGATGTTAAACCTGCGACTTCATCGGCTAAAATTATTGTTAATTCTCGCACTGGCACCATAGTAATTGGTCAACAAGTGCGTCTGCATCCTGCCGCCATCACGCATGGCTCATTAACGGTCACTATTGCAGAAGCAACGGCGGTATCTCAGCCTGGGGCATTAGCTAATGGTGAAACGATAGTTACTGATAATTCTCTGATCGATATCGACCAAGAAAATAGTCGGATGTTTAAGTTTACACCAGGCACGACTCTTGATGAACTTGTACAGGCGGTCAATCAAGTTGGTGCTTCTCCTTCCGATCTTATGGCTATTCTCGAAGCCCTTAAACAAGCCGGTTCGCTTCACGGCGAATTAATTGTGATATAGGGGAATGTGATGGATATATTATCAAAACATGGTTTAGATCTAACGCCGCGCGCTAATGCGGGACCACAATCAAACTATCAAGACATTGGCTCGCTTGATACCTTACGTCAAGAAGCCCAAGGTGACGAGAAAAAAGCATTAGAAAAAGTGGCCAAGCAATTTGAAGGTATCTTTATGAAAATGTTGTTAAAAAGCATGAGAGATGCCAATAAAGCCTTTGAGTCAGAGTCACCTTTTAACAGCCAGAGTAGTGAAACTTATCGCAATATGCATGATGATCAAATGGCAATCGAGCTGAGTGAGAATGGCAGTCTTGGTCTCGCTCAATTGATTGTTCAGCAATTGAGTCCTGAAACAAGTGGTATTACGCCAAGTTCAGTGTTACGAAGCGGTAATAATTTTTCAGCACAAACAACAAGCGGTAAAGTAGCATCAGTATCAGAAACCGATATCCCAGTGAGTTTACGCAAAGAGCAGGCTGTGAATGCTACACCTTCGTTTTCTTCTCCCCAAGATTTTGTTGAACAATTATTGCCGCTTGCCAATAAAGCGGCAGAGGAATTAGGTGCTTCACCGACTATGTTGATCGCACAGGCAGCTCTTGAAACGGGTTGGGGTCAAAAAATTGTCAGTGATAAATCACAGCAGTCTAGTTTTAACTTATTTAATATTAAAGCCGATAACCGCTGGCAGGGTGAACACGCAAGTGTCGCGACGCTAGAATACCGCGATGGCGTTGCTGTACGTGAGAAAGCGAACTTCAGAGCCTATCAAAGTTTTGAGCAGAGCTTTGCGGACTTCAGTCAATTTATTAGTGAAGCACCGCGTTATCGAGAAGCATTAAATAATATTTCAGATCCGGCAAGCTTTTTGCAAGAAATACAGCAAGCGGGATATGCGACCGATCCAAACTATGCGGATAAGGTGATGTCAGTCCTAAGTCGGGTTAATCAACTCGTTGATTAAAATGTTGAGTTTGTCGTAGGGCAAGGAATAAAGTTATGGGCGTTGATTTATTACAACTTGGTGTGAGTGGTCTTTATACTGCTCAGCAGCAATTAAGTACAACCGGTCATAATATTGCCAATGTCAATACTGACGGCTATTCACGCCAACGTGTCCTTCAAGAAACACAGACTCCAATCACTTCCGGTCAAGACTTTTTAGGCACTGGTAGTAAAGTTCAACAGATAGAGCGTGTCTACGACGAATTCCGGTATAATGAGTTGATCTTTAACCAAACACTTAATAGTGGGGCTGCGGCAACTGAAAATAAATTGCAGCGACTAGATGAAACAATGTCACTTACTGGCACCGGTATCACTGATTCGTTGAATGAGCTATATGCTGCGGTCAACTCATTGATAGATATTCCTGGTGATATTGGCTTACGCGAAGTCATGTTATCTAAAGCAACTACCTTATCGCAAAATATGGAGTCAATGCAGCGAACATTAAGTGCGGAATATAACGCTGTTAATGAAGAATTAGAAGCTAGTGCCTTGATGATCACCAAAATATCAGAGCAGCTTGCCTCGTTGAACAGAGATATTGTGAAAGCTTCTGCCAATGATGGAACACCCAGTGACCTACTTGATCAACGCGATGGTTTAATTAAAGAACTCTCTACTTACACAACGGTTTCAACCGTTGAAACAAATGATAATGCGCTAAATGTTTATATGGCTAGTGGTCAAACCTTAGTCACCGGAACGACATATTTTAGCGTGGAAGCCATAGCCGGAGACCCGCAACCTGAACAAATGCAATTGGCTATTGAGTCAATTAATGGTGTTCAACAAAAGTTGCTTCCTAGCAGCCTTGGTGGGAGTCTCGGTGCGATAATAGAATATCGTGACGGTATATTAAGTGACACCATGAATAAAGTCGGTCAAAGCGCAATAACCATTGCAGATGCTTTCAATGAGGTGCAATCGCAAGGTTTAGATCTTAATGAAATGGCAGGGCAAAATTTATTTCGTGATATCAATGATACTCAAGTGATGTCACAACGCTTCATGGCTAAAGGGACTAATAGCGGCACTATCTCTGGGGCTGTTCAAATTACAGATGTCAATCAACTGACTGGTCATGACTATTCATTAACCTATTTATCGGGTAACTATGTACTTACCGATGACAGTACGGGGAGTACCGTGACACTGGTTGCTGATAATCCAGCAGCGCCAGTGGGAAGTCGCAGTTATACCACCAGTGATGGCTTTATGTTTCAAGAGTTAGGCGGCGTTCCGATGGAAGGTGATGATTATGTTATCCAGCCTACTCGACTCGGCGCAACCCATCTGGATGTAGAGCTAAATAATCCTGAACAGATAGCGACATCATCGATCGTTGAAGCGTATCCATCTGATAACAATATCAATAGTGCAACGCTTGCGATCACCAGCGTTGATAATTCTGGTGCCGTCGGTTTTCCAACAAGTGGTAATGGTGTTACGGTTGAAGTCTATGAGTCGCCAGTCGGTACATTTAATTACCAAGTTTTGGATAGTGGAGGCACTGCGCAACCATTATTTGACAGTAGTGGTGCAGCGCTAGGTACATCGGCAACCTACACCACTGGCCCGTTAGAATTTAGCAGTGTCGGATTAAGTTTCTCATTAACTGGAACAGCTTCTGGCCAGACTATTAATGCGCCAGAGGTTTATCATATCGATTACGCCTTTGGTGAAGGTAATAATACCAACATCCGTGCTATGGCGGATATTGCAGATACTAAGGTTGCGGACGGTGACCGCTCAACGATATCTGATGTGTATGAAACAGCCGTTACTGCGGTCGGTTCTGCGATGGCGGCAGCACGAGTAGAATCTGGTGCTGCACAGACGTTATACGATCAAGCACAAGCACGCGTTTCAAATACCTCTGGGGTAAATCTTGATGAAGAGGCTGCAAATTTAATGCGCTTTCAACAGGCTTACTCCGCAAGCGCGCGTGTTATAACAGCCGCCAACGAGATTTTCCAAACCATTTTACAAGCAGCGAGATAGGTGTAAGTTATGCGTATTTCTACCAGTCAATTTTATAGTACCAACACGGCTAATATTATTAATCGTCAAAGCGAAGTAAACCAATCGGTGCTTAATATCTCCGAAGGTAAACGCGTGATAACCGCTGGTGACGATGTTGTTGCTGCAACGTCGATATTTAACATCCGTCAAGAGCAAGCGCTAACCGATCAATATCAAAGCAATATAAGCTTTGCTGAATCTCGTATAACTGTTGAAGAAACAACATTACAATCAGCAGAAAATGTAATGTTTCGAGTTAAAGAGTTGGTGTTGCAGGGGAATAGCGTTGCCAATGATGATGCTGCCAGAAAAGCGTTAGCCGATGAACTTGAGGCGCGTTTTGATGAACTGTTATCATTAGCAAATACTAGAGATGAGTCAGGTAGCTATATTTTTGGCGGGTATCAGACTGACAGTGCACCTTTTGAAGAGCAATCGGATAACAGTGTTTCATATCTTGGTGATCGTGGGCAACGGATGACAAATGTTGGACCTGGTGTTCAAGTGGCCACCAGTGATTCAGGCGACAAATTATTCATGAGTGTTGACAATAGTGTCGGTGATTTTAAGCCGACTTACACGTTAAATGCTACGTACGACGAGGTTGAACGAGCTGTTGTCACCAATGCCGATATTAAAGATCGATCAGTCTATGTACCTACTGGTACTCCTGATGATTACACGATTGATTTTGCGACTATGACCAGTGGTGATATGGGGGTTCGTGTTACCGATTCTCTTGGTACTCAAGTTTATCCAACGTTGCCGATGACTGAAGCGGTATATGTACCAGGTGAAAGCATTAGCTTTAATGGGATTGAAACGACGCTAAAGCGCCCTGCACAAGATGGTGATTCAATTAGTTTAACACCACAAGATGAAATCGATTCATTTGGTGTTATCCAAGCGGCTATCGATTGGTTAACTGCACCTAATGGCACCGGTGTCGATGAAGCTCAGCGCCAGCTCGATTTAGGTCACATCATCGGTGATATTGATGAAGTACAAAAGCGCTTAGGTAATGTCCGCGCTGAAATAGGCTCGAGATTACAGTTAACAGAGAGTCAGAATGAGCGTCATCTTGATTATCATTTAACGATTGAAAAGTCGCGCTCTGCACTCGAAGATCTTGATATGGTGTCAGCCATTTCAAAATTTGAACAGCAAAAGTTATCACTACAAGCGTCACAAACTGCGTTCTCTCAAGTTCAGGATATGAACTTACTCAACTATCTATAACAACGACTAATTTGGTGGCAATGGTTTGCCACCTATTTATGAAACGGCAAACATTGTCAAAATTTAATCACTTACTCTCATCTTTTATAAAATATTGCCGCATCCTTTCTCTATTTTCTAGAAATTAAGCCAACTCTTTGACTCTGGCTCTATATCAGTAAAAGAACAATTCAATGCAACAAGCCGGAACAGGCGTGTTTATAGGCTTCTTAAAATAAAACGTATTAAAAGTGGTTTATTGATAAGTTGGCACACAGGTTGCAACAATATAATTAGCTAAGCAGTAATCTTAATAATTATACCGGCTTGTTGTCATCACTTTGATGCAAAAGCCATTAAAGTGGAGGCTATATTATGGCTCTTACAGTACAAACAAACGTATCATCGCTTAACGCTCAGCGAAATCTCGGTAAGTCTGGCAGTGCGCTGGCAACATCAATGCAACGTTTATCTTCAGGATTACGTATTAATAGTGCAAAAGATGATGCAGCAGGTTTACAGATTTCTAATCGATTAACATCACAAATCTCCGGCTTAAATGTCGCGATTCGAAATGCTGGTGACGGTATCTCGTTGGCGCAAACTGCTGAGGGTGCACTGCAAGAATCTACCAATATTTTGCATCGTATGCGTGATCTGTCTATCCAGGCGGCTAATGGTTCGAATTCACCTGAAGATCGACGTGCGATTCAAGAAGAAGTAACGCAGCTGCAACAAGAAATTACTCGTATTGCCGATACAACAACCTTTGGTGAGCGTAAATTGTTGGACGGTAGTTTTGGTACAGAAAGCTTTCAAGTGGGTGCTAAATCATTTGAAACTGTACAGATGGGATTATCTTCGTTTACCTCTGCTGATATAGGCAGCTATCAACTAGATGTTCAAGCCGCTGATGGCGCTGCTGTTGTCGGTTATGGCACGGTTGGTTCTGGCACGCTTGCTAATGTTAATACTGGCACGGATAATCTGATCATTACCAGTTCTGAAGGTTCAACCACAGCCCTAACTGGACAGTCGGCTAAAGATCTTGAAACCGCTATAAATGATAGTGGTTCGAGCACCAAGGCGGATGCACGTACCGGTTTACAGCTCGATTTCGCTGATTTTACAGCTGCAACATCGGTTTCTTTTGAGTTAACTGGCTCAAATGGCACCCCAATCCAATTGTCTGCGACGGTAAAGGATGACGATGTCGATGCAATCGTTAATGAAATAAATAAAATATCTGGTAAAACAGGGATTACCGCTGAAGCAAAAGATAATAAACTTATCCTTACGAGCGAAGCCGGTGATGACATTAAGATTGATAATTATGTTAGTACCTCAGATACCACACTCAACTCATTAGACTATGAAGGTAATCCTAGAACGGATACTTTTGATTTAGTTGAAGGCGTGGCACTAACTGAAAGCGCAATCGCTACTGGCGTTGTTCGTTTGTCATCAAGCTTGAATTACACTGTGACAGGTTCAAATGTCAATGTTATGCCAACAGCGACCGTAACATCTGCGAATTTAGAGCCAGTGGATACTATTGATGTAAGTACAGCGCTAGGTGCACAGCTATCTATTGAGGTGATCGATTCGGCGCTTGCTTTCATTGATAGTAACCGAGCTAATATGGGTGCGATTCAAAATAGAATGGAATCAACAATTTCGAATCTATCGAATGTTGTTGAAAATAACTCGGCGGCAAGAAGTCGTATTCGAGATACAGATTTTGCCATTGAAACGGCAATGATGACTAAAAATCAAATATTGCAACAAGCAGGCACCTCTATTTTGTCACAAGCGAATCAGATCCCTCAAGCAGCGGTACAGTTATTGGGCGGCTAACCCCAACCATTCATTAACTCGCTTAGCTAGCACCAAAAAACCATCGTTATTGATGGTTTTTTGCCGTTTAAGGGATAAATAACGTAATTACCCGATCAATATTAATTTATTTAGTAATTAAAAAGCGATTTAAAACATGGTCTTATGTTTTGTTTTGGCTTTTTTTGAGAAAAAAAGTTAAAAAATCGTAAAGTTTTTTCCGCGAGCGCCGTTAAGTTAATTAACCGGGACAACATCCCAAGCTTAATTAGCAATTTACATACTCGATAAACGGAGAATAATCATGGCTTTAACAGTACAAACGAACGTAAGTTCTTTAAACGGTCAACGTAACCTTTCTAAATCAGGTTCAGCTTTGGCTACTTCTATGCAACGTTTATCATCAGGTATGCGCATCAACAGTGCTAAAGATGATGCGGCTGGTCTACAAATCTCAAATCGTTTAACGTCACAGATTAACGGTTTAGGTGTAGCGCAACGTAATGCTGGTGACGGTATCTCAATGGCACAAACCGCTGAGGGTGCAATGCAAGCATCTACTGATATCCTACAACGTATGCGTGACCTTGCACTACAATCTGCGAATGGTTCAAACTCGAAGGAAGATCGTGGCGCACTGCAAAAAGAAGTAGATGCATTGCAAAGTGAGTTAACGCGTATTTCTGAAACAACTAGTTTCGGTGGTACTAACCTTTTAGATGGTTCGTTCGGCTCACGTAAATTCCAAGTTGGTGCTCAAGCAAATGAAACAATTTCAGTAGGGCTATCAAGTATCGCTTCTTCTGACATCGGTCAAAATGCAATCGAAGGTGCTGGTTCAATTTTTGGTGCTACTGCGGTATCAGGTACTGACTTAGCGGCACAAATTGGCGGCGCAACGGCTTCTACATGGACAATTACTGGACCATCAGGTGTTGGAACTGTTGCTGTTGCTGGTACGGAAACACCAACAGAACTTGCTGATGAAATCAATAACTCTGGCACAGGTGTATCAGCGGCTGCGGAGCTTACGACGACATTGAAACTATCTGCTACAAGTGCTGATGGCACCTTAACAATCGGTAGTGATTCGTTTGACTTAGCTTCTTTTGGCGGTGACAATGAAAAATTAGCTGCTGCGATTAGTAAGACTGGTAACGATGCAGTATTTAATAGTGATACAGGTAATATTGATTTAAACCTAACAGATGTTGACGGTGTTGATATTACCGCTGTGACTACTGCTGGTGACGTAGAGTTAGGCGGAGTAGCAAATGGCGCGGGCGCAGTATTAGCTCAAGTTAGTGCTCTGAAGGTTACATCTGGCGAATCATTCTCTGTTGTTGGTACAACTGTTGATGAAATACTCAATACAACTGCAACAGGTGGCGCTTCGACTCTAGATAGTATCGCAAACGTTGATATCTCTGGCACATCAGCAGCGGGTGCGCAAGACGCTATCGCAGTAATTGATGCGGCTATCGCAGGTATCGATTCACAACGTGCAGATTTAGGTGCGGTTCAAAATCGTTTTGAACATACCATCTCTAACCTTGCTAACATCGAAGAAAACGTATCAGCTTCTCGTAGTCGTATACGTGATACTGATTTCGCATCAGAGACAGCAATGATGACTAAGAATCAAATCTTGCAACAAGCAGGTACTTCGATTCTTGCTCAAGCGAACCAGTTACCACAAGCAGCATTAAGCTTAATTGGTTAACGGTAGCGTAAAGAAAGTATCGGCTTAATGTAGTAGCCATCCCTTTAACAGGCTGTTTGTTAAAGGGTTATAAAATAAGCCGATAAGGACCGTTGCCTGAGAAATCAGCAACGGTCATTTGCGTTTTAAACAATAGTAATAAAATAGTAGATAGGAGTTAATCATGAGCATAGAATTGTCGATGAGTACTTCAGATGTAAGTACAACAAAACACCAGCAAGTTGCTACTGTAAATTATCAACAGTCGGTCGCTGTCGCGGACAATGATACAGCACAGCACCAGGATAAAGCTGCTGAAGTAAAGGAGTTAGCTAAAGCGGCTGAAAAGGAAGTGCATCCCGAACTGCAACGTGAGCAGTTGGAAACAATGGCTCAAAAATTGCAGGAGTTTGTTGGTTCGCTAAATAAGGGTTTAGAGTTTAGTGTCCATGAAGATTCTGGGCGTGATGTTATTAAGGTAATTGATAAATCATCAGGTGATACTGTGCGTCAATATCCTTCGGAAGAAGTGTTAGACTTAGTGGCTAGCCTTTCTGATGCCGCGGGTACTTTCGTAAACGTCAAGGCTTAGCTTGAACGGTCTTGGCCGTGTGGTTAGATTTATTTTATAAATTGTTAAGGGGTAAATTATGTCAGGTATTACATTTACAGGTATTGGATCTGGTATTGCCGTAGGTGAAATCGTTTCTGCCTTTGTAGAAGCCGAACGTGTTCCTTTTCAAAATAGAATTAACGAGAAAGGCAGTGCACTTACGACTGACATCTCTGCTAATGGCACGCTAAAGTCGGTGTTATCAAGCCTAGCAAGTTCGCTTGAAGCCCTAACTGATGTCGATAGTTATCAACAGCGAGCGGCCAGTGGTGGTGATGATTTTATCACAATTACTGCCGATAAAGACGCTGTTGTCGGTAGCTATGATATTCAAGTAAATAATTTGTCCCAAGCTCATAAAGTTATTTCAGCGCCGTTTTCTGATTCGGCAGCTATCGGTGAAGGGGTTATGACCTTTTCTACCGTCAATGATGCTGATGGCTTTTCGGTTGATGTTAGTGACACTGATACATTAAGTGATATCAGAGACAAGATTAATGAGTCTAGTGACAACGAGATCATGTCAGCAAGCATCATAACTGACAGCGATGGTAATCAAAGCCTGGTAATGAATTCAACTGATACAGGAGTTGATAATCAGTTATCCATCACCGCCACACAAGCCGATGGTACAACGCCACTTGATTCCTCCAGCGAGTTAAATAACCTGTTAACGTTCATCGATCCTGCGAGTCGCGGTGCTCCGCCCGCAGATACTGTTGAATCAAATTTGATTGAAATTAAAGCGGCACTGGATGCCTCAATTACCATTGATGGTCAGATAACTGTGACCAGCGCCAATAATGAATTTAATGATGCCATTGACGGCATTAGCTTGACTGCAAAACAGGCCCAAGGTGTCGATGACGACGTATCGACGGTGTCAGTTAGTGAAAACAATTCATTGGTCTCCTCAACGCTATCAAAATTTGTTGACAGTTATAACGAATATTACGATATTGCGAAACAATTAGGACAGTCTGGAGAAGACGGTGCAGGACCTATGGCGGGTGATGCAATGTTACGGACCATCACATCAAAGATGCGCAGTATGCTTAGCCAATCTTTTAATACCGGTGAAGAAGGCGGGGCCTTGGCGCTGTCGCAATTAGGTATTGAGTCAGATCAGTATGGTGTATTAACACTCGACACTTCAGTATTTAACGACAAATTGGCCGAGGATCCTGCGGCAATACAATCGTTTTTTATTGGCACTGATGATGAGCCAGGCTTTGCTGTAAGTACCGACAATCTCCTGCAAAATTACGTAAAAACCGGCGGTTTAATTGATACACGTATTACAGGGTTTGAAGGGCAGCTCGACGACTTAGAAGACGACATGGCGACCTTCACCTTAAAGATCGAAAAATACGAAGCACGTTTAACCGCGCAGTATAATGCAATGGATATATTAGTCGCGCAATTAAATGCGACAAGTTCTTATGTCACTGCACAATTAGAGAATATGCCTGGTGTCGTTAGCCAGAACAATTAGATAAACAGCACCCTTGAACGTTGCCTAATTCAGGCTACTTAGATAAATAGGCACTGGTCGCCTTGGTGTTTTTTCGTTGTTTAATCACTTTCTGAGCGA
>Ga0105356_10006222_pt1 | contig 11157 bp, 7 predicted proteins | sample GOMGulsemesocosm_3_FD_83502 | JGI IMG/M metagenome (GOLD analysis project Ga0105356, IMG submission 83502) | Methane-oxidizing microbial communities from mesocosms in the Gulf of Mexico - GOM9D Gulf of Mexico | ecosystem: Environmental > Aquatic > Marine > Cold seeps | place: Gulf of Mexico...
ATGTCCCTTTGTCTTCATTAAACAATTTTATTTTAGACTGAATACTTATGCTGCTTTTTACGTCATTACACGTCGCTATGCTTAACGAAGAAGCATTAATCTGAATGTCTGTTTTTTTGGGATATTGAAATCCTTTTTTTATACTAAACACTATGGCTTGTAAAGTATCCTCGATTAACTCTTCGTTAGCATTACCTATTATTGAAGATACCTCATACAAACAGGTCAACTCCTTAATACGTTCTTTTAATGCTTTTTCAGTAGTATTCATTTACATTATTTTTAGACCAATTGTTTAATTTATGTTGTAAATATCAACTTATATTTTTTTTAAATACAGATATTCTGACGTTTTAAAAATCACGTAATATAAAGCAAACTTTAATTTAAAGCCAGATAGGTTTGATCTTAATTCTAGCTTTGTTATTGTGTTTTCATTGGTGTTAATTTTGAGTGGTTTTGTTTTGCACCAATCAATTTTTGCGTACACTTGATTTTGAATAGGATCCACCTGAAAAGATTTGGTTTCTCCATCTTTAATGGTATCTATTTTTTTATTATTTATATAAATTTGGATTGCTCTAGCTTTATTAGCGTATTGCTTTAGTCGTTTAATCTCAATTATACTATTTGACATTTAGTAGCGAATTATTATTTTTTACAACAAGCCTCTAAAAATATAATAAACTGTTTATTTGACATACTACTTTAACTTTTAAACTTAACTTATCCTGAGACTAAAAATAATAAAAAGCAAAAGGTCTAACCTATATGTAATTAGATTAGACCTTTTTAAAGCGTATTATTTAAAACTGTTTTTACTTAATATAGTTTTTAAGTATTTTTTTAAGCAATGCTAGATCTTCTGTAGTATTGCGTTTTAATTTCCCTTTATTATCTGTTTCAAATAAAGCGTAATCAATAGTCACAAAATTGATATCTTTTTTAGCTATCATTTCTTTTCTTCTGTGATTGTACTTTTCTATTTGTTGTCCTCTAGTAATACCACTTGTGGTTAACTGTTCTAATTTTGCTAATTGCGCTTCGGTTTTATTTTTCCTTTCAGCAAATTCAATTACTAAATTAGCGTCTTTATAAAATGCTGCTACAGGTAACAATGTTCTGGTTTTACCTTTTTTATGCATATCTCCAAATAACCAAGCAAAGGTATGCTTACGTGATGCTTCTTCTTTTAAAACCTCATCACATAAATTAATGATGTAAAACTCGTCTGTACTTTCGCGTTTAGCTTTAGCAACGTCTTTTTTAGAAACTGTACTAATATTTTCATTTTCAGGAAATGTAGCACCTTCTCTTAAAAAGTACCAATATGTTGCTGCTTCTGCACGTTCTGGATGCACTCTTGGTATAGCTTTTAGGTTATCTTCATTATCTAATGCTCTCAGGATTTTTCTAAGTGGTAATCCTTTTTTTTGATCTTTCACAAAAACACCTGCATTAATTAAATCAGACATGATATCTTTTGCTGGTATCCAATCTTTATCTGTATTAGTCGCAAAGTAATGATCTATTACTTTATTAATTTGAGCGACTTTATCCTCGTTATTACGATTATTATTCATTTTTATAACTTTTTATATTACTTGTATTATCTACAAATAAAACGCTGCAAGATAAGTCAATATTTTTTTGGATTAATTATCCAAATTATTTAATTAAAAAATAAATTTTAAAACCAACCTCTTAGGCTATAAAAAACTAAAAATTGCTGGTCATTAAATTTACTAATAACATAAAACCTTCTGTTAAAACTAACAGAAGGCCTTACTAACTTAACTAAAAAACTACTATTAAAAAACTACTTGATATTAAGGTTTAAAGAGAATACTGCAAGATTAGTGGATATTACACTACTTGTTAACCGCTGTGCCCAAATCTCAATATAATCTCCAGGTGCAAGCTCCACAGTTCCTGAAATGGCATTACTAGTAACATCTAACAAATCATTTACACGCATTACAGTATTAGTTTCTACCAATGTATTTGTTCCGTTTTTTTTGATATAAAAAGCATAAAAATTACCCACACTTGTTAAACCCCTAGCAGACACGGTTGCGTTAATTTGAAATGTTCTAGTTTTTTTTCCTAAATAAGTTAATCTATTATTTTGAGGAGAAGACATCCTAAGTAAATTAACAGCAGTTGTCGTATTTGAATTACTGTTTCCTGTTAAATTAGCATCCGTTCCTGCACCACTACTAAATGTTTGAGCAAAACCTGATGTTAATGTCCCATTATAATAAATATTCCCTGAAGCCAATTGGTCTGATTCCACTGGTATACCAGGACAATCTACCGTCCACGAATTATCAAAATTATAGCCTACATAAGATCCTAAAGTGTATCTTTTTATATACTGCGTACTAGTACCATTAAAACTAACTCCTGTTAAAACACCTGTACCTACTGAAGGATTACTAGAAACATCAATACCAATAGCAGATCCATTAACCTCTGAAAAACCACCTTGTTTTTGTATAAAATTAAAGTTACCTGTAAATGTTTCATAAGTACCTGCATTTGTTGATAACCATCCCATGTTACTTAACAATAATTTTGTAATATTACTATAAGTAATACCTGTTGTGTTACCTACAAATTGTACGATACTAACAAACGTTAATCCAAAACCACTTATACTACCCACTGAAGCGGAATTAGCTACAACAGCATCCCTAAAAATAAAACTATCTGTATTTGTACCAGCTATCCCAAATACAGTACCACCTGGAGCTGTTAACGTCACACCTTTAATACTACCGCCTTTAGTACCAGAAAACATGGTGCCTCCTGATTTAAATAAAATATCCTCATTAGTATCAAAACCTATGATATAGGCATTATTTAAATCAATGGGATGTAATAACGCAATTGTACCATTGATTTCATATAAGGTATCCGTAGATAAAAGATAAGTTGATCCTCCTCCAGCTACAAGCTCTGCAGCTAAATCTGCTTCTGATTGAATTAATTTATGCATGCTACGTTTAGCAGAATCTATTTTAGACCATGCACTAGATTTATAAAAATAAAAAGCATTTTCGGTTGTATCATATACTAATAATCCATTTGCTGGACTTGAAATAGCTGTTCTTTGGACAGTTGTCATTCTTGGAGTTAACATACCTTTTTCAGTAGACGTTATATCTAACATAGATGATGCCTCTGGGTTTACAGTACCAATACCTACTTGCGCTATGGCTACACTAGTTACACTTGCAAATACAGCTAGTGTAAGTGTTATTAATTTTATGTTTGAAATTTTCATAACTTATAGTTTTTAAATTTTTTATGAAATTATTTTTTTAATGTTGAGTTTTTTGAGCTTTGAATTATTTAATTGTTAGATTTAAAGACACTAATAGTAAACTACCTGAACCAGAATACCTTTCGGCCCAGACCTCTATATAATCGCCTTGATCTAACCTTATGGATCCAACAACAGATACAGCTCCTACATCATTGTTACTCCCTACTTGTCTGTATACTTTTGAATCGTTTTGAATAACTCCGTTTTTGGCTATATAAAAAATATAGATGGAACTATTATTATCGCCTTGAAAGGAAATACTACTAGAAATCTGGAAACTTCTAGTTTTTACACCATCATAAACCAATCTATTGTTGATTGGCGCACTAAATCTAAATAAGTTATTAGAATAAGATAAGCCTTCTAATTTTGTTGGTACTCCTGATCCAATTGCTGAAAAATCTGTTTCATAACCACTACCTACAGGAGCTTCTAAATGCAAATCTCCTATTGAGGCATCATCAGTTTCTAATTGCAGACCTGTTGCGTCTACATCCCAATTGCTATTAAATTTATAGCCTGCGTACGTATTTGTTGTATAACCTTTTAATCTGCTACCATCTCCTGTAAAACTTACTTGTGCAATGGATGCAGCAATATTAATAGTTGGATTACCGCTAACATCAATACCTGTTTCACCAGAATCTACCACTACGCGACCGTTAGCCATCTGTAAGTTATTAAATATACCTGACAAAGTCAAAAATGTTCCGCTATTACCGTCTGTCCAAAAGACTTTATCCATATAAAAATTAGAGATATTTGAAGCGGTGATTCCATTTGCTGAGTTTAACACCTGCAAAACTTCAAAATAAAACGTATTTAAATTGCTGAATGTTCCCACAGACGAAGCACCAACTATTACTATACTGTAAGCTATTAAATTTTCAGCTCCTGATCCAGAAATGTTAAAGACTTGCTGATTATTACCATGAATGACAACATCTTTAAAATGTCCGCCTTTAGAACCACTAAAAAAAGTTGTTCCAGAATCGTTTATTAAAGCATCTTCTCCAGTGTCCCTACCGCTTACGTAAGCACCATTTAAATCGACTGGAAAATCAAAGTTGATACTTCCATTGATTTCATACAAATAGTTTTCGTTTAAAAGATATTTTGATCCTCCACCTGAAACTAATTCATCTGCTAAGTCAGAAATATCTTTAACTAACTTATAGTTACTACGTTTAATTTCGGCCTTTAAAGCAGTCCAATTAGTACCGTCATAAAAATAAAAGACATTAATATCTGTATCAAATACTAATAACCCTTTTGCTGGATTTGAAATAGCTATACGTTGCGCAGAGGTCATTCTAGGTGCTAACATTCCTTTTTCTGTTGAGTTTACCTCTAACATTGCAGACGCGTCTGGAGACAATGTTCCGATACCTACTTGAGCTACTGCTTGAAAAGTTACACTAATAAAAAATACTATAATTAGTGCTGTGTTAATTTTTAGCTTTAATACACTCATAATTAGTAGTTTATTATTTTTTGAGTTAATTCTCCCGTTGTTGTTACGACTTTTACAACGTATAGTCCTTGGCTTTGATTAAAAGGAATTTGCACTTTGTTTGTGCTATTTATATTATCATTTAATCTTAAAATTTCTTGACCTAAAACATTGTATATCGTGATGTTTTTTAGCTGCATTCTATCACTATTATTAACTACCACATTTTTATTTCCGTCATAAAATACACTTAGATTAGTTAATGTCTGATCTGTTGTTGATAACGAATTTTGAGGCACAAAAACTAATGAGTATCTATCCAAGTGATCACCAATTGGCAGGTTTACATTAAAATTAGCATCTGTTAAATTATGTGTTGTATTAAGAATATTATCTTTTAAGTAAACTGTGTGTTGAAAATTTTCAACTTCATCAATCATAATTTGATGTGATCCTGTTTCTGATATTAATAAACCCAAAGGAAACTCCATAGTATCGTTAAAAGTATTAACCCCTTGAATTGCATATTTTTTATCCAAATCTTGTTCTATAACAAAAAACATTTCATCATCTCTACATATTTTAAGTAGTGCATCATATCCTGGATTATAGTTTACATCTGCAGCAGAGTTTGGTAAAAAACCAAGAAGTAATTGCCTATGAAAGCCTTCTGGATCTTCATAACCTAGACGTATAAATTGATCTTGATTTTCTGTTTGTTCATTTTGATTTCTATAAAAAATAGCGTCGCCATCAGATTCCTTTTTAAAGTCCCTTTGAGAGTTATTAAATACTATAGTTCCGGATGCATATGCTTTGATAAAGAAGCCTTGACCAATTGGCAAATATCTTTTTGGTAGCGTTATACTTCCCGCTGTACCTAATCCACCAATTAAAGTAGAGAACAATGAAGGTGGAGTCCCTCCTGTTAAGTTTCTAATAGCATAACCACCTAAATAATTAGATAATACATGTGATGTTGATCCACCATCAACCCAAAAATATAGTGCATCAAACACCGAAGCGTTATCAAGGATAAACTTATTAGAATCAAAAGCTGAAGGATATGGATTACCTATTAAAGACTCCTCTCCAGCATTAATAGACATTGTATATTCTCCGTTATTTGGCGCTCCATAAAACACGTAATTTTGATCTGTTCCTGAAGCTCCAGTACCTTTCATTGTGTAACCTTCTCCTGGATTTAATGCACTATTTTGATCTAAAGCTACCCAGTCATAATACGAACCAGTACCTTGGATATATTTATACAACCACATCGTGTTTATAGATAATGCTGTTGTTACCTCTCCTGCGCCATTAGTAATGGCTGGTAAACCATTATAAGGTGCTCCAGAAATAAAGGACATTTGAGATGGCGTAAATGGATTAAGATTAGAGTCTGTACCATCATATTTACCGTTTAACAATGAAAATGTACCACCATTATTAATTGGTGCACTCCAATAATTGTATTTAAAAGCTGAAGCAGCCCCTTGTTGATCCACTAATATTTTTCCGGAATTAACTGTATTAGCATCTAAACCAACATGAGATTGTATTAATTGAGATTCTCCATTTAATCTTACGTCTCCATTGACTAAATTTAGTTGATTAGAAATGTTTAATAAAAAACCATCTGCAACAGACAGTCCTTTGGTATTTGTTGCTGTAATATCAACTTCTAGATTATTAAAATTAATATTATTGGATGATCCAGAAATACTTAATAACGGATTTACGGTACTTTTAAAGTAGGTTGTACCAGTGGTTGATGTAGTAACACCGTTATTAATAAAACTGTCATTAAGGTATAGGTTACCGTTAGCACTTAACGTAGCACTAGTTTTGTTTGTGTATTCATTTTCAAAATATACATCTGTTGTAGACGAAATTTGTAAAACACCCTCGTTTACAATTTGCGCATAAACACATAGTAGGTTAAAAACAATTAAACAATGAGATAGAATATATTTTTTTCTCATGATGTTAGGTTTTGGGGATTAATAAAAAAATAGTTAGTTAGTTGTTGATTATATAATTAGGTTAACTGCTCTCAAAGTAGAGAGCTCTTGACTCTATACAGTATTGTGTTGCGGTTTCAAAATCATTACATGTGATATGTGGTGTTAAGGGATCGTATATTCTTTTATAAGATGCAATTAGAAGTTTTACGCCTATTGAGTTTAATATGTAAGCTTCAGAAATTCTTAAATTATTTAATACGCTAGATTTAGCTATAAAATTTGCTGCTTCTGTCGAAAAAGTTCCATGAAAGCCTCTTAAATCTATTATAAAAGGCATTGGATTTCCTTGACATAAATTAGCTATAATATTTATATATTTTTTTGCTGTGGTAAGATCTAGAGTATAGTAATCCTCAATACTATTAAATTGAAGGTTTATAATATTATTACCATCGGTCCAAAATTTTGCATGTCCTACTTTTTTTACGTTTTCCATGTTTTTAGTTTAATGAGTTATACATTCGGTTATCGTCTATGCAATATTGTATTGCCGATTTATTACATTTAAAAATCACATCTGGAAGTGCAGGATTACAAATAAAACTTTGAATGTTTAATAACATTTTTAATTTATAGGAGTTAACTAAAAATGTTTTAGATAATACTAAAGATTTAATTAATGTGTTTTTAGATAAAAACGTAAATACTTTAATAGCGTTAGAAAAATTTAACTCTTTTAGGTCAATTAAAATTGGCATGTGCACATCTTTAGATAGCATAAATATTTTATTTAAAAATATGTGCTCAATATCTTTTATTTTATTATCATCATCTAAATCAGTTAAATCATTCAAAATTTGGCAATAGATCACCTCTTGATCTACCCAAAATTTGAAATTTTCAATTAATTTATCGTCCATCATAATTATTGATTTGTAAAATATAAACCAATACGGATGCCACAAATATAAAATAGAACAAAAAAAATCATAAAATATTGATTTTCAATATATTATGATTTTTAAAAAGATTTATATTAATAAATGAAGTGTCGGTATTCCGTGTATTGAAATTATTAAAAAAAACAACTCACGGAATACCGTTAGCGTTAATTAGGCTTAACTATACCTAATTTACTCATTTTATCGCGTAATGTACTAGGTTTTAACCCTAATACTTCTGAAGCACTTTTAGATCCACTAATTTTCCAGTTACAATCTTCTAAGACTTGTAAAATATGATTGCGTAAAACAGCATCTAAACTTAGGTCTACACAATTAATGCGTTGTTTGGATTTTTGATTAGAGGTTTCAAAACCTGGTATCACTAATGTATCACTATTGGATAATATTAAAGCGCGTTCAATTAAGTTTTCTAGCTCTCTGATGTTTCCTGGCCAATTGTAAGCTTTAAGTTTAGACATGGCATCATCTGATATATATTTAATCTGTTTATCATAGGTTTTACCAAATTTATCTACAAAATGCTCAACTAACAGTGGTATATCATCCTTTCGATCTCTTAAGGCAGGAACCGCAATTGGAAATACATTTAATCTAAAGTATAAATCTTCTCTAAATTGCTTTTTCTGGACCTCTGCTAATAGGTTTCGGTTTGTTGCAGCTATAACACGCACGTCAAGCTTTTTAGAGCCAACACCACCAACGACTTCAATTTCTCCTTCTTGTAAAAATCTTAGAATTTTAGGTTGCATGTCTAATGGTAGTTCTCCAATTTCATCTAAAAATAATGTTCCTCCATCTGCCAGTTCAAATTTTCCAACCTTATCATTATACGCACCAGTAAACGATCCTTTTTTGTGACCAAATAATTCGCTTTCAATTAGCTCTCTTGGTATTGCAGAACAATTAACTTTTATTAAGGGCTTACTGTTTCTGTTGCTTATATTGTGTACAGCTCTAGCTAGCAACTCCTTACCTGTACCAGACTCTCCTAATAATAATACGGTAGCATTAGTAGGTGCAACTTTTTCTATTTCGTTTAACACATTACTAAACTCTACACTACCATAAACCATTTCTTCAAAATTAAAAACCAGGTCTAGCTCGTTACGTAAATAGACGTTTTCTTGTTCTAATTGGTTTCTTAAAAGGTTTAACTCTTTATTGACTTCTAAAAGTTTTTCATTAGTTAAAGCTATTTTATTTTCTGCTATTTTACGCTCTGAGCTTTCAACCATAAGCGAAATAATACTAGCAATAGAGGTTACAAAACTTTCTTCATCTGCATTAAAGACTCTATTTACGTTTTTAGTTTCAAAACTTAAGATTCCGTAATGGTCGTTACGACCATAGATTAAAACATCAATTCTGGATGCTATATTATTGGGAACAAAAAATTGTTTAGCAAACCCTTTAGTTATTGGATCAGATATTACATTGTTAATATTAATAATGTTTTTGTGTTTGAAGGCTTCAAAATAATCTGGAAAAGTTTCTTTTTTAATTATTAATCCTTCTGTATCAAAAGTTTGGTGCTCTTGGTTATAAAACAACTTGCTTACTAACTCTGTTTTATCCTTCTTAAACTCCCAAATAGTAACTAAATCTGCCTGAAGAGCTTCTGCAGATGTTGTGGCAATCTTTTTTAAGGATGCTTGTAAATCTTCACCTATTAAGGTCGCTAATTTTAATATGACGTCTTTTTTCTGAGTAGACTTTAAGGCTATTTGTTTTAATGTTTCTTTTATTTTTAAGTCCTCAGAAATATCTTTTATAGTTGCAAAAATTGCTAAAACATCTCCTTGGTCATCATAAATAATACCTGCTAAGAATGATGCTATAAATCTAGTTCCATTTTTTCTGATAAATTCTAGCTGAAAAGAAGGAGCTTGGCCTTTTGCTACTTTATCTTTAATCTCCATCATGAGTTCATAATCCTCTGACCTTGCAAAAGGATAAGGTAAATCCATGCCAATAAGTTCCGCTTCGGTATATCCTAAAATATCACATAATGAATCATTAACCTTCATGATAGTACCCTCAAGATCGACCATTAATAAACCTTCTTGCATTGACATTACAAGGTTTTCAGTAAACTCATTGGCTATTTTAAGGTCTAATTCTGCCTTTTTACGCTCTGTAATATCTTGGATAGTCCCTACAAAACTTGAAGGAATATCATTTACGTAAAACACCTCTCCTAAACCATGAATCCATTTTACCTGTTTAGTTTTGGTACTAATAATTCTATATTCTAAATCAAACTTCTGATTTAGTTTTTCGCTTTTTATTACTGCATCTTTTATTATTGCTCTGTCATCAGGATGTACTATACTTTTCCAAAAGTCAAAAGATATTTTTTTATCCGTTTCATACTCTACTATTTCATTAAAAGTATCCGAAGTTTTAGCTATCAAGTTTATAAGGTCAAGATTAAAACTTCCTATTTTGGCTATTTTTTGAGCGGTTGATAGTGATTTTTCACTTTCTTGAATTTTAATTTCGGCAGTTTTACGCTCAGTAATATCTTGTATTGTTCCAAAAAAGCTTTTTGGTTTACCGTTTTGATAAGACACTTCTCCTAAACCATGTATCCACTTTAATTTGTTATCGGTTTTAGAAAAAATCCTGTATTCTAGATCAAAATCTTGTCCTGTTCTTATACATTTTTCAATCTCAGCACTATTTTTTTTAGCATCTTCTGGATGTGTAATATCCTTCCATAATTTTCGAGAAATGGTATCCTCTTGCTCTAAACCAGCTATCTCTTTAAAGGTTATTGAGGCATGAGCTAAACTGGTTTCTAAATCTAAATAATAACTACCTATTTTAGCTATTTTTTGAGCTTCTAATAAAGATTTTTCATTTCTCTGAAGCTTTAATTCTACTTCTTTACGCTCAGAAATATTTTGCATTGTCCCTATCATCTTAATAGGGTTTGCATTGTCATCAAAAAGTAATTCTCCTACACCATGTACCCAAATTTCTTTTTTGGAGTCAAATTGAATAACACGATACTCCTTATTAAATCGTTTATTGTTTTTTACACAGCTTTCAAAATAATTTAATACCTCTACTTTGTCCTTTATATGGACAAGATCAATCCAACTATCTATTGTTTTAACATAGTTGTCATCTATTCCTAAAATTTGATATAATAGCTCTGTACAATCCCACGTCATTGTTTTTAAATCGACAGCGTATGATCCTAGATTGGCTACTATTTGGGATTGTCTTAAATTATACTCGCTTTCTAATAATTTGGCTTCTGCTTTTTTACGTTCAGAGACATCACGCACTATAGCTAGAACTTTTCCGTCTTTTTGAAGTTTTGCCGAAATCTCTACATCTATTATTGTTTGGTCTTTACACATGAGCTGTCTATCAAAAATAACAGCTTCGCCTTTAAGTATGGCGTCTCGAACTACTTTATTTTGAATAACA
>Ga0105356_10006225_pt1 | contig 11152 bp, 8 predicted proteins | sample GOMGulsemesocosm_3_FD_83502 | JGI IMG/M metagenome (GOLD analysis project Ga0105356, IMG submission 83502) | Methane-oxidizing microbial communities from mesocosms in the Gulf of Mexico - GOM9D Gulf of Mexico | ecosystem: Environmental > Aquatic > Marine > Cold seeps | place: Gulf of Mexico...
AGAATAGATTTAAAAGTGTAATTAGGTTTGGAATATGTCTTTTCATTGGTTCACTTTTATGCTAATATTTTCATCAGATATCATTCGATTTTGAACATTTCGGCTTCTAGTAAATGTTCCACTATTACACCTATCAATCTCGAGATATTTATCGGAGTAAAAATAACAAACTATTTCTGTCTGACACAAGTAATACTACTATACCTTTATATTTCACCAGATAAAATGTTATAAAAAAAACAATATCTAATCCTTTTTTGAGTTTAAATGGTTGAAAAAATATACGCATATTTGTAAAAAAAAGAATTTGACCTTGAATACCAAGTTTCTCATACTATTAATATTGACTGCGTCCCTAGTTACAGCACAAACTACGAGAAAATATTCTAATGAATTTATGAATATTGGTGTGGATGCTGCGGCTCTGGGTATGAGTAATACGGTTGTTGCAACTACTGGAGATGTCAATTCAGGCTATTGGAACCCTGCGGGTCTGGTACATCTTGAGGATAATCAACTGGCTTTAATGCATTCCAGCTATTTCGCAAATATTGCCAATTACAATTATATCGCATTTGCCAAACCATTAGATGATAGAAGTGCCATAGGCATTTCAATAATTCGCTTTGGTGTTGATGATATTTTGGATACGACTCAGCTTATTGACGAACAAGGGAATATAAATTATGACCGTATTAATTTGTTTTCGGCTGCCGATTATGGAATAACCTTTTCCTATGCGAGAAGACTCCCTGTTGACGGTTTAAATTACGGCGTGAATGCCAAAGTGATCCGACGTATTATTGGTGATTTTGCCTCCTCATGGGGCTTTGGATTAGACCTTGGCATTCAGTTTGAAAGGAATGGCTGGCAATTCGGATTAATGGCGAGAGATATAACGACGACCTTTAACGCCTGGGCAATAGATGAAGAAAAACTTGCGGATATTCAAGATGCCATTACTGGACAAAATCAGGAAACACCTGAAGGAACAGAAATAACACTTCCAAAATTACAACTAGGAGTATCGAAGCGTTTTGACATCAATTACGATTATTCACTTCGTGCAGAAATGGACTTAAATATAAGATTTGAACAGAATAACGATATCATTTCATCCTCTTTTGCCAGTATTAATCCGGCATTAGGCTTTGAATTTGGATATACAGATTTGGTTTTCCTTCGTGCAGGAATGGGAAATTTTCAAAATGAGCTCCAACTAGACAATAGCGAACAATTGACATTTCAACCTAATTTTGGTGTCGGTTTTAAATATAGAGGCATACAAATAGATTATGCTTTTACTGATATTGGTGACCAAAGTGTAGCATTATACTCTAATGTATTTTCATTGAAATTAGATTTTAGTATTTTTAGATAATCTTTGAAATGCTCAAGACAAAAATGAAGCCATACTAACAGCAAGGTTTCCTTTGGGAATTATATTTGATCCCTAAAATAATTTATATAAACTGATGAACATAAAACTTACAATTTTACTCTTTATAGGGCTAACATTAATGACTACAGCTCAGGAGCGCCAGTTGTCATCGGAAGCAGAAATTAGCGTATTAACTATTGGTCCGGGAGCATTATTAAACGACTCCTTTGGGCATAGTGCCTTTAGGGTCAAGGATAAGTTAAACTATTTAGATATTGTTTTTAATTACGGGGTTTTCGATTTTAACGAACCCAATTTTTACACCAAATTTGCCCAAGGGAAGCTCAATTATAAACTTGATATAAATAAATCCTACTCAAATTTCTTTGAAAGTTATATTGCTCAAAATAGAACCATCCAAGAACAGGTCTTAAACCTAACACAAAATCAGAAGCAACAAGTATTCGCCTTTTTAGTAAATAATGCAAAACCAGAGAACAAAAATTACCTCTATGATTTTTTCTATGACAACTGTGCCACTAAAATAAAAGATGTTATAAACCAGGCCTTAGACAGCGCTGTAACTTTCAATCAAATTCCGGCATTCAGTCCCAAGACCTTCAGGCACCTCATTCATGATCATGTCAATAAAAATTCTTGGGGAAGTTTCGGTATAGATGTTGCTTTAGGCTCAGTCATCGATAAAAATGCAACCGCTGAAGAGCATATGTTCTTACCTAAATTTATTTATCCTTCTTTTGAAAATGCCAGTTTTTCTAATTCTGGAAAACCTTTAGTAAAACAATCTCGTTTTCTATATAACAAGGTTGACCGACCCGTTTCAAACAGCTTCTTTTCAAGTCCGATATTCGTTTTTGGCATCCTTGGACTAATCATTTTAACACTTACCTATTTCGATTATAAAAAAGAAAAACGCAACAAGGCTTTAGATCTCGTATTATTTACACTTACCGGTATCATTGGAATTGTAATTCTGTTATTATGGTTTGCAACGGATCATACGGCTACAGCGAATAACTACAATTTGCTTTGGGCCTTTCCGCTCAATTTGTTTGTCATTAGACAGCTCTTTAAAAAGAACGTAAAGCAATGGTTTGTTAAGTATTTAAAGTTTACCATCATCATGCTATGTCTTTTGTGCTTACATTGGATTATTGGTGTTCAAGTATTTGCTATCGGCCTAATACCTTTACTAATTGCAATTTTTATCAGGTATATTTATCTGGTAAAATATTTCAGTAAATCAGTATAACAAGGCATCAAGTATCTCAAAATTATTTTACAAATTCATCCCAGGTTATTTTCAAGCCATCACGTACAGTAAACTGAGGCTCGTAGTCTAATAATTTTATTGCTTTGGAGATATCGGCTAAAGAATCTCTTACATCTCCTTGTCTCGATGGTCCATAATTAACAGGGATCTCTTTTTGAGCTGCTTGGTTAATATGTTCCCATAAATAGTTGACACTAATACGCTCGCCGCAGGCTATATTAAAGACCTGATTGGCAGCTTCTTTTGAAGCGAAAAACCCTTTTACATTTGCTTGTACCGCGTTTTCCACAAAGGTAAAATCACGTGTTTGTCCGCCATCACCATTAATAGTGGCAGCTTCATTTTTTTGTATGGCCTCCATAAAAAGCGGAATTACCGCGGCATATGCCCCCTTAGGACTTTGTTTTGGTCCAAAAATGTTAAAATAGCGTAAACCAATAACATCAGTATTATAGGTTTTACCAAATACATCGGCATATAACTCATTGACATATTTAGTAACAGCATAAGGTGAGAGTGGTTTCCCTATATTATCTTCTAGCTTAGGTAATGCCTTACTATCTCCATAGGTTGAGCTAGAGGCAGCGTATACCATTCGTTTAACACTAGGACTGTCTTTAAGGGCAATCATCATATTTAAAAACCCTGAAATATTAACGGCATTCGTGGTTGCCGGATCGTTTATGGAACGAGGAACAGAACCCAGTGCCGCCTGATGAGAGACATAATCAATACCTTCCATGGCATCAATACAGGTTTGTAAATCTCGAATATCTCCTTCCATTAATTCAAAGGAAGGATTATCCATAAATTCTAATATATTTTCTCTAAAACCATTCGAAAAATTGTCAAGCACCCTAACTTTTCTGGCCTTGTTCTTTAAGAGATATTCTACGATATTCGATCCTATAAAACCAGCTCCTCCGGTTATTAAGAATGCATGTTTCGATACATCTTGATTGTGATATTTATTGTTATACATTATAATCTAGCGTCTACAATTTGTTTTGGTAATAAGGATTTTACATCAAAAACAACTCCTGTTTCCGACTTTAAATCAACAACCTCCAAGGTCAAAAATTCTCGATGAGACACGGCTAATATAATCGCGTCATAATTGGATTTTAAGTTTGAAGCTTCAACAATTAAATCTAAGTTATATTCCTTTTTAACTTCTTCTTCAGAAGCCCAAGGGTCAAAAACATCAACATTAACATGATAGGTTTGGAATTCGCGAATAATATCAATCACTCTAGAATTTCGAATATCCGGACAGTTTTCCTTAAATGTAATTCCCAAAACTAAGGCATTTGAACCTTTAATCGTATGCCCTTTATCGATCATCATCTTTACGGTTTCCTGGGCGACATAACTCCCCATACTATCATTCATTTTCCGTCCAGCTAAAATAATCTCAGGATTATAACCTGATTCCATTGCTTTTTGAGCCAAATAATAAGGATCGACTCCAATACAATGACCTCCTACTAATCCCGGGGTGAAATTAATAAAATTCCACTTGGTCCCTGCTGCTGCTAAAACGGCCTTCGTATCAATATCGAGAACTCTAAATATTTTAGACAATTCATTTACGAAAGCAATATTAATATCGCGTTGGGAATTTTCAATAACTTTTGCAGCTTCAGCGACTTTTATAGAAGGCGCCATATGTGTCCCTGCAGTTATGATCGATTTATACAAATCATCAACCTGTTTAGCGATTTCGGGTGTGGATCCTGAAGTTACTTTTAAGATTTTAGTTACCGTATGTTTTTTATCTCCTGGATTGATTCTTTCAGGAGAATAGCCTGCAAAAAAATCTTTATTAAAGATTAAGCCTGATTGTTTTTCCAAGATAGGCACACAAATATCTTCGGTAACCCCTGGATACACCGTCGATTCATAGATTACGATATCGCCTTTATTCAGCACCTTAGCCACAGTTTCACTGGCTTTGATCAAGGGTGTAAAGATTGGTTTTTTTAAGTCGTCAATGGGTGTTGGCACCGTAACAATATACCGGTTAGAATCTTTCAAATCTTCCGAACTTGACGTTATAAACAAGCCAGTTTCATCATTTAAATCATGAGTTAAAACCTCTTTTAAGTCCCTACTCTCCACCTCCAAGGTTTTATCTAAGCCTTGTTTTAATTGCTTAATTCTATCTTCATTAATATCGAAGCCAACCACGAGATACTTTTTAGCAAATTCAACTGCCAATGGAAGTCCAACATATCCTAGGCCTATAACTGTGATTTTTTGTTTAAAATTCATTTACTAATTCATACTTATTTTATACTCAAATATAACTTTTAGTAAGCAAAATAAAAACAGCTAGCCTTTTTTTTAGTTTTTTATACGTTATTTGCAAAAAAAAAAGAATTTGAATTATCTAACTGTAGAGAACATATCGAAATCTTATGGAGAATTAAATCTTTTCCAAAATGTTTCTTTTAGTATTCATAAAGACCAAAAAATTGCATTCGTTGCAAAAAACGGATCTGGTAAGACCACTATTTTAAACATCCTTACCGGAAGAGATGAAGCCGACTCTGGTCAGGTTATTTTTAGAAAAGGATTAAATATATCTTATCTTTCTCAAGAACCTGAATTGAATGATGCTTTAACTATCGAGGAGACTATTTTTGATTCGGACAATGCCATTTTAAAGGTAATCAACAATTATAATGAAGCTTTAAATAATCCTGATGATGCAGAGGTTTATCAAAAAGCCTTTGAAGATATGGAGCGCTTTGATGCTTGGGATTTTGAAACTCAATACAAACAGATTCTTTTTAAATTAAAATTAAATACATTAGATCAAAAAGTAAGTTTACTTTCTGGGGGACAAAAAAAACGTCTTGCCTTAGCAAATGCATTAATTAATAAGCCTGATTTATTAATCCTAGATGAGCCTACCAACCATTTGGATCTCGAAATGATCGAATGGTTAGAAGCCTTTTTCGCCAAGGAAAACATCACTTTATTCATGATTACGCACGACCGCTATTTTTTGGAGCGGGTATGTAATGAGATTATTGAGTTAGATCATGGTGAGATTTTCAACTATAAAGGGAACTACTCCTACTATTTAAGTAAAAAAGAAGCGCGTATAGAACGTGAAGCAGTAGAAACCAATAAATCCAAGCAATTATATAAAAAAGAATTGGATTGGATGCGTCGTCAACCCAAAGCGCGTACTACTAAATCGAAGTCCAGAATTGATGATTTCCATGATATCAAGGACCGAGCACATAAACGCCGACAAGACCATGTCATTCAGTTAGAAATCAATATGTCACGATTGGGGAGTAAAATCCTTGAGTTGCATCGTGTAAGCAAGGCCTTTGATGAGAATGTCATGCTGAATAAATTTGATTACGTATTTCAAAAGGGGGAACGTATAGGGATTATTGGAAAAAACGGTACTGGGAAATCGACTTTTTTGAATTTATTAACCAATAGTTTACAAGCAGATTCAGGAAAAATAATTCTCGGGGAGACCGTGAAATTCGGATACTATACCCAAAAGGGTATTGATGTGAAACCAGGTCAAAAAGTTATTGATGTCGTTCGAGAATTTGGAGATTATATTCCATTAAAAAAAGGGAGACAAATAAGCGCACAACAATTATTAGAGCGCTTTTTATTTGACCGTAAAAAACAATATGACTTTGTTGAAAAACTTAGTGGTGGTGAGCGTAAGCGCCTTTATCTATGTACTGTTCTTATTCAGAATCCTAATTTTTTAATTCTCGATGAGCCTACAAACGATTTAGATATTGTGACCTTAAATGTACTCGAAAACTTTTTATTAGATTTCCCAGGATGTCTACTGGTAGTGACACACGATCGTTATTTTATGGATAAGATCGTAGATCACTTATTTATCTTTAGAGGTCAAGGTGTTATCGAAGATTTTCCAGGTAATTATAGTGATTTCAGGACTTATGAAGATAGTTCGCCTAAGGACAAAGGGATCTCTGATAAAAAGTCAGATAAAAAACAATGGAAAAAAGAGAATAACAATCCCTTGACCTATAACGAGCAAAAAGAACTCAACAATATTGAGAGCAAACTAAAATCTTTAGAACACGACAAAAAGGAATTGGAAGCTAAATTTTTAGAGGAAGGCTTATCACAAGAGCAAATCGCAGAACTTTCAGAAAAGTTACAATTAGTCATAGACAGCATCGAAACCAAAGAATTACGATGGTTAGAATTGCTCGAAAAGTCTGAAGGTTAAAATTAGTTATCAATTTATAGTTGTCGGTGAACAATGACAAAAAATATTATAAACCATTAAATCTGAAACTCAGAATTTGGAATTTGGAATTTAATATATGATCTATCGAATCAAGCAATACATTACCTTTCTTTTAAGGTCTACCAATCAGCATGGCGTACACTCACCTTTTGTTTACAACCTAGTAACCAAGTGTTTTTATGATAATAATAAGTATCAGGAATATCGCAAAATTGCCAATTATCGCAAAGCGCTTCTAAAAAACAATGGCAGCATTACGGTGACAGACAAAGACGCTTCAACAAGCTCATCGCGCTCGATTTCACTAATCACTAACCAAGTGGCGCTTTCAAAATCCCGAATTAAATTACTGTTTAGGCTGGTGAATTATTTAGACAGTAAATCTATTTTGGAAGTCGGTACTTCTCTCGGACTAATTCCACAGGCCATGAGTCTTGGGAATACCAAAGCACAGCTTACGACTCTAGAGGTCTGCCCAAACATTGGAGCATTTACTCAAAGTAATTTCAAAGCACAGGACTTAGACGGTATAACATTTATAAATGGTGATGTTCTTAAAAATATTCAAGGCCTTAAATCTAGCACTTACGATCTTGTATTCCTTAATTCGAATCCTCAAAAAGAGCTTCTGACACAAAATTTTGTGGCCCTACTCCCGACAGCACATAATGACAGTGTTTTTATTTTCAATGGAATCTATAGGTCTAAAGAAACCACTGAGGCCTGGGAAAGCATTTACCAACATCCTCGAGTAACTGTGAGTATAGACTGTTTTCATTTGGGATTTGTTTTTTTTAGAAGCGAACAGCAAAAAGAGCATTTCACTATACGGTTGTAAGTCTATATTTTTCTAACTTGCGTATATGAAAATCTACACCAAAACAGGAGATAAAGGCAGTACGGCATTATTTGGCGGCACTAGAGTACCGAAACATCATATTCGTATAGAAAGCTATGGTACGGTTGACGAATTAAATTCGCATTTAGGATTAATTCGCGATCAGGACATCGATATCCATGCCAAGTCTATTCTGATGACTATTCAGGACAGACTCTTTACCTTAGGAGCAGTTTTAGCAACCGATCCTGAAAAGGCCATTCTTAAAAGCGGTAAAGAGCGTTTAAACATTCCTAAAATTTCTACAGAAGACATTCTGCTTTTAGAACAAGAAATGGATGCTATGAATACAGAACTACCACCGATGACGCACTTTGTATTACCTGGAGGGCATCAAACGGTGTCATTCTGTCACATAGCACGCTGTGTCTGCCGCAGAGCCGAACGTTTAGCCTCAGCCCTTAACGATATAGAACCCTTCCAAGCCGAGGTATTAACCTATCTAAACCGCCTATCTGACTATCTTTTTGTGTTGGCACGAAAGTTGTCCAAAGACTTACAAGCCGATGAAGTCAAATGGATTCCTAAAAAGAATGATTAAACTTTAAAAGCTAAAATAAAATACTGCTGCAACTATATTTTGCATCAATAATATTGAGTTAAAAGTTAACGTTCTTATAATTAATGATAATTAATTGATTTTTTGCTTGATTTATTCAGTTAAAAATTTATTTTTGCAAAAATTAAACAATTAAAAAATGTATTGGACATTAGAATTAGCATCGTATTTAAGTGATGCACCTTGGCCAGCTACAAAAGATGAGCTAATTGATTATTCTATTAGAACTGGAGCTCCACTTGAAGTCGTAGAAAATTTACAATCTATAGAAGACGAAGGGGACTCATATGATTCTATTCAAGAAATATGGCCCGATTATCCTACCGACGAAGATTATCTTTGGAATGAGGATGAGTATTAAAGCAAACCATAAATAATAGTTAAAAGTCTCATCTGAGGCTTTTTTTTTGCTCGATATTTTCTAGAAACAAAACAACAAACAGTATCTTTGATTCCTCAGTGATAAAAGACTAAAAATAAAACGACATAAATGAATTTTTTAAATTCTGTACTTAAAGTATTTGTTGGAGATAAATCCAAACAAGATGTAAAGGCCTTAATGCCTATAGTAGAAAAAGTTAAATCTTTTGAATCCCAAATAGAACGATTATCTCATGATGAACTTCGTGCTAAAACCTTTGAATTTAAATCAAAAATTGCCGAGGCTAGAAAGCATACAGATGATCAAATTGCTAAACTTTTAGAAGAAGCAGGTACTACCGAGGACATCGACAGAAAAGAAGATATCTATTTAGAGGTTGACAAACTAAAAGATGAGTCTTACCAAGTAACAGAAGAGACCTTAAATGATCTTCTCCCAGAAGCTTTCGCGGTTGTCAAAGAAACGGCGAAACGATTTGTTAATAATACTAGTATTACGGTTACGGCGACTGCTTTTGACCGTGAAGTGTCAGGAGATAAAGACTATGTCACCCTAGATGGTGAAAATGCAACTTGGGCGAACTCATGGGATGCCGCAGGAAAACCTATTACTTGGGACATGGTACATTACGACGTACAACTTATTGGTGGTGTTGCTATGCATCAAGGTAAAATTGCAGAAATGCATACTGGTGAAGGTAAAACTTTAGTCGCTACCCTTCCGGTTTACCTAAATGCACTTACCGAAAAAGGAGTTCACTTAGTAACTGTAAATGATTACTTAGCAAAACGTGATAGCGCGTGGATGGCTCCTATTTTTGAGTTTCATGGCATGAGTGTCGATTGTATTGATTATCATCAACCAAACTCCGCCTCTCGAAAAAAGGCCTATAATGCGGATATTACTTATGGTACTAATAATGAATTTGGTTTTGATTATTTACGTGATAATATGGCACATTCGCCAGACGATCTCGTACAACGCCCACACCATTATGCCATTGTAGATGAGGTCGATTCTGTATTAGTTGATGATGCGCGAACCCCATTAATCATTTCAGGGCCCATTCCCAAAGGAGAGATCCATGAATTTGACGCCTTAAAGCCAAAGATTGATGATATTGTAAGTGTACAGCGCAAATATTTAACTGGTGTATTAGCCGAAGCAAAAAAGTTAATTGCTGCTGGTGACACTAAAGAAGGTGGTTTTCAATTGTTACGTGTTTACCGAGGGATTCCTAAGAATAAAGCATTAATTAAGTTTTTGAGTGAAGAGGGTGTTAAGATGCTGCTTCAAAAAACAGAAAACTTCTATATGCAGGACAACAATAGAGAAATGCCTAAGATTGATGCTGAGTTGTACTATGTTATTGATGAGAAAAACAATCAAATTGAATTAAGTGATAAGGGTGTCGAATATATTTCTGGAAAAGACGATCCTAATTTCTTCGTCATGCCAGAAATTGGAATGGAAATTTCAAAAATCGAAGACCAAGGGCTTTCTTCTGAAAAAGAAGCCGCACTAAAAGAAGATTTATTTCGCGATTACGGCATAAAATCTGAACGTATCCATACGCTTAGTCAATTACTAAAAGCATATGCCCTATTTGAAAAAGACAACCAGTATGTTGTTATGGACAATAAGGTTATGATTGTCGATGAGCAAACGGGTCGTATTATGGATGGTCGTCGTTATAGCGATGGCTTACACCAAGCGATTGAAGCCAAAGAAAATGTAAAAATTGAAGCGGCGACACAAACCTTTGCAACAGTTACCTTACAGAATTATTTTAGAATGTACCGCAAGCTGTCTGGTATGACAGGAACGGCGGTTACAGAAGCTGGTGAGCTTTGGGAAATCTATAAATTAGATGTTGTAGAAATACCAACAAACCGTCCTATTGCCAGAGATGACAGAGAAGATTTAGTTTATAAAACCAAACGTGAAAAATACAATGCTGTCATTGACGAGGTAACCATACTTTCTAATGCTGGTCGTCCAGTACTTATTGGGACAACTAATGTTGAAATTAGTGAGTTATTAGGAAAAATGTTAAGTATTCGTAAAGTACCTCATGATGTATTAAATGCGAAACTCCATAAAAAAGAAGCCGATATTGTTGCCAAAGCAGGTCAACCAGGACAGGTAACCATTGCAACGAATATGGCTGGTCGTGGTACCGATATTAAGTTATCAGACGAAGTTAAAGCCGCTGGTGGTTTAGCCATTGTGGGTACAGAACGCCATGATTCTCGTCGTGTTGACCGCCAATTACGTGGTCGTGCTGGACGTCAGGGAGATCCGGGAAGCTCACAGTTTTATGTATCTCTTGAAGACAACCTGATGAGCCTTTTTGGTAGTGAACGTATTG
>Ga0105356_10006226_pt1 | contig 11151 bp, 9 predicted proteins | sample GOMGulsemesocosm_3_FD_83502 | JGI IMG/M metagenome (GOLD analysis project Ga0105356, IMG submission 83502) | Methane-oxidizing microbial communities from mesocosms in the Gulf of Mexico - GOM9D Gulf of Mexico | ecosystem: Environmental > Aquatic > Marine > Cold seeps | place: Gulf of Mexico...
ACATCAATCGTGATGGTTTAATTGATACTCCTAAGCGAGCAGCGAAAGCAATGGAGTTTTTAACGCAAGGATATCATCAAAATCTTGATGATATTGCTAATGGTGCTCTATTTGAATCGGATGCAGATGAAATGGTTGTTATCAAGAACATTGAATTATATTCAATGTGTGAGCATCATATGCTTCCATTTATAGGTAAATGTCATATTGCTTATATTCCAAGCGGAAAAGTTTTAGGCTTATCAAAATTTGCTCGAATTGTTGATATGTACTCAAGACGATTACAAATTCAAGAAAACCTAGCTAGAGAAATAGCTTTATCAATACAAGAAATAACAGGTTCTATTGGTGTCGGTGTAATTATTGAGGCACAACACTTATGCATGATGATGCGCGGTGTTGAAAAGCAGAATTCGTCAATGACAACATCAGTGATGTTAGGCGAAATGAGAGACTGTCCCTCTGCAAGGCAAGAGATGTTAGCACTCATTAAATCGTAATCATGACTCATTTAAAAAAAGTCAGTTAACTATTATCGAGATTATAAATGTACTTTAAAGATGGTTATTATATTTACGATGACCGTAAAAAAGTTCAAATTGATGATGTTAAATCACTATTAAAACAATCTTATTGGGCAAGAGATAGAGATATTGAAAGTATTCGAATATCAATTAACAATAGTATTTGTTTTTCTTTATTTCATAATAAAAAACAAGTTGGCTTTGGTAGAGTAGTTACTGACTTTGCCTCGGTAGCATATATTTCAGACGTAATTATTGATTCTGAACACCGCAGTGAAGGACTTGGTAAGTGGTTGGTGGATACAATAGTTAATGATTCAAGATGGAAAAATAAATTCCAGGTGCTTGTCACAGATGATGCACATTCTTTATATGAGAAGTTTGGTTTTTCTAGTAGTCATAAATTGATGAGTACAAAAGTATAAAATACTTATTTAAGCTGAATCACGGTTAGCCTTATATTTGAATAAATACAGGGCAGTACAAAACTTAACAAGATAACAGCTCTAATAAATATATAGTAACGAATAATCTTTCTAATAAAAGGAAGCTTTTTAATATAGGGATGTAACGTATGCTTGAAAATTTATATAAGAGTTTGATTGCAGTCAACTCAAACGATTTTAACACCTGTTTTTATTGTGGGGACGATTCTGTTTCAGAAGATTATGTTCCACCAATTAAGCAATCTAAAAATCATATCCATAATATTGATGCGGACTTTCTAAAGGTGCCTTCTTGCTCTGAATGCTCGGACTTTCTAAAGAATAATACATCACCATATTTTAGTGAGCATATCGAAATAGCAAAGCAGGGAATAAAAAAAAGATATGCAAAGGCTTTACACATATTTGAAGTATGGAACAGTAAAGAAGCATCGGAACTTGATTACTCATTGCAAAAAAGCATCAATGCTGGATTAAAGCTTGGTGAAGAATCATACAAAAGGTATAAGTATAAGGGGTTTACGTATGAAGTTGATGGTGAGAAAGTTAATGAAGACGAAACTCCCCAAGACGAAATTTATATTTTCGGTGAGCTTTTCTATGACTTCAAAGATGCTTTAGACTATGCAAGTTATACATATCAAATTCCCCCTCAAAAACTAAAAAAATTACTCAATGAATCGGTTAATGATTTTGATGCTGCTATTAGAAAGTACCAGGAAGAGTTAAACAAAAGTTTAGAAAAAAACAATCGGAGAAAACAGTGTCTTGATATAGCCGATAAGACCCTAGATGTTACCTTAGAAGAAGTCAATCCAAGTAAGCTGTGTCTTGATATATCTGAAGAGTACGGCATTCCTATTGATATACTAGATAAAAAACTAGGTAAAACTTCAGCATCTTTAACAAAAAAAGAAATTGATAAATTAATTAAAACTATACAAATAGAGTTCTTCCCAGAGTATAGGGACTTTATTTTTTTTATAATGGGACAGGGTGTAAATTCAGCAAAAACCTTTGCTTCGGCGTATGAAAAAAATAAAGATTGTTATGAACGAGATGATATACCTAAGAAACCTAGCAAAGTATATCAGCGTTCATGGAAGACAATATCTCAGGATACCAAGTACTATGATGGATTAAACTTGGATTGTGATTATATTTTAGATTCTATAAATTACATTTCATATGAGATGATCAAAGATCATATAGAGATTAGTCAATCTGATTTAAAGATATTTCTTAGAGATAACGAAATATATTCATCTAGTGATTATGAGGTCTTTCTTCTTGAAATTGATGGTTATGACTCAGTGAATTGCTTTCCCGAGTATGTCGACTCGACATTGTTTGATAGTTAGACTCTTTTAGGAGCTGTAGCTAAACATATGTGCATCATTGTGAATTGACCTGGCTTCCCTAGGCACTAAATAGTTGCAAACCTTATCCCCTAGGAGGGTAAGTGAACGCTAAAGAAAACTTGATTAGTGTATAAATTATCTAGCCTAGATAAAGACTAATTTGATGAACTTTCCATGCCTTGCTAGGAAATAATTATTTTAATAAGGGTTAAAAGTGACAATTTTTATTTTAGTATCTGTAGTTATCGTCATCTTTGTTATTTGGTTAGATACTAGGCCTCAATGCAAAGAAAAGCCTACCACTCATAATGATGATGAATCAGTTTATAAAACTACTGGTAATGATACCTATGATTTTATTAATGAAGCTACTGGTGTTGAACTGTTTGACTATGAAAAAGAAGGTGATGATTAACTTAGATTAGATTGGGCAGTTACCCCTGTAATTGGTCTTGAAGGTTTAACATAATTAACTTTAGTCAGTGACAGTCAATAATTTATGATTCTCATAACCAGGTAAGTGAAATACCAATAAAAACTGTTTCTTAGTTTTATCTTCCTTTTATGCAGAGAGTGTTGATGCTTACCAACTTTAGTTGTTAATAAAAAACTATTTTAAATAAAATGAAAATAAAACGGAATAGCTAAAAAATTGGGTTATTATATAGCTAGACTGGAACGAAACTAGTCACCAGTTGACACGATGTCGACTGTTAATTTCTACTGAAATGGAGTTCATTATGAACGAGAATACATCGAAAAATATCAATGCGATTGAAGTTATGCACCGTCTTGATATCTCAGAATCTACACTTCGCCGCCGCATAGACCAAGCTATAATCCCAAAGCCTTACTATGTAGGTAATAAACGCTATTGGAATGAGGATGAAATCTTTATTCATATGGGCTGGTAGTACCGAGTCATACAGTGGGGTATTTTATATACCCCACAAACCATTAATCATCGGTAGTTTTATTTGTTTTTTAAATGCTCAGTTTGCACTTCTAATTATCCAAATGGTGAGAATGACTCTTGTGATGAAAATATTAGAGTTGAACTTTATAAATAAGTAAAATAAATATTGGGAGTGACATGTACTATTTTATTAGTAAACATAATAAATAATCATAAACTAATGATTTAAAATAAATAACGCAAAAATAATATCATATTTAACTTATTAATAGGGTAAAGTAAATTTGTACAGTAAACCAATTTGGTGATGGTGTTCTAGTTTAAGTTTTACTTAACGTCAACAGCATAGAAACATATAGATGGAGTTATGTGTTTTGTGGGTCATTCCTCAATTCAAGTGAGTCAGCAATTCTCCAGTTAATAGCTACAGTTATTAACTTTATACTTCTAGATAAGTTCTATTTTATAAGCACCTTTGCAATTTGAGTACATTAAGTCGTTCATCATGATATTTGTAATTCATGGGTAATATTAATTACCTTTTTGTTATTAATATTACCATGGGGAAGTCTTTATTAATCGCCTTTGCTGTTATCTTATTGAAAATAAGGGTTATTTTTATTGGCTCGTTTTTCGCAATATATAATTGTCTAATCAATTGAGGAAAACGTTATGACTTTTGTTTTAAAAGAAAATGATCGACTTTATGTATTACCTGAACTGACTAATAGTCAGCATGCACAGATAAGAGAGGCGCAAAGAGGAATATCGCCAAAGCAAGTCGTACTCGCTTATCAATATGGCAGATTGATTTATTCAAGACGTGCCATTTATCATGTTATTGGAAGTAAAGAAATTCAAAAATATGGTTCGATAGAACCGGAGCTAAAAGCAATGAACGGAGTTCAACTTGTTATGTCGTCAAATGGAACTATTTTAACGGCCTTTCGTAATAAGGATTTAAGAAAGGTTCGTCCTTTCAAGCATAACCACAAACATTTACATTAATTGAAGTTAGAACAGAGTATTGTTATTTAAAGAAACTAAAGGTCACATTCAGTTGTAACTATCTTCTTTATTCCGCTCTAGGAAGTGCATTTTATTTATCGAGTTAAATAAAAAATTATTGAATAATATTACTAATAGTGGCTGTTACGACTCATCGTCATGACTGCCAATTGACTTGGTACTTTGCAAAGGTAAAGTGCCTTATTTTTAAGTTAAATTTAAAGAAATTTTCATCGAGGTTTTATATGGTTTTTAACCCTAGCAATTATGTCGTAGAGTCGGTTAAGCCTCTACCTGTTTTACTATTATTAGATGTTAGTACTAGCATGCAACATACTAAAATTAATCAACTTAACCAAGCTGTTAAAGAAATGATTGATAGTTTTTCTAGTAACGAAACGTCAGAAATTGAAATTCAAGTTTCGATCATAACATTTGGTAGTACAGTAGAGTTATATATGCCATTTACCTCTGCTTCAGATATTGATTGGAAGCCGTTGTCTGTTTCCGGAGCTACTCCAATGGGAACTGCGTTTCGTATGGCAAAGGACATGATTGAAGATACGAATGCGACACCTAAACGAGCTTATCGTCCTACCGTTATTCTTGTGTCAGATGGCATGCCTACAGATCAATGGAAAGGTACTCTAGATAACTTTATCAACTCTGGCCGCTCTAGTAAGTGTGATCGTATGGCTGTTGCTATCCAGCAACCGGATACGAGAGTACTTGATTATTTTGTTGATGGCTGTGAATTCCCAGTATTTAAAGCTGAAGATGCAGGTCAAATTCGTGACAAATTTAAATTTATTACTATGTCTGTAACTGCTCGTTCACAATCACAAAATCCAAATTTAGTACCTAAGGCTACTGATATCGTTGAAGAGACTGAGTTAGATGAGGCGCCTATCTTAAAACCACTTAATGAAGTTGAAGAAGTTATCGAAACAGAGCAAGAACAACAAGTTTCCCTATGTGTGAAAGCAACCACTGAACATAAGCCTAGTTCGAAAAAAACTGATGTACATGGAGCTAGTTCCACTGTGAATATTACAACAGCAGCAAAGGTTAATGCAGATGATGATGAAGATGATTTCTTCTAAAAGTTAATTTTAGACTCTTTTTAATCATTTTAGGGATAAGTATGTATCACGTTATATTAGATGGCTCTGGAAGTATGACAGGGCCAGGAAGAAAATCGCTTCAGTTAAACCTTGCCCGCTTTATACGACAAGCGATGTCAGCGCAGTCTATTAAGTTCTGGCACTGGCAGTCTCAAGTAACTGAAATATCGCCACAAAGTTTATCGAATGATATTATTGAATATAAAAATCAATATCAATCTGAAGCACAAGTATTGGCTGACTTTACAAGTAAGCAGTCTTATGAAGATGTATTTTTTATCTTAAGTGATGGTTTTTCTTTAGAGAAAAAATGTTTCAATTCTAACCATCGTTATTATTGGATCATGGTAGGGAGTGAAGCTAACCCTAACCTGTCTATTACTAAAAAATCTAATATCACTAGTGTACATCCAGAAGTATTATCCCCCCTTATTGATGAGATACTAAATGTGCCAAAATCTTTTGAAAAACCACTCGTTATCGACTCAAGTTGGTTAATGTCTGGAACTAGTAAGGATGAATGGTAAATTATGACTTCAAATTTTAATATCCCAAACAACTTACTTGATGAGCACTTTCAAAAGCATATATTAGATTGTGAGCTAAGCCGAGGTGGACAGGGTGTTGTTTTTAAAACTAAAGACCCGCACCTACTAATTAAACTGTGTTTAGGTGAAGGTAGTGATCAAAAACTAGTTACAGATTCTACTCAAACGTCAACGCTATTGGATAAGTTTATGCGTATTGGTTTCTTACCAATGCCGTCTAATTTACCAATAGCCATGCCCGTTGCCAATCTAAGGGATAAAGCTGGATATGTGATGCGATTTATCACTGATATGGAGGAGTTTACCGATCAATTTATTCAAGGAAGAAAAGCACAAAAAGATATTATTAAAGAATCTGATAAAGCTATACCTGATTGGCTGAGACCTTTTTTTGAAGATGAACATCAAATAAAAAAGGGGACTGGCTTTTATCACTCACTAGAATATATTCACTTGGCAAATAGTGGGGGAACTCGTCGTCGTTTACTGGCTCTTTCACAGTGTGCTTCGATATTATCAAGGCTTCATGCCACAGGTCTTGTTTACGTTGATTTATCCCCTGGCAATGTGTTCATCTCTCAATCTCATGAATTTGAACATGTATGGCTAATAGATGCTGATAATATGCGTTTAGATGGAATGAAAGGGGATAATTATTATACTCCGGAATATGGGGCACCAGAAGTTGTTAAAGGACAATCAGCCTCTAGCCAACTTTCAGACTGTCATGCATTTTCTGTAATGTGCTTCAAGCTGCTAACCAATACTCTTCCTTATAACGGTATTGCTATAGTAGAAGACGTAAATGATGACTGGGCTAATGATGATAGCGTATCACAGGAGTCAGATAAACTTACACTTGATCAAAAAAAAGAGCGGGGGGAATTAGCTTATGTTGATGATCCTAAAGATGAGAGTAATCGTTCAAACTCGGGAATGCCACGCGAATTAGTTTTTACACCAGAGCTTAAAAAATTACTTTTAAAAACCTTAGGAGAAGGGAAGCTTGCCCCATTTAAACGACCTAGCATTTATCATTTTCCTAAGGTGTTAGCTCAAAGCGCAGATAAACAAGTTGCGTGCTCTAATTGCCAAATGACTTTCTTTGTAGAAAAAGGGAAGTGTCCTTATTGTGATATTAAAGTTCCTTTGTCGATAAAGCTTACTAGCTTTTATGGAACTGATATTAGCAAACCATTTTGGGAATTTAATCACGAATTGGTGAATAGTAAAAGCTGTAAAGTTCCTAACCGCTTAATTGATGCATTTTCATACTCACATAATAACGATGAAGCCTTGCTTGTAAGTAAAGAAACCGATGGAATCACTCTTAAATTTAGCAATGATAATTTATCTGTTTATTCTGCAGTTGTTGGAGTGGAACAAGGGGGGTTTATTAGATTACATGGCAGCCTTCATTTAAGTCATAAGATGTTGCAAAAAGGAACATTTTTATTTGTTGAAAATGAACATAAATCAAAATTAATTAGGATCGAAATATTAGGAGAAATAATGTGAGCTTAGAACATTTAAAAGGAATGCCTAATTATTTTGATAACATTCAAGCTATATGCACAGGTGATGCAATTAATAAAGGTATTGGAAAGTTAACACCAAGTAATGACGGTCAATGTTTTTACTTACTTTCTCAAGGCAAGCGAACCTTAATTGAATTAACTAATCAGCAAGTTAAAGATGATATTGACCATTGCTTAAGCCGCGGTGGTGCTAACTTAGTTGAGATAGTTAATGTAAGCGGGATTCATTTAAATCTTCGGGTTGTATGCTTTTTAGGGAAGGAACAAAGCTTTGGTGAATTAAATATACACATATCTTCGCAGATTCATGAGCGAGCAAAAAAATTAGGCATAACAAAAATTCCATCGGCTTTAGCAGGAATACTTAAGAATGATTTGTGTATTACTGGACACATAATTAATGATAATGAGTTATACATACCCATTTTAGTTGGCGGAGGCAATGCTTCTAGTTGGGAGGGGACAGAAAGTGAAGTTGTATTTGGTATCGATAAAGGTATCACCATTTTGGGGAAAAACCTTCAGTTATTTGCCAACTTGGAAAAACAGCCAGTTAAGTCTGCAAGTACCAATAAAAAAATTGTAGAAGTATTAACAGCAAAAAGAATTACCTACTTAAATAAAAAACCGTTGGCCGGTTCAGTGTATTTAGCAAAAACTATGCTAAGTTTTTCAGACAAAGAGGTTGAACTTGCAAACTTTGCAAAGAGTCAATTAAAAGAAATCACATCTAACAACTCTGAAAGCTATTTCAATGTTTGGGATAAATATGGAGATTACGAAGGTGAGGCATTGCTTTCTCGTGCTCGTGACATAGGAGTTATGCCATTTATTAGTGCGGAATTTGTTAAAGAGGGCGTTAAGTTAATATTTGAACGTTTACCAGGCGACTTACATTCGGTAGATAGCATTGAAATATTACATAAAGGCGAAACCCCAGAGTACCTTGAAGACAGAGAATTAAGTTTTAAACTCTATAGCGAAAGCTTACTTGCTCGCTTTAGTCTTACAAAGAAAAAAAGTAAAACTGACAAAAGTAAAAATATTGATACAGAAGATGCACAAAGTCAGCAAATAATGTCCGGGCAGCTTGCTCAAATTTTAAAGTTAACTAAAACGACGATGACAATCGACTTGTCTTCATTACCTGATCCCCAAAAGCATATTATTGTGTTATCGATAGCTGGAGACAAAGTACAAATTGAGCGACGCATGACCGCTAGAAAAATGATTTTAGAAGGTCGTTCCGCTAACCCTCAGTTAGGACTAATCATTGATGAGGACGGACAACCTACTTCACAAAAACGTGCTAGCGAAATTAAAGCGTTGACAGATTTTGTAGAAAAAAAAATATTCTCTCACCCCCCAACAGTGATGCAAAGAGAAGCAATTAGAGTGGCATTAAACACACCTGATATCTGTTTAATACAAGGACCACCAGGTACAGGAAAAACCACTGTAGTAGCAGCCATTTTAGAGCGACTTAATCAATTGTTTCGTAAAACTGATGATTACCGTGGCCAAGTGCTCGTTTCTGGTTTTCAACATGATGCGGTGGAAAATTTACTATCCAGATTAAGTATTAACGCAATCCCTTCAATCAAATTTGGACGTAAAACAGGGACAGAGTTTAGCCCCGATAAAATAGAGGTTAAGGTATCTAAATGGTGTGAAAATACCGCAGAATCAATTAGAAATAAGTATCCAAAGTTAGCTGAATCAGAAGTATTAAAGATATTGAAAAATGATTTAGTACTCTATCAACAAAGCCCAACAGACGAAATAGGAAGAAGGATGTTGTTCAGCTTGCAACATCAATCAGAAATAAGTAAAGACGTTGATATCTCAATGAAAATCCGGTTAGTTCTTGAAGATTTAGCGCCTGAACGCGATATTAGAGCGAATAATATACTGCCTCTATTGTACGGTCTACGTTGCCAAAAAGTTGCGTTTAGAGATGACGGCCCCGATCGTGCAAGTGATTTATATAATGAGTTAAAATCTGACTTATCTCAAGATGAACTCTCTAGTCTACGTCGTGCATGTATGTGGAAACGTGATCAGGATATTGATTTTCTTAATGAGCTTAAAGAACTTCGCCGCCGTATGCTATTGAAGTATCGACCAAGAGCAGATTATAAAATATTGAAGCCACAAAATAATATTATTGAAATAGTTCAACAGGGAATTGAAATTCTCAAAGCATCTGAGAAATACACCAATGGTGTTGATGCAGCCTTAGTAGACTTTTTATATGAGCTTGAATTTAACCAGAATCATATTAAGGACTCAATGGCAGAGTATAACTTAGTGAGTGGAGCAACAGTTCAGCAATCATTAGGTAAAGATATCCGTGAGTTTAAAAAGGGGGCTTTAGGTCAGAAAAATGATTGGCGTGCTCGACAACTTGCTAATGAAGTTAATGATACAAATCAAGATCTTATTATTACATATGACACGGTAGTAATTGACGAGGCTGCTCGATGCTCACCAAGAGATTTGTTGATTCCTTTATCACAGGCTGAAAAAAGAATCATTTTAGTTGGAGATCATCGGCAATTACCTCATATCATTGATGAGGAAATAGCAAGAAATCTAGAAGAAGGAGAACAAAAGCTTACTGAAGAAAGTATGTTTGAATATTTATTTAGACGCCTTAAAAAATTAGAGAAACAGGATAACATTAAACGCACAGTTACTCTTGATGCTCAGTTTCGTACCCACCCCGTACTTGGGGACTTTACTAGTAAATATTTTTACGAAATTAATGACCCTGAGGAGGCTTACTCGTCCCCCCTACCTGCAAAATATTTCACTCAAGAGTTGCCAGGAGTAGAGGATTTAGCTGCTGTTTGGCTTGATGTCCCAAACGACATGGGGCCAGAGCAAAGAAATAGTACAAAGAGTCGGTTTAGAGTTATTGAGGCTGAAGCTATTGCTCAAAAAATGTCTATCTGGCTAAACTCTGAAGAAGGCAAAAACCTAACTTTTGGCGTAATAAGTTTTTATCGGGCACAAGTTACTGAGATATATAAAGCACTTAACAAATACGGTATTACTGAATTAATTAATGGTAACTGGGAATTTACATCACTCTATCGCCATCTACCTGATGGTGAAGAGCGAATACGTATTGGAACCGTTGATTCATTCCAAGGTATGGAGTTTGATGTTGTTTGTTTGTCAATGGTGAGGACGGGATCGCCCAAAGATTTAAGTAAGATTAAAGAAAGTGATGAAAGAACAATACGTCGTCTTTTTGGTCACCTAATGTCACCAAATCGATTGTGCGTAAGTATGTCTCGTCAAAAGAAACTTTTGGTCCTTGCTGGCGATGCTAATTTGGCTGAACTTGATATTACAAAAGCAGCAGTACCTGGTATTTACCATTATTTGGAACTCTGTAAAACGGTTGGGCTGTTGGAAAGTTATCATGAAGAATAATTTTAATAAAATTGTAAGTTTAGATGAAAAGGTCAGAGGTATAAAAACGCTACTTGTGCGTGATTTAGCATGGCCTTGTGTCCGTTTCCAGGTTGCACTTCAGGCTGCAGAATCTTCCGAACTAAACCCCTTTGAGTTGTTGTTATTACGTTTAATAGATCAAAAAATCACAGAAACAGATAGGCTAAGTGAAATTAGTTGCCTTGACATGGATCTTGTAAGGTTCATCCGAGATAGATTAA
>Ga0105356_10006230_pt1 | contig 11149 bp, 7 predicted proteins | sample GOMGulsemesocosm_3_FD_83502 | JGI IMG/M metagenome (GOLD analysis project Ga0105356, IMG submission 83502) | Methane-oxidizing microbial communities from mesocosms in the Gulf of Mexico - GOM9D Gulf of Mexico | ecosystem: Environmental > Aquatic > Marine > Cold seeps | place: Gulf of Mexico...
ATTGCAAGCGTATCTTGCGCCATCACGGTCGCACTGAAAGACGCTGAAACAACAGCTGCAGAGATCAAGGTTGCTAATTTTTTCATTACTTATACCTTCTTTTTAGTTAATTCTGCTGCCCCAGATAGGGTACTGGGGTTCACAGGTTTTGTTACGACTATATTGTCGTTACTTTTTTTATTATTTTATTTTTTATTATGTTTACTCTTACTTTTTGTTTCTGAATCGCTGTATTTATTATTTCTTTTTCGTATCCACTAATACTGCAAGTAAGATCACGACCGCTTTAGCAATCATTTGGAAATATGAAGATACATCCAATAGATTTAATGCGTTGTTTAGGAAGCCGATAATTAATGCACCAATCAGCGTGCCCATAATGCGACCTTTACCACCAGCAAGACTTGTTCCGCCTAATACTACTGCAGCAATCGCATCTAACTCGTAACCCATACCAGCTGTTGGTTGCGCAGACGACAGACGAGACGTCACAATCAAACCTGCGAGAGCAGCAAGTAAACCACAAATGGCATACACACCAATCTTCACTTTATCGACATTAATACCGGATAAACGAGCCGCGGCTTCATTACCACCAATCGCATAAACATAACGACCAAAGCGGGTGTGGTTTAATAAATACCATACCGATGCAAACACAATCACCATTAACCAGATTGGCACTGGCACACCCAGTAAATAATCGGTACCGATTAATGAGAAGTTATCAGCAACATCTGTAAAGCCTGTCGAAATTGGGCGACCTTCGGTATATACCATCGTCACACCACGTAATAACGTCATCGTTACCAGCGTCGCGATGAAGGCTTGAACCTTACCCTTGGCAATAATAATCCCGCTCATTGCACCAAGTGCTGCACCAGCAAATAAGGCTACAGGCACGGCAATCATCACATTAACTTCCATCGAAATTAATGTCGCCGCAAACGCACCACACAAGGCCAGAATGGACCCCACACTTAAATCAATACCCGCGGTTAAGATCACCAACGTCATACCCACAGCAATAATCGCATTCACCGATGTTTGACGTAATATGTTTAAAATATTACCCATAGTGAAAAAGTGAGGGTTTAAAAAAGACACCACCACAATCAATAGGATCAGGGCGATTAATGATTTTTGTTCAATTAACCATTCTTTAGTGAAAAACTTTTTAGTTAAGGTATTAGTCATTGCATCGCCACTTGTGTTGCTGCTGGAATTTTTATTAACTGCTTGGTTCTGGCTCATAGCCCTGCCTCATCGATTTTTTTGCCAACAGCGCATGCCATTAGTTTTTCTTGGTTAGCATGTTCAGCCATAAATTCACCGCTGATCCGGCCTTCGTGCATCACTAGGATTCGATCGCTCATGCCCAATACTTCAGGCATTTCTGACGACACTAAAATAATACTCATGCCTTCTGCTTTAAATTGATTAATTAACTGATAGATCTCTTTTTTAGCGCCAACATCCACACCCCGTGTTGGTTCATCTAAAATAAGTACTTTAGGACGGGTCATCAAACCTTTAGCAATGGCCACTTTTTGTTGATTACCACCAGATAAGTTGCCAATGATTTGGTCTCTACTTGGGGTTTTAACATTAAACAGACGCATAAAATCTTCAACCGCGGAGGCTTCTTTCGCATGATCGAGTTGTAAGCCTTTCGACAATAGATCTAATGCACACAAAGACATGTTTTCTTTTACCGGCAAACCAAGCACTAAGCCATCGCCTTTACGATCTTCAGAGATATAAGCAATGCCATTGGCTAAGCCATCACGCGGAGTAACAGGACTCACAACCTTGCCATCTAAGATCACATCGCCAGATTCACGCGTTAGTGCACCGTAAATAGCTTTCATTAATTCGGTACGGCCCGCGCCCATTAAGCCCGAGATACCTAATATTTCACCGTGATCTAATTTGAAACTGACATCACGCACACCCGGTGCCACAATATTTTCAACTTCCATGCATGTCGTACCATGTTTCGCATCAATACGTGGGTAAATTTCATCTAAACGACGGCCCACCATTTTCTCGATCAGGCCATCTTCGTCAATATCAGTCACCGCGATCTCATCAATAAACTTACCATCGCGCAGTACGGTAATATCATCACAGATCTCGAAGATCTCTTTTAAACGGTGGGAGATATAAACGATACCGCAGCCTTCATTGCGCAGTTCATTAATCACTTTAAATAATGATTTAGTTTCGCTTTCCGTCAATGCATCAGTCGGTTCATCCATCACGATAACTTGTGATTTGAATGACAGCGCTTCGGCAATTTCAACCATTTGCTGTTCACCTAAACTCAGTTCACCGAGTAATTGACGCGAACTGTGTTTGACATTTAAGCGTTGTAACAACGCATCGGCATCACGGTACATCTGCGCCCATTTAATACCGCCAAACACGTTAGTTTGTTCACGGCCTAAATAGATATTTTCAGCAATCGTTAACTCAGGGATCAAGTTTAATTCTTGATGAATAATACTAATGCCCATTTCTTGAGAATGGCGAGGACCACTAAAAGTAACATCACTACCTTGATAGTTAATATTACCTTTATCCATGTGATAGATACCCGTGATGACCTTCATCAGCGTCGACTTACCGGCACCATTTTCGCCCAGTAACGCCATTACCTTACCTGGGTATACATTCAAACAAGCATTATCTAGCGCTTTCACACCAGGAAATGATTTTTCGATACCACTGAGTTTTAAAATTGCTTGCGTCATGTCAGTCCCTACTTTATTCCGCATAAATCGCTGTTATTACGTGTCGTACAATCAATGTTGATCTGGATTAAAACACCACACCAGATTGGAATATCACGTTGGCATAAGGTGTACATTCACCCGTGCGCACAACCGCCTTGCTCTGGTGTGTTCGTTGTTTAAATGCGTCGTGGCTAATATAAGTGATTGCTATCGTTTTGTTGGTAAGCTGTTCTTCATTCGCGATCACATCAAGTAAGGTCGTGTGTAACTCAGGGCTAACCGTAACGAACTCTTCTGCAAGTACGATGCCTTCAATTTGCATTTCGCCGAGTATCGCTTTCACTGTCGCAATGAATGTTGGTACACCCGGAATCAACGCAAGATCGATACGCTGAGTTGAATCTGGAACAGGTAAACCTGCATCACAAATCGTGATCTCGTTAGTATGACCAAGCGTCGCAACTAAATAAGATAAGTCTGCGTTGATGAGTGCATTTTTCTTCATGGATCACGCCTTACAAGGTGAAAATAGCTAAATATAAGTCTTCGATAAAATGGATGTTAACGCCATCGAAACGTTTGCGCAAACGTTTCGATGGATTGAATATAGTTAAAAATAAGGATAATTCTAGTATTTAAGTATAAAAATGCGAGTTGGATCGAAGAACGAGTTGAATTTCTTTCATTTGAAATGGAGAGCTTATTTTTACGAAGAAAATAGCTTATACCGAAAGTAATAGAGCAGATAAAATAGAGTGGAAAATAAAATAGAGCCGTTAAAACAAGGACTCTACTTTAATAAGATAAACGCTTAAAATTTAACCATCAACATTAAAATTTATAAATCGCAGCAAAATAATGGGCAAAACCAGACGAGTCCAAAGTAGCGAGCCCACCACCATCTTCAATGGTGTACACATCATTGTATATTTTCACACCATAACCTAGAGAGTAGCGTTCAAAGTGCCAGTAAATGCCATTAAACATCACCCCGCCATGGGTTGTTGTCGGTACCGCGGGATCATCGATAGCATCCGCACTAAATTGATAATCAACATAACCCTGATAAGCAATAAAACTATTATCATCGAAAGTGACAAATGGCTTAAACCAATTCATGGAAAACTGATAACCATTCCAATCCTTGGCATTTAGATCATACAACCCATATAGATTCATGCCCACCTTACCAAACCAAGGCACACTGACATCACTGCCTATCCCCCAAAACGAATTATTTACATCTCCAACTATCGGGTCTCCATCACGATCAACACCGCTAATATCCCCCCCACCCCAATTAAATAACGTGGCGACATAAATTTCCTGTACAGGTCCAAACGATAAATCTTTACCCGTCATCGCATCGAGTGAAAAGCGTGGCGATAATTTCATGAATATCTTACTGGCACCATCGGTTTTATCCGAACCACTGCTGTCTGTATTAGCCAAATTAAATACGTCGACATAACCATACAAATCAACAATGCCAGAACGGCCACCAAATTCTAATTCAAGATAGTCATGGTCTAAATTATCTTCACTACTCGGCTTTTCACCAATCGCGTACATAATATTAAACTGCATCCATTTGTAATCATTCTTATGCAGACCATCACTGTAATCAGTAGCCATCGCTGTACCCGAAGAAGCCGCTAACGCTGCACTAGAGAGTAATAATTTATAGATATTATTCATCATTCGATCCCGTCATTAAAATGTGTAGACGTTTAGAATCAATAAATTCAGTGCAGCTAAATCTAAGTTTATTGAGCTAAATACAGTAAACACATAATTATAGAGCAAGTGATGTAAATGGCTGGAGTGGCTTAGTAATCGAAAAGGTATTAAAGAAGATATTTTTCAATAATAAGAGAGTTTGGACTTAAAATAGACCGAAGTGAAAAGCGTATTACGAAGATTAAATGAGAAAGGAATTAACAGAAGGTAATTTGGAGCCACGCTATCCGTGACTCCACAAATCTATTCTAAAATTAGGTTTTCAGAACGAAATTCTTAGAACTTATAAGATGCAGAAAAGTAATGTGCTGCGCCTGATGATTCCAGCCCAACGATACCAGCGCCATCTTCAATAGTATAAACATTGTTATAAAGTTTTAGACCGTAACCTAAAGAGTAACGCTCTGAATGCCAATAGATACCATTGAACATAGTACCACCGCTACTTACTTTAGGTACAAATGCATCACCTTTATCAGTCGCGCCGAATTGGTAATCAATATAACCTTGGTAAGCAATGAAGCTACCGTTATCGAAGTTAACAACAGGTTTGAACCAATTGGTTGAGAATTGGAAACCGTTCCAATCTTTAGTGTTTACATCATATTGAGCATAAAGGTTCATGCCCATTTTACCAAACCAAGGTACCATTACATCAGAACCAAGACCGATATTAGCGTTGTTAGTATCACCAGTAATCGCTTTACCATCAGCATCTACACCAGTGATAGCACCGCCACCAATATTAAATAATGTCGCTACATATAACTCTTGTACAGGACCGAATGATAGATCTTTACCTGTCATGCCATCAATAGAAAAACGAGGAGCCAGTTTCAGGAACATTTTACTCGCGCCATCAGTTTTACCTGAACCACTTGAGTTTGTTAGGTTGAATACATCAAGGTAACCATATAAGTCAACAACACCCGAACGACCACCAAACTCCATTTCTAAGTAATCATGCCCTTTACTATCTGGCGCGTTTGGTTTTTCACCTTCTACATACATGATATTGAACTGTGACCATTGGTAATCATTTTTGTGGATATCGTCAGAATAATCCGCAGCAAACGCGTTGCAAGAGAGAGCAGCAAGAGTTGTTGCAGCTAATGCTACATTTTTAACATTTTTCATCGTTACTTCCATTTTATGGTACACAGCTCTGTATGAGCTGATGTTATATTTTATGGCGCGAGTGTATCTCCATTAAAAAAAAGTTCAATAATGATGGATAAAAGTAGCCATTAAAGACCGAGAAATGTGATCCAGAGCAAAACCCCGTATACAAACGCATAAATAGAGTTTTCACTTGAAAGAAGAAAGATTACTAGTTGTTCAACGGTAAAATAACCGAAAGTTAAAAATATGCACTTACCTGCCAATTATAAGTAAAAGCCACACTCAAATCTTAATAATATAAAAAAACAACATAGATAAACATATTTATATAACAATAAACATTGCGATTAACCCAATGATTTTAATGCGTAAAAAAACATTATAATTCAACTTAAAATGTCGTAATTTAAAAACAATAATTTTTTTTGTTATTTTTTTGAACTTAACGTAACAAAAGTGATAGCTCAAATAAGCTATTTCAGTATAGAATGCGCGCGTAATTTGCCTGCATAGGACTCTTAGCAGTGGTTTTATGCCGCCAAATCTTATTTATTCAGCAGTAAAAATTAAAACAGGGATTGTCTAAACAAAGCACCGTTTAGCCATTAGTCAATTTACCTTTCAAATTGATCTTTAGATCAAGGCAAAGGCATCGTAACTTCACGATATTTATTTTTAGGCGTTTAATTATGAATTATAAAAATCTCGCTCTAACCACACTAGCAGCAGCCATTTCGACAGGTTGTGCGACTCAACCTATCGAGCAAGTGAATGCTCATCAGTGGACCGAAGATAAAGAATACAATCTGACAATTCTACATACCAACGATAACCACGGTAATTTCTGGCAAAATAAATACGGCGAACGCGGCATGGCTGCTCGTGCAACGTTGGTAAACAATATTCGTAGCGAAGTTAACGCTGAAGGTGGCTCTGTATTGCTCCTTTCTGGTGGTGATATTAATACCGGTGTACCAGAATCCGACCTGCAAGATGCTGAACCAGACTTTATTGGTATGAACATGATTGGTTACGATGCAATGGCTATTGGTAATCATGAATTCGACAATCCGCTTGACGTATTAGCAAAACAAGAAGGCTGGGCTAACTTCCCTTTCCTTGCGGCAAACATCTATAAAGATGGCGAACGCATGTTCGATGCCTACAAAATTTTCAATAAGTCTGGTATCAAAATAGCGGTTATTGGTCTCACAACAGAGGACACCGCTAATATAGGTAATCCTGAGTTTATCGGCGAGATTGAATTTAAAGATCCAAAAGTTGAAGCAAAAAAAGTCATCGCAGAACTAAAAGAAACGCATAATCCAGATGTCATTATTGCCGCAACGCACATGGGCCATTACCTAAACGGTGATAATGGTTCAAATGCACCGGGTGATGTTCAACTTGCACGTTATCTCGATGAAGGCGACCTTGATATGATCGTCGGTGGCCATTCACAAGAACCTGTATGCATGGAAGGTGTAAACAAATACGCTGATTTCAAACCAGGCCAAGCCTGTAAACCAGACCAACAAAATGGCACTGATATTGTTCAAGCCCACGAATGGGGTAAATATGTTGGCCGCGCGGATTACACCTTCAAAAACGGTGAGTTCACACTGCAATCTTATAATCTTATTCCTATTAACTTAAAGAAAAAAGTTAAAAACGCTGAAGGTAAAAAAGTACGCGTACTTATTCAAGATGAGATAGCGCAAGATCAAGCAGTATACGACACATTAAAACCTTTCCAAGATAAAGGTCAAGTAGCGCTAAACATCCAAATTGGTCAAAGTAACGGCCTACTTCAAGGTGAACGTAACATCGTTCGTAACAACCAAACAAACCTCGGTCGTTTAATTGCCTCGTCACATATGCAACGCGCAAAAGCGGATTTTGCAATTATGAATTCAGGTGGCGTTCGTGCGTCAATTGAAGCTGGTAATATCACTTATAAAGACGTATTAACGGTACAACCGTTTGGAAATATCATTACTTATGTTGATATGACAGGCGCAGAAATCATGGATTACCTCAATGTAGTGGGCACTAAGACCCGAGATTCAGGTGCTTATGCACAGTTCGTTGGTATTTCGATGACAGTGGCGAGTGATAAAGTGACTAACGTTGCTATCGCGGGTAAACAACTTGATTCAGCAGCAACCTACCGCTTCACCATCCCATCATTTAATGCCGCTGGCGGAGACGGTTATCCAAACATCACTGCGCACCCTGCATTTGTAAATACGGGTTATGTGGATGCCGAAGTACTAAAAGATTACATCCAAGCAAACTCACCGATAAACGTCGATGACTTTGCACCTAAAGGTGAAATTACGCACCTTTAATATAAAAATAATAAATTAATTTTAAAATAAAACCGCACAGTTGATGTGCGGTCAACCCTTACAGAGATAAAACACATGTTAAAGAAAACTGCTCTTGCAATAGCACTCTCTTCTTTATTTGTAGGTACTGCGGTTCAAGCTGTCACTATCTACGATAACGACAACGGTGACGTAATAAAACTATACGGTGAAGTTGGCGTTGGTGGTCATTTCAATCCTGATTATGAATACGGTGAATTCGTTGAATCACCGCTAAATGAAAATAAAAATGGCTACGGTACAGATACAAGCTATATCGATGATAGTTTTGCTACTATCGGTGTAAAAGGGACTTATCAAGAAGTTTACTACCGTGTAGAACTGGATTATGAACGTGAGAACTGGGCTTATGGCTCTGGCGATATGGTATTAGCAATCGATAAATTATTTATTGGTTATAACATCGCAGAAAATCACGCAATCGAAGTGGGCTTAACTGATACTGCATTTGATGATTACGATAAATACGGTGACTTCACGTTCGATACAACAGTTGAAACAGGTGAAGCTGGCGACCAAGAAAACACTGTTAAATATGAAGGTAAAATCAAAAGCTTCAAATTAGGGGTGTCTTATTCTTACCAAGGTGAATCATCATCAGGTTCTGCATTAGGTGACATCGTAAATGGTTATGTTGGTTACTTTGGCAAGACTATTTCTGCCGTTATTGGTGTAGAACAACGCGCGGGTTCTGCGGGTGAATCTAAATACGGAGAACAGATCTTATTGGGTTTTGGCGCGCGTTATAACGTCAACGATAAACTGTCATTTGGTGTTAATGCGTATATCGAAGATGAAGATATAGCTCAAAACAAAACTAATCTTGTTATTGACCCAACTAACTCTGATAACGATGTAACTGTATATAATGATTACCAAACATTCCAAAACAAAGGTGCTTTAGTTTCTGCTCGTTACAAGCTATCTGCAAAATGGGAAGTAACTGGTTCTTATAACTTCGAAGAATATGAGCAATGGGCTATCGACAATGCTGAAAATGGCGCGACTCCATACTCTTGGGGTAACGAACGTACTTGGGGCACGATTGGTGTGAACTTCCGTCCTTCTAGCTCTGTAGTTTTTGCTATTGAAGGTAACGTTGGCGAGGCTGCACAAGATGCTTACGCTTACGGCCGTGTTTATTTCTAGCATTCCCATCACTTCGATGTAAGAACCAGTTAACGAATTTTAAGGTACATTATGAAAAAGAAATTATTAGCTCTCGCGATAGGCAGTGTTTTATCCGCGGGTGCACAGGCGGCATTAACCGATATTTTGATTACTGAGTATGTAGAGGGTCAATATACCCAAAATCGTGCGATTGAAATTACCAACACGGGCACTGACGGCTTCACCTTCACTGATAATGAAGGTTTAGCCTACTATACAAATCCTCCCGGAGAAGATAAAGATTGGGGAAAGATAAGCCATCAAGATGGGGGGAACGTGTTAACAGGGACAACTATTGGCGCAGGTGAAACAATTGTAGTTATTGCACCTCCACATGCGAGCTACGGAAGTGATGTTAAAGATGCAGCGGAAAGTAATGGTGCTCGAGTTATCACTAGTAGCAGTATGAAATTTACTGGCAATGATGCTGTTGCTATTGTAGACATGAGTGATTCACTAAAACCGCCAACACAAATTTTAGATATCATAGGTGATATAGACAAAGATCCCGGTTTAACCGATGTCACTATGAGACGTAGTAAACAAGAAGATGGTAGCAACCCTACCCAGCAATCTGTTTATGTAAAAACAGATTGGATTGCGCATGTAAATAATACTTTCGATGACCTTGGCATTAACTCTCTTCCTGAAGCATATATTCCATTTGAATGTTTAGATAGTGAAGCTAGAACAACAATTCAAGCAATCCAAGGCGAAGGAAATACATCACCAATTCAAGGCGAAAAAGTTGTTGTAGAAGCGATAATCAGTCACGTCGCAACTTATCCTGTTAAAGGTATTTTCTTAGCTCAGGAAACAGATAATAATCCATTAACGTCTGATGGTTTATTTGTTACTACAAATGAAAACACGGACAGCTTAATTAAAGGTGATAAAGTTTGTCTGCAAGGTATCGTTGTTGAAGATTATGGTCTAACCAAACTGACTAGCCAAAAAGAAATTCATGTTAAAAGCAATGAAGCAGAACCAATAGCTGTCGATATTGAAATTATTGAGTCAGATAAAGATGAATATGGTTTTTCTTTTGATACAACGCTAGAACGTTATGAAGGTATGCTAGTTAATTTACCGGACGATATGGATCCGAATGAATCTGGCAAACAAGATATGCGCGTATCAAAAACAATTAGTTTTAACTTTGATACCTTCCGCAATAACATGGTGTTCTCTTACAAACGCCCGAATATGCAACCGAACCAGGAAAACATCGCGGGTAGTACAGAAGCACTCAAAGCAATGTATGAAAATGATGACTTCCGTTTAATCGTTGACAGTGCAGTTAAAGCTGACGATGGCAGAATCCCTTACTATCCAACATTCCATACTGATGCTGAAGATAACTATATTCGAATTGATGATAGCGTCACCGATATGGAAGGTGTTATTTCTCATAGTTTCGGTGACTTTACTTTAGTTGTAACAAATGAAGTCGATAAAGGTAATTTTAAGCATAATACTGCTCGAAAAACGTCTCCAGACTTGAGTGCAGACACTACTGACGATAGTTTTGCAATTAAAGTCGGCACTCAAAACTTATTAAACCTATTTAACTCACCTTTTGGTGGCTCAGCAAATCAACACGGTGATAACCGTGGTGCAGATAGCATCGCAGAGTACGAACGTCAAAAAGCGAAACTGGTAAGCGCTATTCGCGGACTAGATGCTGATATCGTTGGTTTAATGGAAATCGAAAACAATGGTTATAGTGATGCAGGTGCTATTGCAGAATTAGTCGCTGCGATTAACGTAGACTATGATGACAACGATCCAAAAGATATTGATAGTAAATATTCAACCAGTAAACGTTATGTATTTATTGGTTATGACAAAAACGGCGACACTGTTCTTGATGAACAAGATTCACTCGGTACTGATTCAATCAGCACAGGTCTTTTATATCGCCCAGCTAAAGTGAGCTTAGAGAGCACGAAAGTGATCCCGATGCCACAGCAACATGCACCTGTAATA
>Ga0105356_10006231_pt1 | contig 11149 bp, 9 predicted proteins | sample GOMGulsemesocosm_3_FD_83502 | JGI IMG/M metagenome (GOLD analysis project Ga0105356, IMG submission 83502) | Methane-oxidizing microbial communities from mesocosms in the Gulf of Mexico - GOM9D Gulf of Mexico | ecosystem: Environmental > Aquatic > Marine > Cold seeps | place: Gulf of Mexico...
CTAGCGTCAGTCGCCGAACATGCAGAACTTCAGCAAACAACGGCTGCTGAAGTGGATGTTACTTTGAATAAAGTCTGTGTTTAGACGTTTTAGGATATTAGCTTAAGACAAACAGCTCTTATTGTTGTTCTTTATTTCTTTGTTGAGTTAGCACTTGTAATTGTTTCGATTGTAAGTGCAAACTCGTCCGAACCAAGGTTTCTCTGTCTTCATCACGAATGTGGTTAAAAATAACCTTATGTTGATAGGTTTTGGCTCTATTACATTCTAGTGTTTGCTCTTTATTTGAATCATTTTCCACGCTTTCGTTTTCAATGACTTCAACATGGCAATATACGGCACAGTTTTCACTCAGTAAAAATATTTTTAAGGCGAGTATTTGCCCGAGTGCTAGTTGCTCTGAACAGTTAAATATTACGCCACTGCCGCCAAACTCCAAACCAGGGTATCTTGCGTCTTCTTTATCTTCTTGGCTTAAAATATAACTCACGAGTAAATCAATTTTCTTTGCTTGATGATGTAAGTATTCAACCAGTTGTCCGGCAACGCCACTAACTCCTTGAAGAGGTTTTAACGCGGCCTGATCCAAAGTGATAATATCACTTGCCATTTTGAAAGGGTGAGGCATTAACTGAATAAAGTCGTCAAAACTTATGGGATTTGTTAACTGTAATGGCTGAATATTTACATTAAACTCATGTTTTATAGAAAAGAACTCATTAAACTGTTCTGATTTTTCTGTATTGTCAGTTATCGCCATTATCATTTCCTTCGCATCAAAGCTTAGTTTACTTAATTCTATTGTCTGATATTAACAGGGCAAGGCTTAATTTATAATCTTTATTATAAACAATGGATTAAAATTAAACGAATAATATCAAAGCTTGACTGCGAAAAAGAAAGTCATAATACCTTCGACCGCTGTAATATTTAGCAGCAATTTAAGCGATAAACTTAATGTATTGATAGCACTAATTTATTTTGGCTATGTTATTATTTATCTTAGAATAAAAAGTTAAAATTTATATAGGCATTATTATCTCAATATTCTCCCCCGTTAGTTTGTTTATTGGCTTACGCTCTAGTCGTAGTCAAAGCCGTTCAGGTTTTGTCTCTTTTATTACGTTTTTTTCAATCGCTGGAATTTTACTGGGGGTCGCCTCTTTAATTACTGTGGTATCGGTAATGAATGGTTTTGAAGGAGAGCTGAAAAAACGTATTTTAGGCATTGTGCCCCATGTTGTTATTGCCAATCAAAAGCCTAAGGTTAGTAATAACACTGGCGTGGAAAATGCTCGCCTTGAAAATGTGGGAAATTGGCAATCTTTACGTAATAAATTGATAGCGCAGCCTCATATTTTACAAGCGACACCTTTTTTGGAAACAGAAGCGTTGATCCAATCTCCTAAAGATCTTCAAGGCATTTTGTTACAAGGCATTATGCCTAAATTCGAACAACAAAATATTATTAATAAACACATAATAGCCGGTGACTTTTCTCATTTATCCACAGTCCCTTATTCAATCGTTTTGGGTCAATCGCTAGCACAAAAGCTTAACGTTTCTTTATCTGACAAGGTACGCATAATGTTACCTAATAAAGCGGTTTATACTCCTATGGGCCGACTACCTGTTCAACGTGCTTTTACTATCGTTGGAATATTTAATGTCGGTTCGCAAATGGACGATGCGATGGTTTATGTTCATAGCCAATACGGCGCTAAATTATTAAAGCAAAAAGGTGATGGTATCAATCAGTTACGTTTGTATCTCGATGATGCCTTTAACGCGACTCGCGTTGTTGAGCACTTAATAGCAAAAAAAGTTGTCAATGAAGAGCAGTATCAACTAACAACTTGGAATGAAAGCCAAGGAGCATTTTTTTCAGCCGTAAAGATGGAAAAAAATATGATGTGGTTAATGTTAAGCCTTATTGTTGCTGTCGCGGCTTTTAATATTGTTTCTGCGCTGGTTATGGTCGTCATTGACAAGCAAGGTGAAATTGGTATTTTACAAACGTTAGGCATGGATAGGAGCGGCATTATCAAAATTTTTATTACTCAAGGCATGGTTAATGGACTATGGGGGGTAATGCTTGGGTCTATTTTAGGTGTTCTGTTAACTTTAAAACTCAATGCCTTAATGTCTTTATTAGGTGTTAGTTTATTGGGGGCGGGTTATGTGAGTCAGCAATTGCCAATGCAATTAGTTTTATCTGATGTTGTCACTATAGTTATTTCTGCGTTAATCATGAGCTTCGCCGCAACTTTATATCCCGCTTATCGTGCTTCAACCACTCAACCTGCTGAGGTATTACGTAATGAGTAATGTTTTACATTGCCAACAATTAACTAAAACTTATTTTCAAAAAGTTGGTAAGAAAAAGAATAAATCAATCGATAACTCTCTAATTGAAACACAAGTATTACATGCCCTTGATTTAACGGTTGCCAGCGGTGAGTTACTTGCCATTGTTGGTAGTTCAGGCTGCGGAAAAAGTACTTTTTTACATATTGCTGGTGCACTAGATTCACCAACCTCTGGAGAAGTTTGGATCAATGACACTAATATCCATCAACTTTCGGAAAAGCAGCGAGCCAAATTTCGAAATGAGCATATTGGTTTTATTTATCAATTTCATCATTTAATGATGGAGTTCTCTGCATTGGAAAATGTCGCTATGCCACTGTTAATTAGAGGAAATACCGCAAAAGAATCTCTAAAGGTGGCGGAGGAGATGTTAAATCAAGTAGGTTTATCACACCGTTTGGAGCATAGACCAAGCGAGTTATCAGGAGGAGAAAGGCAACGGGTTGCTATTGCAAGAGCGTTAGTAACCAAACCGTCCTTAGTGCTTGCTGATGAACCAACGGGTAATTTGGATTTTGATACAGCGGAGAAAATATATCAGTTGATCAGAGAATTAAATGAAACTTCTAATACGAGCTTTGTCATTGTTACTCATGATTTAACGTTGGCTGCGAAAATGGATAGGCAATTACGACTCGATCATGGCCAATTAAAATCGTTAACTTTGCAGGAAAACCTCTATGCCTAAGCTTTTTAAACCTTTAAGCTTATTTCTTGCGATGCGTTATGTTAATAGCCGAAATGGTAAAGGTTTTTCTTCCTTTATTTCTACATCTTCTACATTGGGCATAGGGTTAGGTGTCTTAGTTCTTATCGTGGTACTTTCTGCAATGAATGGTTTCGAGCGAGAATTATCACAACGTTTATTGTCTATTGTTCCTCATGCTGAATTAATTAGTGTTAATGAACCTATCGCAGATTGGCCAGCGAGTGTTAAGTACTTTCAAAAGAATGAAAATGTTATTGCTGCTGCGCCACTAATTAAAATGTCAGGCATGATGCAAAGTGGCGACCAATTAAAGGCAATCGCAGAATTACGAGGTGTTGTGCCTAATCTTGAGGCTCAAGTATCTTCAATTGATGAATTTATTATTGCTGGTAATTGGCAAGCTTTATCAAGTAAAAATGCTGTCATTATTGGGGCAGGTATTGCCACTAAGTTAAATTTAACGATTGGCGATAGCGTACAAATGTTTTTACCACGAACCGATGGTTTATCGCTAAATAGCAGGCAAAAATCGCAACTGAGCCAGCAGATAAAGTCCCCGTTAATACGCAATATGCGAATTGTTGGCATTTTCAAATTTGGTGGCACTATAGATGATACGCTGGCTTAGATTTCGATAGATCAAGCGGCTAGTATTTTCAAATACAATAATAACCAAGCACAAGGGATCCGCTTAAAGGTTGATAATGTATTTTCAGCGCCAAGAATTGCTAGAGAAGCTGCTTATAGTTGGGATCAGTACGTTTATATCATTGATTGGACTCGTTCCCAAGGTGCTATTTTTAACGATATTCAATTGGTTAGAATGGTGATGTTTATTGTATTGGCTTTGGTCATCGCCGTGGCTAGTTTTAATATTGTGTCAACGCTTATCATGGCGGTAAATGATAAAAAATCAGATATTGCGATATTAAAAACCATGGGGGCAAGCCGCAGCTTGATCATGGTCACTTTTATGATTCAAGGTTTAGTTAATGGTTTTTTAGGTTGTATTATTGGCGCGTTGTTAGGCGTCTATTTATCGCTGAATTTATCTGAAATAGTGCTTTTCGTCGAAAATGTATTTAATACAAAGTTTCTTTCAGGGGATATTTATTTTATTGATTTTATTCCTACACACTTACGACAACCCGATGTTTATTTTACAGTGTTTACTGCGTTAATCATGAGCTTATTGGCAACAATTTATCCAGCATGGCAAGCAACTAAGGTTGATCCCGCTCAGATACTGGGCCAAGTTTAGCGTGTGGAAAAATTTATTACTTTAGGCACAAGTTAAGTAGTAAGTTTTAAATACCTACAACTTTATGTGTAATGTTTACTATTTATTAATGTTATTAATTAATATTAAATGGAGGTAAACCGACCCTGTATAGTTGTTACTTATGGAACTCATCGAAAATGTAAGCATGGCCTCAGACGAAAATTTTCCTAACTGCCAAGAAGATCAAACAGTCAATAAGTCGCAAAGAAGTTATAATTATTTAACTAAGCATAGTCAGTTTATTGAAAGTTATGAAGCGTTGCACGCTCGCCCTTTTTTTGTTTCTACCACACCGTTAAGTATCTCTCATTTGGCTTATTTGCATCAAGGAGAGGTAGAGCACATTCAGGAACTACAGCATTTAGGAACTTTATGCGCGCTATTTGATATTTCACCACCAGCGGCAGGTGAATTATGCTTTTATCAAAACTTTGGCGATTTCGAAGTACGTTGGGAGCGTCATACTGAATTTAGTAGTTACACCTTTTTAGTACATGAACAAGATGCAAAACCATTCGAAAAACTAGCGATTTCTTTGTTACCTACAGATTGGTTAAACAATATCGCGGGCGAAGTTATCGCTGCTGTGCATATAGAAATGTTAAACACTAGTGAAGAAGCGCTAGATCGTGAAAAGTTACGACCCTATTTTGAAGGTCAACGATTAATTGGTTCTAATTTACGTAATAACGATGGCACGTTATGGAGTGCATTTCGCCTGCATGCCGATAATTTTAATCGAATATTGGTTTTTAATAATCATTTAAATGAATGCCAAAGTGGTCGATTATTAAGGGCGTTATTAGAGTTGGAAACGTATAGGAATATGACCTTATTAGCATTCCCCTTGGCGCAAAAGATTAGTAGTCGAGTCAGTGAAATGGAAATTGAGCTGGCTCAGTTAATTAGAGAGCTTGAAAGTGCTCGTGGCACGGTTGATGAAAAGTCACAGCTAGATAAAATGTCAAATCTTGCTGCAGAAATCGCTGAACTTATTGCTTTTTCCCGCTACCGCTTGGATGCAAGTTGTGCATATTATCAAATGGTGCAGAGCCGATTAGCAGAACTTGAGGAAAGTGAAATAGATAAGCTGCAAACGATGGCTGTTTTTATTGATCGGCGATTATCTCCAGCACACAGAACGGTACAAGCAGCAAAAAGGCGGCTAGATGATTTGGCACAAAGAGTAGACCGAGCGAGCGATTTTTTACGTACTCGTATTAATATGGTGATAGAAGCACAAAACCAAGCTTTGCTGAAATCTATGGACCGACGTGCTCAAATGCAGTTTAGTTTGCAGCAAACGGTAGAGGGCTTGTCTGTGGTTGTCATAAGCTATTATATTTTGTCACTTTGCCGGTATTTGTTAGCCGCAAGTAATAGTTTTAATATAAGGCTAGATCCCGATCGTGTTGTAGCGGCTCTTATGCCTGTAGTTCTTATTGGTGTTTGGGGGTTAAGTAGGCGATTAAAAAAACGATTAAAAAATCTAGAAAATTTGAAGAAATAAAGCGCATAATAGGTAAAAAACTTCTCTTGTATTTATTAAGGCTAAAGTAAGTTCTATGAATCATCTCTACCATTTACTCGATGAATATTTTACTTTGAAAACGGGTTCAAGTACCAATGATCAGCAATGGACATGCGCGACAGTGGTAACGAAATCAGGTTCAGGTTATAGATTGCCTGGAGCCATGATGTTAATAAGCCCCTGGGGGAGAAGTTATGGCTTAGTCAGTGGCGGTTGTCTGGAGTCAGATGTTATTCGTCGTGCTCAAAAAGTATGGCAAATGAATCAGGCTGATTACACAGTTTATGATACTGAGGATGAAGACAGTTTTGCTTCACGATTAGGTTTAGGGTGTAACGGTAAAATAGGCGTTTTAATTCAAGCTATAACAAGTACACATCACGAGTTATTGCATATGTTGTATTTACGTATGCAAGAGAAAAAGGCGAGTTATTTGCTGCAATGTTATCATGTAGACACCAGTGAAAATTTTGGTGAAAGTATTAGTGAAGATGACGGCACTTATGACAATAACCTCAGTTCTAATATTAATCATTGGGTACTTTTAGATGAATCTGGGCAGGCCATTTTTGCCACTAAACAAAGTTTAAAAACTGAGTTCTTATCGTCTAGAGTAAGTAATGTCATTGATTTACCTGAAAAACAGTCAGTACAAAAAATCAATGATTGTTCGTGCTCTGTTGCTAAAATTGTGCCACCAATACATTTATGGGTACTTGGTGGAGGAATTGATGCGGAACCTCTGGTTGAAATGGCTGCTACATTAGGCTGGATTGTCACTTTAGTGGACCACCGTGTTAGTTATGCTAGAGAAGCCAATTTTACAAAAGCTAAACATGTGCTAAATATTAAGCCAGAACAAGCAAAATCTGTCGATCATTTTCATTCAGCGGATGCGTTTATCTGTATGACACACAACAAAAGGATAGATGCGCAATGGATGGAAGCTTTGAACCAAATAAAAATACCACGATATGTTGGTTTGCTTGGACCTGAATCGCGTAAAGATGAAGTGATGAAAGCCGCGAATGTATCAATTCCCTTTAGTCTTGCTGTTAACGGACCTGCGGGTTTTAGTGAGATTAAAGGCGATTTGCCAGAATCTATTGCTTTATCAATCCTTGCTCAATGCCATGCAAGATTACAAATGCAACAAATTAAGTCCAATAACTAGGATAGTGAAGTTAAGTATTTGCCAATAATTCATCACTATTATGGTTAAGTGAGCAATGCGTGATCTGAATGGGTAAATTGATTTCTGGGACCATATAAAGGTCATTAGATAATTACTCTGATAGGTATAATTCTTTAGCAGGTACAGGTTTGCTAAAATAATATCCCTGTAAATAATCACAACCTAATGTGCTTAATAGCTCTACTTGTTCTTTTGTTTCTACGCCTTCGGCTACTGTTTTCAAGCTAAGGCTTTGCGCCATAGCGATGATTGCATTAATTAATTCACAATCAGCTTTATTTTGCGGTATACCTTGAATGAAACTTCGGTCTATTTTGAGCACGTCAAAATCATATCGTCTTAAATAGCTTAATGAAGAATATCCAGTACCAAAATCATCCATAGACAATTTAATACCAAGTTTATTTAGCGCGGCTAGTGCTTCATCGATATAGGCTTGGCCTATCATCAACACCCCTTCAGTTATTTCAAGCTCAAAACATTTTGCCGAGATATTCGCCACGTTAAGAGACTTCTTAATAAAGTTAATTAGCTCAGAGTCTCTAAACTGTCGAGGGGATAAGTTTACAGCCATATTGTATTTTTTGTCTTTTAGGTTCTGCCACTCCTTAAGCACTTCAAGTGATTTTTTTACGACAAATTGTCCTATAGGGACAATTAAACCCGTATGCTCTGCAATAGGAATGAATTCATCGGGAGTTATATTGCCTAAAGCAGGGTTACGCCAACGAAGTAATGCCTCTGCACCGATAATATTGTTATTTTTGACATCGAACTGCGGCTGATAATAAACTTCAAATTCATTACGTTCTAGCGCGCCGTGCATTTGCTCTTCAACTTCCAAGCGGCGCAACATGCTGGTGTTCATTTCTTTCGTGAAAAAGGAATAAGTGTTGCGGCCTAAAGTTTTTGCTTGATACATGGCAGTATCTGCGTTGCGTAACAAGTCGGAAGCGCTATCACCATTTTCAGGGTACATAGCGATACCAATACTTAAAGTTACCATTAACTCCCTATTATCAATTTTAAAAGGCTCCCTAAAGGTTTTAAGTAAACTCTTTGCGATGGACAAAGCGTTGTGGTCGTCATTTAAGCCTCGCAATAAAACAATGAATTCATCTCCTCCCAAACGACCCACAGTATCTTCTTTTCGAACGACGTGATTTAACCTTTTTGCAGACTCTATTAACAGTTTGTCACCTATTTGATGGCCCAAGGTGTCATTTATTTTTTTGAAATCATCCAAATCTAGGAAAAGCACAGCGGTTTTTTCATTATTTCGCTCTGCCTCGTTAAGCAGTTGCGATAATCGGTCAAGCGCCAAAAAGCGATTAGGTAAATGAGTTAGGGCATCAAAGTAAGCTTGATGATGAATAACCTCTGCGGTTTTATGCTGCTCTGTGATATCCCTGACAATTGTTACTACTTGATTATGCGTGGGAAGATGACTAATTCTCGCTTCGAAAAATACCAAACCATGAGGCATAGATAATTCATATTCAAAACTTACCACGCCACCATAGGTAATTACCTTGGTAATATTGTTTTTGAACAACTTAGCCACTTCAACAGGTAAAATGTCAGCCATAGGTTTGCCGATAAACTCTGCTGGCGGAACATAGAGATTCTTCTTATTACTGGCATGGTAATCAATAATGCTACCATCTTCCTCCATCAAGAAGAATAAGTCTGGGATCGCTTCAAATGCAGCATCGAGCATATGTTCTTTAAAAATGGCTTGGGCTTGGGCTTGCTTAACATCAGTTAAGTCAATATCAATGCAGTACATTTGCTTGTTGTTAAATTGATTAGTAAACATAACATGACTGGAGAAGACACATATAGATTTGCCGTTTTTATGGCGTAAAGTAATTTCTGCTGCAGGGATTTCAATGTCTTTTGTTACCCAGTCACTATGGGCGTTAATAGCAAGCTCAGACATAGATTCAGGAATGATTAGTTGCTCTAATTTTTGCCCTAATGCCTCTTCGTTTGTATAGCCATAAAGTAATTCGCTCCCTTTATTCCAATAGATAACTCGGCGTTCTTCGTCGTAGCCTTGCACCGAAATAGCATCCACAGCATCAAATAATTGATGAAGTGGATCATTGATAATATATTGGTGGCTCAATACATTACTGACTTTGCTTGATTCCATGCTAAAAGAAATCCAAGGGTAACATTATATTTTCTTAATAATAGACCTATATGTCTAATTTAGCTTCATGTATATTCAAAAAAGATAAAGTAAGTTTAAGCTTTTAAATATAACAAAGTCGGTAATTTATATCTTGTCAGCAGTTTAGATTTTAAGCATACCAATTACAGGTTTAATCTCGCGGATAATGAGACATATCATATAGTCTATACTAGAGTTACCTTTACATTTTTGATTTATATTTAATGTATAACTTTAAACGAATTACACTTTTCTTGCTGGTGTTAACATCCCTAAGTGGCCACTGTGAAAAGGTTGTGATGGTATTTGGTCAATCACTGGCTCCCTATATCATTGAAGAAAGTAATACGGGTGTTGAGCTATCTATTATTAAGGAAGCGCTTGCCTTTGAAGGGCATGAATTAGTTCCTGTCTATACAGAGCTTGGTCGAGTAGCTTTTATGCTTGATCACAATAAAGTTGACGCTGCTCATCGATATATTAAGAAAGATAAAAATAATAGCAGCATCTTTTATGGTGACGTAACTGTAGAATACCATGATGTCTTTTTTACATTAGATGAAAGAGATATAACAATAAGAAAGCCTGGCGATATACAAAAGCACACATTATTATCTTTTCAAGGAGCGAAGAAGCATTACCCTAGATGGTTGCCTGAAAGTTATAATCACTCTCAAACCTCAACTCAAATAAATCAAGTGAAATTGTTGCAACTTGGCTTAGTAGATATTGTTTTATCTGATAAGAATATATTTAGTTATAATTCTGAGTTATACCGATTGTCCTCAGATGAAATAATTAAAAATATGAGAATGCATATTTTCACTTCACCCTATAAATATAACCCCGTATTTAAATCAAAAGAAATAGCTAAAGCATTCAACAGAGGGCTAAAGAAATTGAAGGATTCTGGTAGGTACGATGAAATCATTGCAAAAACCTTACAAAATGATATCGCTATAACAAGTAAAATTGACTTACATTTATAGTTACTTAACGTTTCTGTTTATTTTGATGAAGAGTTACTTGATGATAAGCATGACATAGACACAGTAGAACATAATCTATGATTTCGTCATCGGTACGCTAATTCATATCCAAGCTTTAAGACTCTTACCAACTTGATAAACATACGGTAGTATTTATAATTTAGGTAATACTCTTATAAAAGGTGAATTTGATGTCTAACTGTTTACACCTCGCCATTCCTGCAGGCGATCTAACTATAGCAAAACAATTCTATTGTAATATCCTTGGCTGTAAAGCGGGCAATAGTGAAGAAGGTCGCTGGGTAGATATCGACTTTTGGGGTAACGAATTGACATTACATCAAAGTGAAGAGAGTTTGCCCAAAATACGTCATGATGTAGATATGGGGGCGGTAGCCGTTCCACACTTTGGCATACACTTGCCAGAGGAGGAATTTCAAGCTTTAAAGGTACGTATAGAAACCGCAAATATAGTATATTTGGATAAACCTTATCGCCGTTTTGTTGATAGTAAATATGAACAGGAAACCTTTTTCATTGAAGATCCTAACGGCAATGTTCTTGAAATGAAAACTATGGTTAACCCTAAACGCATGTTTGAGGTTAAGTGAGTAAAAGCTTTTGCTGTGGGGAAAAGAAGGGTAGAGTACTTTTGTCCTGCTAATCGTTCTTTTTTCTACGTAATTTTCGTTTTTGCCACTCTTTAGCCACTGAATATCGCCACAGTCCATGGATAGTAAAATAGCCTAAAATAGCTGATAGTACAGCTAAAATTCCGCAGCCCAAAATAAATGCAGGACCTATAGTAGACACACTATCAAGTACCCATTGCCAACTTGCAACAAAGGCAAACTCTTGTTCTGGTTTACCCAGTACCCATGCACCAACGACATA
>Ga0105356_10006234_pt1 | contig 11145 bp, 8 predicted proteins | sample GOMGulsemesocosm_3_FD_83502 | JGI IMG/M metagenome (GOLD analysis project Ga0105356, IMG submission 83502) | Methane-oxidizing microbial communities from mesocosms in the Gulf of Mexico - GOM9D Gulf of Mexico | ecosystem: Environmental > Aquatic > Marine > Cold seeps | place: Gulf of Mexico...
ATTGGGCTATCGTTGGATTTGACTCAGGATAGTGGCGGTGCAAATGTTGGAATGAGAACAATTTCAAAAGCTTATATAGTGGGTGATACTAATGCTGAATTTGAAGAAGATAAGCAAGGTTCAATAGTTGTGACTAAATACAATACTCTTAAGCCTGAGAAGAAAAATAGTTGTGCTATTAATTCGAGTAACTAATGACAGCAGAAAGAAAGCTTATTTTATAATATTTATTCCTGTGCGAGCTAAATATGTGGAATGTATTATATTCTTTAAATCTTTAGGTTTTTGATATTAATTATATATTTTGTTTGTGTGGTGGGGGCGGTGTTCACTAAATTTGCAAATATTGAAGAGAGTAAAGGGGCTGAAATGATGTTGGAATATATATTGTTGAGGCTGGCAATATCTAAATTTTAATCATTTGGCGAACTACTACCTTTGATTCCATTTTTTAAGGAAAGACAATGAATTTATATGGGGTATTTACATTAATATTATTGGTTTTTTTTTATGTCGATGCAAAAGCACAAACTATCGAATTGGCAGCGGTAAAACTTGAAAACCAGACGAATCAGGAAGCTGGGAATATAGCTATATCGAAGTTTGCTCAATGGGGCGATAACGAAGTATATGCTCAATATGATAGGGACCCAAAAACTCGTCGTCATTTTGATGTCGGCATGGGCTTTCGTTATTTGATGACAGACTCCAAGTTGCCTACTGGTGAAGATTGGGAGTATGCTGTTGCGCTGGCTTACCAAGGGGAGTTCGATTTTTTTGCATATACACGCAATTCGAGCCCTGTGGTTACTACGCGTCATAATCCAAGTATATTTTATTCTCGTTTTCGAAATCCAAGAAAGCATAATTTTACTAGCTGGACTTTGTCATTAGAACATGAATCTAATGGTCAATCGACCAGCGATATTCAAGGTCTATCTGATGTGATTAATTCTATTTCGAGAGAATACATTGACGATAATACGGTAACGCAAAGTAGTATCTTTGAAATGGCGAAACAGACGATTAGCCGTTCAAATAACTTTTTTTCCTTAGCAGGTAACTATCAGTTTAAGGTGTTAGATCCGCAAAGCTGTGACTTAGATATTAGCTGTGTAAATTTATTTGTTAAGTTAAGGCATCAGCTGAAAATCGATGTAGAGGATGATATTTGGTGGCAAGTTGGTGGCTCAGATGAGTTGAAAAAATTTGTCGGCACTAAAGTGGAACTCGACACCACTTTTCATTATGCAAAGTGGGATCTGAAGCAAGGCATTAAAATTTCGTTGCAAACAGGTCAGTTAGCGGGAGGCTCGCCTTTCAAAAATAACACCATTGATGTTAGGTATTATATCGATATTCCTATTGGCCGAGCATTAGCTAAAAAAGTGAGTTGGCTTGATAACGAAGCTTTTGCTATACCTTTAGTTATTCGCTATCACAATGGTTACTTGGAAGAGCTCTATCGATACCAAGAGCGGAGTAGTTACTGGTCTGTAGGCTTACATGCGAAGTATTAATTCTGGGTCCATGCCTTATTAAAGTTCGAGTATTTCGCTTGAATGATGAGTATTAGTTAAAACAAAGCCGGCCCAATAATATTCTGATTTAAATCGACCAGAACGTTTCATTTTCGTTCTGGCTTGTTGGAGTGCTTTTGCTATATTACCTTTATAACCTTTGAGTGCGCGATAAAAATGTTGCATAAAAATGGCTGTTGGTTTGTCAGGAATTTTCCATAATGTGCCAATAACAGAATCTGCGCCTTGAGCTAAAAAGCTATAAGCTAACCCTCTACTCCCTTCGCTTTGATAATAGCTTCCCATTTGTTTTTCTCATGCACTCAAAACGACTAGGTTTGAATAAATGGGTTTAGCTAAAAGTTCATCCAGACTAATATAGCCTAGGCGAGAATTCGTTGAAGCAGTGATTAAGCCCGACAAATCAGGGTATTTAGGATGGTAATAGGCATGAGTTGCTATATGCAGTAGTTTGCTCCGCCTCATATCGGTACTAAGCAATGCTTCTTTTGTCGCGAAATGCCCCGACAGTATCGAAACATTATTATCGTAAAAAATTTCTCTGATGTTACTCTCTGATTTCCTTGTCCAGGGCAGTGGCGTAAACTGAGTTAACCACTCTTTACCTGTATCTTCAATTGCTTTAGCTAACGCTTCATTAGTAAACTCAGGATCCATGAATATGCTAATATCATTTAAAAATTCTTTGTTAGGCCTTTTTGTTACGCGAGCTGAAAAGTACATAGAAACAGAAGGAATTCTTGTGATGCTATATTTGTCTGTTAGATATTCTTTTGATTTATTTTTTACGGCAGCAAAGGATAGGTTGTGCAATTCTCCGCCGGGTTTAATCAGAAGTTTTGAAATTGAGTTGTTTTTTCGAATGTTATTAGGGATTAACTCTTCCAGTAATCCGGAATGACTGCTTGATTTTGATTTATACCGGAGCATGTCGCTGTCTTTAAAGCCCAGTTTTGAAAATCCCCAATTATCCTGTGTTAACCAAAATACAAAATAAGTATTATCTATAGCTAAATACTTGAGTAAAGCAGTATTAGGACCGATCTCTTGCATTATCTCTTGAATGGGAAGCGCTTCTCTATGAGTTACTATGAGCGAGTTTTTTTCTCTATAGGCAAGCTGTTTATCTTTAAGCACATCAAGTTGGTGTTTGTTATTTTCATCATTATTATCTTTGTTTGACAATATGTTTAGGCTTGCAGTGGTTATTTTTTCATTTAATAAGTTAGCATCCAATAAACTAGGTTCTAATTCTTGTCTACTTAACGATAAATAGCGTTGTTTGATTAATACTGCGGCATCAATTTTTTCTGTTAATTGCCATAATTTTTGCTGTGTTTTTTCGTCTGATGAGTTTAGAAATAGTGGGGAAATGTCTTTAATTAATTTTGTTGCATAGCTGATCCAGTCGAAACCAGTGGTATTACTATCAATACTATCTAAGGTAGTCATTAATTGGCTAATAATCGCGTCAATGTTAACGAAAATGGTATTTACTGAATTTTCAATATCATCTCTAAAATTATTATTTTCCGATGTTATATTTTCAATCAAAATTTTATTCTTTAGTCGTTCAAATTCTAAAGCATTTGAAATGCTATTGAGTTTGTTATTTTCTATATACGATAAAAGTCGATCATTAGCTGGACTAATTTCGGTTCTAATTCTTTCACTAGATGTAATACTGGCAATTTTTAACCCTGCTGTTAAAAGATTAAGGCTTGCGTCGGGGCTTTGAATTTTAAGGTGCTGCTCAAATAAATCAAAAGCTGGGCGATAGAATGTTAATGCTCGTTCCCATTGGCCGATACCAGCAAAAATCTGAGCCTGAATAGCGAGTAACTCATTGCTATCTACCGGTATGTTTTTAACTATATTGTCGATATGTAAAGTGAGTCGTTGTTGCGCTTTATAATATTTTTCTTGGATTAATTCTAGCTTTAATAGTGTTAAGTGTGTGTCGGTTATGCCGAAATCACTATTTTGTTCCTCACTAATAGATAGTGACTTCAAAAAGTAACGCTCAGCCAAGTCAAAATTACCTAATATTTGATATGATTTTGCCAAATTTCTGTAGCTAATCGCCTTTCTAGATGCTGTTGGCAATTCAATATTGTAGAATAAGCTGCGTCGAAGCAGATGCTGAGACTTTGCTATATCACCCTTCATTCGCCAAATCACAGCCAAGTTATTGGTATAATCAGAAAGTTGAAAATTAAGAGCTTTTTTGTGCCATTGTTTATTGCTTGGTAGGTCTAAAATATTTTGTTCTGTTTTTAGAACCGCAGCAATAAGCATATTGGCAGCAGAGCTTAGATCCTTTTTGATTCGGTAATAGGTGGCGAAACCATTGTAAATTTCTGGAAGACAATTTGAAGGGGCACTTCTTTTTATTTCTTGGCACATTGTATATGCCTGATTTAGTGCGCTATAGCCGAGTGCTATTTTGGTATCGTTTTTGGGATTTTCTCCAGCTAGTAATTGAGTAAAACCAAAAAGTGTAAAGCCGGAAATGTTGCTATGTGTAACGGAGAATAAGTCCAAATTATTTTGGTGCCATTGTTTGGCTATAGCTGTAGCTTCTTGATATTTTTCAAGAACCATTAAGCTTTGCGCTTTAAGAAGTTTTGCTTCAAAATACAAAGGTTTTTCACGGTTTGTCGAGCTAACCAACTCTTCTATTTTATCTATTAGTAATTGATGTTTTCCTACCAACTGGTAATACAGTGCTAGTTTTGCAATGAATAAAGAGCTAAAAGCATTATTCTTATCTGATGTGTAGCTTATTAAATTAGCTAATGTTGATGAAGGAATAGGCTGGTTTTGGTAAATAAAAAGATCAATGTTTGAAGCCTGTTTAATTGCTCGTACAGTATTGTTTGACAAGCCTTTTTCATACTTAGGAGTCGCTGTGCTTGGAATGTGTTTTGTTGTCAATAATTCACACTCATCATCAGCATCAATGTGAATTAGGTGAGGTAAGTTTAGTGGAAGCTGTTCGGTTGAATAGCTTAGTCCTGAATTACATGACAGTAAAAAATCAGGAAATTTCTTGGGAATTTTTATTGCGATTTCACCCGTTAACTCTGGTGGAATCGAAAGCGTTAAAGATGCAGCATTGGAGTAAAATGATAAATAAATAATTGATGTTAATATCAGCCATATTTTCAATGTGCGCATAGCAATTGATCGTGAAAATAACATGAATATTAACATCGCATAAAATATTTAATCAGTCTCATATTAATTTAACAGCTTAGTCTCGCCATCTGTACCAAGTTGTAGCTGACAAGGTAGCACTTGTATTTTCTTTTGATAAATTCTCTGGTATCCACTCTAAATTTGTCTGGTAACTAATTTGTCCTTCTTCTTCTTTGATTATATTAATCCATGCATTTTTTAATTTATAGCCATTAATTAAAATGTGAGGCATTGATACTGATTCATACCTTCCAAGTCTACTATTGATAGAAAAATCAAGGCTAGCAATCGCTTTTGCAATAGCAGGCAGCCAATTGTTGCTAATTAATATTAACTTGAATACACCTGATTTGTCTTTTTCGTCGAATATCATATAGAAAGAACTTGCCACTGGTTTAATGGTTCCAATTGGTAGGTAATCCTCTAGTTCATTTGGTGCATCAGCCCTGTTCATAACTTCGTTGACCCAATATTCATTAGTCATTATTTATCTCCTTGTAGTTTAAGTTTGCTTTTTTTCAATGAAATTAAGTAAATTGGATATTGTGAAAAACCCATCTTGATTAGCTAAATCATTTTTGAAATTAATCTTGTTCGAAACATCGCAGCCCAAAGCACAATTGATTTGTAAGTTTTCAATTAGAGCAACTCGATATGATTTATAAGTTAACGTAGGGCTAATATCCTTTTGGCAATACTCAAAGATCGATTTTCGGATAACGTCAGCAATTATTAGGCTAGCTAAAGTACCAAGCCTGTTGCCTTCAGCTTTTTGACCTGCTTCATCGAGTACATAAAGCCATAGAGGAAGTTTCTTATTATCGTACAAATACTTAAGACTTTGTACGCGTGTTAAATGTGGCTCTTTTAGAACGGTGTAGTTGTTGAAAAAACATTTTAAATTGCTATTGTTTTTTAAGTCTTGAATTATTTCAAAACCATTTTTTATTCCTATATTAACAGCAGCGTTTATATTAAGTGGCACTATATGTAGCATCGATGAAGAAATAGTTAAATCGATAATGCTTGAATGTGCAGGTTTTACATTACAAGTACTTGGGGATAGCTCAAAGAAATTTTCCCACTCAATAAACGTTGTTTTATCAATCGGTTTCGGTGGCTTTTCGCCCATTAATTCTTTTAATGTTCGTGAGTTCGCTTTACAAGTGTGATGCTCATCTATTTTTTCTCGATTTATCGTATAGGCCGTATTAACCATGCTATGCCCAAATCGAAAAGCCGCATGAGAGAATTCAAAAGGAACGCGATTAAATGATTCATTCTCTGTTAATAAGCCAGGCTTTGATTGCTCAAAGTAGTGTGCATATACTTCGGGGAGTAGTAGACGCTTTAAGTAATCATCTATCGTTATGAGCTGAAATATGGCAATAGTTGCCTGCTTTGCTGATTCAAAAGCATTTGATTTTGAACTGTGTAAGTTAGCTTTAACGAAAAAATTATGGATTTTCTGCCATAAACGATGAAATTGCATAACGATCAAGTTTTCAGTATTTCGTGTTTCTGGAATGATGACATTACCTAAATTATCTCTCAATAAATCGGCATCACTAGGACTCGCTACTTTGTCAACATCAACTGTAGGGCTAGGTCTAAAAAAACCTTTTTCATCAAAGAAAATATGATGACTACTATGATGTCCATATAAACTGTCTAGATTTAACCTTGGTGATACGATTCTTCTCGATGACTTTGATGTAGGGTTCGTATGAGGCACTATATCGTGTGAAATAAATTGTCCAAAATAGGTGAAGCCAGCAGGAATATGAATATTCGACCTTTTATTTTCATTTACAGACAATTGCTTTTTATTTGTTGGTTCTTTGGAAGCCCCAAACGCTTTTAAAATTGTGTCAATGTCATCTTTAGTTAATACATCTTTTGTAGTACATCCAAATAAGTAATTTTCGCTATCATTCATAATGGTTTACCATCAAGTTAAATGAGGTTTTTTTGTTATTTTTTTGATTTACATCTAATTGAAATATACCTTTTTCTAATGTACTTGCCTGTAAAATAAAGATAAGTTCGTTATTTGCATTTGGTGATAAAGCCGATGTGATAACAGCTTGTTTGTTCTCATCAATAATCGATAAATTAAATGTTCCTGTAGCGTTTGGTGGTAAGTCGATGGCCAAAATCTTGAACGTTTCACTTTGAGTGAATGTTAATTCAATCGTGTTTTTTGTTCCTCTAAATGATTCCAAATAAATAATTGATGGACTCTGAATTGCTGAACGGTTTGTACTCACTTCACTGTCAGACAATTGCGCTGAGCCGACAACAATGAACAATGCGGCGGATGAAGCGACAGCTATTACATTAGAGTAAAGTGGCTTCCAAAAAGGTGCATTCGCGGGCTTAATATCCATCGATTGCTGAATTTTACGCATTGAATTTTGCAATAAATTGTCCATTTGTATTTTTTCTAGCAATTCTGAGTTATCCATAATATAAACTTCAAACTCAATTGCCTCTTCAGGCGTTAACTTATTTTGTAGGTAAGCCTGAATGAGTTCGTCTTCGTCTCTATTAGCGAAACCTTTTATACTCATAGGTACCTCAAACGCTGGCTTGAAGCGGCAATAAAGGATAACGGAAATATGCTACACCTATTGTTAAATTAGTTTGTATTTCTATAGAGTGCTTTGACGACATGTTATCTCTCATCAGATTATTTATTTTAGTGAAATTGTTTGGAATTTGTGTGGCGATGCTTATTGCAAAAAAAACGGTAAGTAGAGTGTTTATTTTTTCTTTAGCCGAGTCATTAAGTTCAGGAAAGTGAGATTGAACTATCTTTTTTAGTCGGTTACGAGAGCGAAACAGTACTCGATCAAAGTGAGCACTGCTTATATTAAGATCTAGACATATTTGTACTTTACTTTTCTCGTAGACAAAGTAATTTTGCAATATTACCCTGTCTCGATGAGTTGGCATCTCACGAATAAATTTAGTTACCTGAAGGAGTAACTTAGCGTCGTTTAGACGTTTGAAATGTTCGATGCTATTGTCGATGGCGGTTAGATCAATATGTTCATCGGTCGACGTTGCTTGCCGTGATTCTTTCCTGAAGTAAGCTAATAGCAAGTTAATGCCAACTTGCCTTATAAAGGCCTTGAGTGCTTCCGGCTTTTCAATTTGATTTTTTCTTGCTTTTTGGATGACTACTAGAAAGGTTTCTTGTGCAATATCTGACGCTAGATCGATATTATTAGCGCGTTTATTCAGTATAAATAATAACCCTTTAAAGTATTGCTTAACTAAGACAGATTCGAATTTCTTATTTCCAGAAACAATACCAATCACTATTTCACTGGAGGAAAAATAGGGAGGGGGGGAGGAGATTTCAGCACTTTTAAGCGATTGTGGCATGTTCCACCCTTACCTAGCTGGGACATTATTTAGAATTCCACATTAGTACATTAATCATACAGTTGCAAGTTAAATAGAAGGAGACGTTATGGTCATTCCACCTAAAAATATCGTAATTAATATTTGCTTATATTAAGTTAATTAGAATGTAGAGAAGGCTCAAACGATAAATATAGTTGTAGTTTTCGTTTCGCATACTTACTATTAGGGAAGTACGGTGAATTCATTTTATTTCACCGTGACTAAACTAGCTTCTTGGTTACAAGCTGCCAAATAGAATACAAGGGAATGAAGTTTATTCACATTGGATTTGTTTGTTCGCTTGTGTATCGAGCGTTGTTTTTTCAAATCCTTATACTTTGGATACTGAAGAAAATGCTTTTCCGTCTGCATTGCAAACTCATTCGTTTATTCATACAGAAAAATTTATGGTCGCGCTGATAACGAAAAAAACAGCTTTCTAAAACGTAGAATAATGCTTCTAGAGTAGGGGGTATTAATAGTTATGATACACCATAATTACATTCTGCTATGACTAGAGGGTTTTCTTTCATTCTTTGATTTATCGCAGTACTGCTATCAATGATAATAATTTAGTATTCCTTATGTACACCTTTGATGACAATTAATTACATTAAAGCAATAGCAGATTGTTATGGTTATTTGTTATGCTGAGTTTAGATTGTGGAACAAAAAACAAACTAAAAGGCTTGTTCTCCGGTCTAATAGTTTGTTAGTGATTTTAAAGAGGAACTCACATGAAAAAATTTAAATTTCATTTATTAACGTTCGTGGCAATGTTGTTTACTGTGTCTAGCACTTTTGCGGCAACTAGTGAGGTTAAATGGACTAACCCTGATGATTACCGAGATATTCGCCCAGGCGAATCCCATCGTAAGCACTTTAAAGAGCGAACGTTTAACACTTTGGAAAAGCATTTTGCCAAATTGGCTGAAAAGTTACCGGAAGGGCAAACATTAAAAATTGATGTGAGTAATGTCGATTTAGCTGGCGATGTAAATTTTGGTGGTGCTAGGCGTTACCGTTTGATTAAAGAGATTTACTTTCCAAAAATGCACTTTTCGTATCAAGTCGTTGATATGAATGATGTCGAAATTAGCTCAGGGAAAGCTGACTTAAAAGATATGAATTTTATGTCCAATTCAGGTTTAAGGTACCGTAATAAATCTTTGGGTTATGAAATGAAAATGTTAGATGATTGGTTTAAAGATACTTTTAAATAATTTTAACTGGCAACATCTCTTTATCTAATACAACATGCTTTCTCTCTAATTAAAGCAAATAAAAACTCGAATCAAATATTCGAGTTTTTATTTGCTATCATGGTTACTAGACTTTTATATCTAAAGTACTATTAAGTTATACTAAAAGTCTGACCATTCTTGGTTAGACTTTGCTTGTGGTTTATTTGACCTATGTTTTTGTGCTTTTCGTTGTGTGTTTTTTTTAGTCATTCTATTTAACGAACGTACCTCTTCAGATGAGTGCTGTTTTTCACTATCATTAAAAAACTCAACTTGCTCTAACAGTTGCTGAGATTGTTCTTCCATTGATTTACTTGAGGCGGCAGCTTCTTCAACTAATGCGGCATTTTGTTGTGTCATTTCATCCATTTGGCTTACAGCTGCGCTGACTTCACCAATACCCGCTGATTGCTCCTTACTTGCGCTATCTATATCATTAATCATCTTACTGACATCTTCAATAGAATTGACCAGCTCGTTAAAGGTTTTCCCTGTTTGATCAACTAATTTTGAACCTTGCCCTACCGCATCGACACTGTCACTTATTAAGCCTTTTATCTCTTTTGCGGCTCCAGCAGAACGTTGCGCAAGATTACGAACTTCAGCGGCAACCACCGCAAACCCTCGGCCTTGTTCACCTGCCCGTGCTGCTTCGACTGCCGCGTTTAGTGCTAATAAGTTTGTTTGAAAGGCAATCTCATCGATTACACTGATAATATCAGCAATTTTTTTACTGGACTTGTTAATATCGCTCATTGCTGTAATGGCACTACTTACAATATCACCTCCTTCATTCGCCTTAACCATCACAGATGTGGACAATTTACTGGCTTGTGAGGCATTTTCAGTATTTTGTTGCACAGTACTTGTTAATTGCTCCATAGCAGCAGCCGTTTCTTCAAGACTTGAGGCTTGTGATTCTGTACGATGGCTTAGTTCGTTATTTCCTGAGGCTATCTCTTTTGCTGAGTCAAAAACATTTGTAGATGCAGTTCTAATTTCACCGACCATATCATTGAGTATTTTGATTAAATCATTTAGAGCGTTACCAAGGATACTAAACTCCCCATCTAAGTCATTTTCAATGTATTGAGTTAAATCTCCTTTAGATAGAGAGATTAATACATCCTTAATATCCATTACGGCGTTTTTACGTGCGGTAATGTTTGTTGCATACTTAACAACTTTAAACGGTTGATTATTTAAGTCAAAAATAGGATTGTAAGACGCTTGTATCCAGATCTCTTTGCCGCCTTTTCCTATACGTTTATATTCTTTACTTTCAAACTCGCCTCGGCCAAGTTTTTGCCAAAACTCTTTATATTCAGTACTTGCCCTATAAACAGATTCAACAAAGATACTGTGATGTTGCCCTCGTATTTCTTCTAGGCTATAACCTACGGTACTTAAGAAGTTTTCATTAGCGGTAATAATGGTGCCATCCATATTAAATTCGATCACTGCTTGTGCTTTACCTATTGCATCAATCTGACCGTTAAAGTCTGCATTAAGCAGTTTTTGTTCCGTAATATCAGTGGCAAATTTCACCACTTTAAAAGGCTTACCATTTAAATCGAGAATAGGATTGTAAGAGGCTTGGATCCAGATCTCTTTTCCGCCTTTACCTAAGCGCTTATATTCTTTATTTTCGAACTCCCCTCGACCAAGCTTTTGCCAAAATTCTTTGAATTCAGAACTGGCTTTAAAAGCTGTCTCAACAAACATGCTGTGGTGCTGGCCTTGTA
>Ga0105356_10006235_pt1 | contig 11145 bp, 8 predicted proteins | sample GOMGulsemesocosm_3_FD_83502 | JGI IMG/M metagenome (GOLD analysis project Ga0105356, IMG submission 83502) | Methane-oxidizing microbial communities from mesocosms in the Gulf of Mexico - GOM9D Gulf of Mexico | ecosystem: Environmental > Aquatic > Marine > Cold seeps | place: Gulf of Mexico...
AAGAAGAAGAACAACATGAATGAATTATCAAACACCTTAGGCCGTATTGCTTCATTTTTATGGGGACTCCCGTTAGTTATTTTATTGGTTGGTGGCGGTTGCTTTTTCCTGATCCATAGCGGTTTTCGTCCGTACTTTTATTTAAAACATGCTTTTGACATTACCACCGGTAAGCTTGATAAAGAGCAAAAAGCGGCTGGAGAATTGAGCCATTTTCAAGCATTAATGGTGGCCCTTTCAGGTACGTTAGGGCTAGGAAATATTGCCGGTGTTGCGGTTGCTATTACCTTAGGGGGGGCAGGCGCCATATTTTGGATGTGGGTTACTGCCATTGTAGGTATTGCCACCAAGTTTTATACCGCGAGCTTAGCAATACAATATCGTGGCTTAGACCGTAGTGGTAAATTACAAGGCGGCCCGATGTACGTTATTCGTGAAGGGCTTGGCAAAAAATGGTTGCCGCTGGCATGGCTATTTTGTGTTGCGGCGATGTTCGGGGCACTGCCCATTTTTCAAATTAATCAATTGGTGCAGGTATTACGCGATTTTATCGCCATACCCCATGGTTTAGCCAGTGCCGACAATCATTTTAGTTTTGATCTTAGTGCCGGTGTGTTGCTGTGTTTATTTATTACTTACATAGTAATGGGCAAACTTGAGCGCTTAGCTAAAGTTACCAGCCGTATTGTTCCGATAATGGTGGGGTGCTACTTTTTATTAACGCTTGGAGTGTTATTTTTAAACTTTGCGGCGATTCCGGGCGCGTTCTTATCGATATTTTCTGGCGCGTTTAGTGGTGATTCTGTTGCTGGCGGCGTAGTTGGCTCGGTGATATTAATTGGGGTGCAACGGGGCGCCTTTTCAAATGAAGCCGGCATCGGCACCGAATCAATGGCACATGGCGCGGCAAAAACCAATGAGCCTATTCGCGAAGGCTTAGTAGCAACGTTAGGGCCAGTGGTAGATACCTTAATTGTATGTACCTGCACAGCATTAGCGATATTAGTGACCGAAGTGGCCGATACATCGTTAACCGGTGTAAGCCTAACCGCACAGGTTTTCGAGCAGAATTTTCCCAATTTCGGCGGCTACTTGTTAACCATAGTCGTGTTTTTTCTCAGTACCAGTACCGTGCTTACATTTTGGTATTACGGCAGTAAGTGTGCAGAGTTTTTATGGGGGCCGCGTTTAGCGCAAGGGTATGTATGGTTTTATCTGGCATTAATTATTGTTGGCGCGGTATCGTCACTGGCGTTGGTGATAAACCTTATTGATATTATGTATGCGTTAATGGCTATTCCGACCATGATCTCAACGGTGCTATTGGCGCCAAAAGTAAAAGAGCAAGCGGATCTCTATTTTGCGAAAATAAAAACCAAGTAAGCTGGGCGCAGCTAGTAACCAAACGGGGTGCTTCAATACTATTGCTGGCGTATTCATACCTTAACCGATGCCGCTGAAAAAGATGTTAAAGAGCGCTAACAATTTACCTGTAGCACCCACAGGTTTTGATTAAATGTACACTCGATTTTCATATCGAGTTACAGGTTGCTTAAATCCCTATTTTAATAGATGTATTTATTAGCATTAACATGCAAATCATTGACAAATAATAACAATTAGTAGAATGTATCTGTTAAAAAATGGAATGAAAACATCTATCAATGCGAAAGGAACACGCGCTTGCCTGCTAAATTTTATAATGAGAATGCCAATAAGTTAGCCCAGCAATATCTCTCCAAATCGTTTGAAGAGGTACACATAAGCTGGTCGAGATTTTTACCATCAATTATAGAAAATCCAAATGCACGCATTCTCGATTTAGGCGCAGGCGCGGGTCGCGACGCTAAACATATCGCCGAATTTGCCGCGCAAACTCACGGTGATAACAATAATACCCAAGTGTTTGCCATTGAACCCGCTAAGCTACTGGCCGACATTGGCGCAGCGCAAACCGCTGGCCTTAAAGTGAAATGGCTCACAGATTCATTACCAGCCTTAAGCACTATCACCAAACAAGAAATAAGCTTTGATTTAATTTTATTAAGCGCGGTATGGATGCATATTCCGGTGAGTGATCGCGCACGCTCCATTCGTAAATTAGCCAACTTATTAAAACCCGGCGGTAAACTGGTTATTTCACTTAGGCATTCCTCAGGTAGTGAGCAAGCAGAACAAGAGCGCAAAAAACGTAAAATGCATACCGTGTGTGCCGATGAGTTAAAACGTTTAGCCAGTGATGTTGGCTTATTCACTAAATTAGAAACACAAAAAGAACACGACAAACTTGGTAGAGAACATGTTTCGTGGCAAACCCTAGTATTACAACTGCCAGACGATGGCAGTGGCGCTTTCCCTTTTATTCGCCATGTCGCCCTAAACGATGGTAAATCGGCCACCCACAAATTAGCCCTGCTGCGAGTATTACTGCGCATTGCTGACGGTCACCCCGGTGCCGTGTTAAGACGAGAATCAGGCAGAGAGTCATCCGGCTTTAGTGGCCAAAAGGGCGATCGGGTGATCTTACCGGTAGGCTTAGTAGCACTGTATTGGTGTCACCAATACAAAGATTTAATAGATAAACATAAGGTATTTCAGCGACCAGGTGCTGACGCCAATATGGGTTTTATGAAAGCCAATGGTTGGCATAAATTAACCCACCTAACCGCAGCCGATTACCGCATTGGTAATTTATTTACTGGTGATGACGCTAAAGCACTATATAGAACGCTGTCGCATGCGGTAAATAATATTGCAGAAATGCCCGCACAAAAAATTACCTACCTAGATAATAAAAAAACGGTTTTTGAAATTACTAAAAAAACCGTAAAAGCCAAAGACAGCATCTTCCTTGATTTACAAACCCTAGAACAGTGGGGAGAATTCTCACTGCCCGAATCAACTTGGCTGGCGTTTAATCGCTACGCCTGCTGGATAGAACCGGTATTAGTCAGTGAATGGGTAAAAACCATGGCAAGTTATGCAGGTAATGCGCAATATAAATCACCAGAAAATCAGTTCCACCTTTACCAAACGTTGAATTGGGAAGAGCCTAAACGCAGCACAGTTGAAGTACGTAATCGCTTTGAGCAACTGAAACAAACACTTCCAACAGATCAACAAATACACTGTGTATGGTCAGCCAAATCATTAACACAAAAATACGATATTGATCACAGCCTACCGTTTGCCCGTTGGCCTAATAATGACTTATGGAACTTACTGCCAACCGACAGCCAAATTAACAATCAAAAAAGTGATCGACTGCCAACAGAGCACAAGCTGAAACAGGCAAAAGAAAGAATTCAACACTGGTGGCAACAAGCTTGGCTTGAGCCAGAAGATAACGACGAGCAGCGATTTTTCGCTGAGGCGAATATCGCCTTGCCGGGGTTAAGTTCTGATAACTCGTCAGTAGATGATTTATTTGAAGCTTTGGTGATGCAAAGAGGGCGGTTGAAAGAAATGCAGCAGTTGAGGGAATGGTGAGTGTTAAATTTTTCGCTGCCCCCATTTATTACAGAGCTGAATATCATTAAGTATAAGCAGGTGATAAATGATCAATGATGAATTAAACCCATACTTTGACTGTGATGTTAACCGTTCTGAAGCGGTTACTGCATGGGCGTATCAAGTTGCCGTTAACAATAAAGCGCAATTGTGGTCAGGAATAAATTGCTTTCAAAGTAGTGAGTTAACTAAGGTTGAAACATTTGTTTAAACAAGTAACTAATAAATAGGCATTAAAGTGTATCTGACCCCATTTATTACGTTATGTATATTTAGTAATCATATGGAGTAAAAAATGAAAAAAATATTTGTATCTTATAATTTTAAGGATCGCAACACCTCTTTTAGTATAAAAGGGATGTCCAAAGAACATTCTGGCCCAGTGAATGGGACATTCGTGTTCGTAGAAAATGATGTAAGTAGAGAGGGATATTTTGCTATCAACAGAGAGATAAAAAATACGATGCTTAATTGTGATGTAGCTCTATTCCTTGTTGGTGATATTAGCCACAATAGTCCTTGGATAGAGAGAGAAGTTGAACTTGCAATATCTAAAAGCCTACCAATAATCGTGATGCAGCAGCCCAATACAAGTGGTGGGGTTCCTAATTTATTAAAGAATCACAATTACCAAAAATGCTCCTGGGGAGCAAAAGCTCTATCTGAGTTAGTAGCGTAGATAAATTAAGGAAAATAAGTATGGCAAAGGTAGTGTTTTTTAGTTTTAAAGAAAAAGATAGAGGTGTTGTTCTTACTGCAAAAGGAAGGGCTGCAAACTCAAAATATCCAGCGTTAAATTTTAAGGTGCAAGATCTTTTAAAAAGGTGGGATACAGAAGATGAAGCTGTTATTAAGCAAGCCATCACAAAAACAATAAAAGGGACATCTAGGACCATTGTTTTTGTCGGTGAAAAAACACACCTGAGCTATTGGGTTCCTAAAGAAGTTGAAATGACTTTAGACGCTGGAAAACCAGTTTATGCTATTAGGCTTAAAGATACTAATGGAACAATACCAAAGTGTTTAAGTAGCAAAAAAATAACAGTTCATCAGTGGAGTGAAGAGAGACTTCAATCTCTCGCTACCAAGTAGGATAATATTTGCTATTTTTTATTAATATAGGTCCTTCAAAAGGCATGGAGGCCACGATTAACACATTAGCCATCTATATATTTATTGTTATATGTGTTTATTGATAAATTTAAGACTGTTTTTTATACATTAGGATTGATTATGACAAGTGATTCAACACAACAAAAACTCTGTTTTGTCGTTATGGGCTTTGGGAAAAAAACTGACTACCCATCAGGAAGAACGTTAGATTTAGATGCAACATACGAAGAAATTATACAACCAGCTGTAGAGTCTGCAAATTTACGATGTATAAGAGCTAATGAGATCTTTCATTCAGGCATTATCGATGAAAAAATGTACGATATGTTATTGCGAGCTGACCTAGTAATTGCTGATATATCAACAGGTAATGTGAATGCAGTTTATGAATTAGGAGTGCGACATGCATTAAGGCCTTTTTCAACGATTATAATGAAAGAAGATAAAGGGGAGTTACATTTTGATTTAAACCATGTGAGTACCTTTAGATACGAACATCTTGAAACTGATATTGGATCTAAAGAAGCTAGAAGAGCTACAAGCGCATTAAAAAAATTAATAGAAGAGACCTTAAATAAACCTCAAAAAGATAGCCCTGTTTATACTTTCCTACCGAATCTAATCCAGCCAGCTTTAACTGAAGAAGAATTTGAAGAAGTTCTTGAAGATGCAGAAGAGGTACAGGAATCATTTTCAAATTTGTTAAGTAATGCAGAAGCTGCAAGTAAAGAATCCGATCATCCCGTTGCAGCTAATTTTTTTAAAGAGTTACTTGAATTACGCCCTAGTGATTCTTATTTAAGGCAACAATGTGCATTACATACTTATAAAGCAGAGCTCCCATCAGAAACTATGGCTTTAATTAGCGCTAATACTTTATTAGAACCTCTAAAGCCAATTACTTCGAATGATCCAGAAACTCTTGGTATCTCCGGAGCTATACATAAAAGGCTATGGAAACTCACTACTGATGTAGAGACTCTAAATACGGCAATTACTTTGTATACCAGAGGATTTGATGTTAGAGGTGATTACTACAATGGGGAGAATGCAGCTACTTGTCTTGACATCAGAAGTCATATTCAAAGTGAGGATGATGAGGCTTTATTTGACCGCATGAGTGCAAAAAAGATTCGAGAGTTAATAATTGAAAAATTAAATAATGTTATTCATCAAAGTAATTTTGACGAAAGATCTGATCGAAAATGGATATTCGCAACTTTGGCTAATTGTTACTTTTCTTTAAAAAATGAGGAGTTTGGTAGTAAATTTGAACAAGACTTTTATCTTTGTGAACCTGCGGACTGGGAAATTAAGACGTATTTAGAAAATAAGAATTAAACTCTTTGAATTGAATTATTATAAAGGAATCAAAATGCCAGAATTAAAAACTAGAATGATCTTTATCAGTCATGCATGGGGATACACCGAACATTACAATAAAATTGTAGAATGGTGTAATAATGCGAATAACTTCTCTTGGAAAAATTGTAGTGTACCTTCATCTAATGCTCTTCAAGATACAACTTCTACAGGCCTTTCTGCTGGAATGACAAGACAAATAAATCCCAGCCAAGTAGTAGTTATTTTAGGTGGTATGTACGCAGCACATAGTGCTTGGATAGAGTATGAAATTAGCGAAGCCAATCGATTAAACAAACCTATTGTGGCAGTAAAACCTTGGGGGCAGGAAAGAATTCCTCAAATCGTACAAAATGCCTCATGGTGCGAACCAGTTGGGTGGAACAGTGCAAGTGTTATAGGTGCAATAAGGCATTACTCTGATTAGAAGTTGTTGACATTGCATATAAATTTATTGGGTAGCTTACATACTGTTATTTTAGTGTAATTGCATAGTTAATATTGATAAAAGTAAAAGCAGAGCCTTCAGCCTTGCTAATAAAAAGCCAAATATTTTGTGCTGAGGAAAATATAGTCTTGACGGGGTTAAATTCTGAAAACTTATCAGTTGATGATTTATTTGAAGCGTTGGTGATGCAGCGTGGGCGGTTGAAAGAAATGCAGCAGTTGCGAGAGTGGTGAGTCTTTAATTTTACTCTGATTCCAGTTATTAACCCCATTTATTATGTGTCTTTGAGAACCAATATTCACGAAATAAGGCGAAGTTCATCTTTTAGGTGATTAAAAAATGGAAAAAGTATAAATACATTTAGAAAGTGGTATTTACTTAATTTATAAGGGAAGAAAAATGGCGATTAAAGAAGTAATTATACAAGTAGTGAAACGTAAAAAAACGGGTGCTACAGTTACAATGAATTTAAGAGATGATGTAAATAAAGTAGAGAAATTATCAACAAAGCTTACGGATGATTTATTAGAACTTTTTACTTCGTCTTCTTTGCAGCATGGCGAATTTGGCGCATCAGGTGATACTACGGCGATACCCGTTTTTGAGCAAAAAATTAATATCTACTTTGATAGTAATTTAGAATGTAATGATTTTGCTGGTTTTTCTAAAGTCATTGCTAAGCAGTACCAAAGCGCTATTGAAAAAGTACCCAGTGCTAAAGGTGGCTACCTTGTTTTTTATCGTTATACTTACTTAAAAGATGAATGGTTAGGTTTAACGATATTATCAAGGTTAGAAGGCGCTGACGTTTCAGATAACAATAATGAATTAGTTGAATCTAAAGTACTAGATTTAACTCGGCTACATTTAGGGGCAGCGATTAACCTAACTGATTGGAAAGCAGGCATAAGCACAAGATATATTCGCTTTAAAATAGGTACAGCAAAAGAAATTAGAGAATATTTCGAGGCATTTATCGGTTGTCAGCGAGACAAAGAAGCCGCTAAAAATGAAACCAGAAACCTTAAAAAAGCAATACAATCACATGCTCTAAAGCTGGGTGACGACAATAGAGCAATTCAGGCAAGAGTTGAAACAGCGTTAACCACGATTAAAGCAACGCCCAAAGGTGACCCTGTATTATTAGATACCATTGCTAACGCTGTTTTTCCGAGTGATCCAAAAAGCTTTATTAAAACAGCAACGCAAGAATTTCAAGTCAATGAAGAAGTATTAATACATAACAGTGAACTGTCTCAATACAAGCGCATTAAAGGTGGTAATAAAAATATTTCCTTAAGTTTTGAGCGAACAATGCTTGGAAAAAGTGTATTATTTGAACCCGCTGCAGAAGGTACGGAAGAAGTTGATAAGCTAATTATTCTTGAGATACCTTATGGCTTGAAACAAGAATTAATCGAAGAACAAAAAACTAGGGCAAAGGATTTAAAATCATCTGATGAAGGCAGCTAATTTATTAACTCAATACGCTAACGTATTTTCTAATTTAGAGAATAGGAAACTGTGTGAGATTAATGACTGTTTTATTGGTGAAAATATTCTTACTGATGCGCTTTTAACGCAATTAAAAAATCTTCACTCTGCAAAGTTAGCCTGTGAGGTTATAGATATTGTTGTTGATGGTGTTGTAAAAGCGAATGTAGACTTAGCTGATATTAAGCAGCAACATATAGGTCGTACAGTTAAAATAGAGCTTGTTGCAAAACGTATTAATCAGAACCAAATGATATGTAGTAACTGGAATGAGTTGCTAAGCTACCCTGATTATATACAGCAACCCGTACAGTCTGTTTATTTCACCGATACAAACGAACTGATAGACGGGAAAAGTGACGATAATAAATTCAACAACTACCTCAATATTACAACCATTTGCTCATTAATTGACGAGGTAGCGCTAAAAAATGCGACCGATTCTTATTCTAAAATAGTTGTCTATGACCGTGATATATCAATAAAGTACGCTATTGCCGAGCGAGATTTGAAATTTACAGTTGATACTGCGCTACTTGATAATTTTTTACATAAAGATGCTCACCTAGAAGCAAAAATGGCATTAGTTAAGCAATCGCTGGTAAAACTATTAAAGCATAAATCGACCAATGATAGATTAGGGTACTTAGTCCGTCATTTTAATGGTTTTGCTTCTGACCTTTTAGCTAGTTACCACAGCTATGTTGAAAAATATTCTTTTGATAAGGTGAGGAAAGAATACGAAGAAAAATTCACGTTGTATGTTGAAAAAGTAAATGATGTTTTTGACCGTGCAGCAACAAAATTATTATCTATCCCCGCAGGTGTTTGGTTCGCTAACTCTCAAATACAAAGTAATACGTTAGATGGCTTAGCGTATACTAAAAATATTGCGGTATTAGCCTCCGTTTGTGTATTAGCTTGCATATTATGCTTAAATTTAGCAGGTCAATTTAGCGTTTTAGGAGCCATTAGGACAGAATATAAACGCCTATTTAAACGACTTAAATCAGATTATGAAAAGGAAGAACCAAGTATAACTAAGGTATTGGGTAAACTTGAAGACCAAGCCGTTTGGGTTTATTTGAAATTAGTATTTTCTTTATTATCAATTATAGTGCTTGTCGCTTTTCCTTTCATTCTTATGTCGAAAGCTTAATTTATTTTAAATAAAACTTTTAACCTGCATTAGTAATTTACTAACTCAGGTTAATATTACCTAGTACCCCATGCTGCCACTCTAGCAGCATGAATGAATAAACGGATCAGATACACTTTAAATGCTTGTATACATATGGTTAAGTACAATTTTGATAAGTCTATAGTCTACTTACCCTACCGCCAACTTAGCCGTATCATGCCACAAATATGCTGGCATGGGATGTTTTAACTTCCAGGTAATATTCATCGGCTGACTGCCTTCATATTTAACAAAGTCGACCGGACCAAAGTTAACAAAACCCATGGTTCTGCCGTTTTCATCTTTGCCTTGTTCACGCACAAATAACAGGAAGGTTTTCTGAGTTTCTTGCTGCGTTATATAACCTAAACCTCGGCCTGAATTGGGTCTGGCGCTATTTTGCGTTTGCCAGTGAAACAAGGTTGGGCTAATGGCGTAATCGTGATACATGGTGGTGGCTGAAAATTGCTTTTCACATTTATCTAAGGTAACAAAAAGCAACTCGGTATTCGCATCAGCAATATTTAACACCCCTTCACGGCTCGATGATTTTTTAGTAAAGGTACTATCACCGAAGGCCACTAAAATGTGCTCTTTCGGGTAGCGCACATGCATTTGTAAGGGGGATGCATCTACTTTCGAGTTATTGACCGTTGGCATAGCAAACTCGCTGACCTCAAGTCGCTCAATAAGCAGGGCAATAACTTCGGTTAATTCGGCAAGTAATGTGGTGTTTCTTAGCGCTAATAAGCTTGTTGCCACGTCACTAAAACCCGCTTGTTTTCCTGTTTTATCCCAAAAATCATAATGCGCCATTAAGGCAAACAGTTGCTGATTGTGCTTTGATTGCGTGTTGTTAGTTACTTTTACTGAAGAAAAAGTCGATAAAGAAAAGTTGTTTGCACACAAGGCTTGAATAAAACGTAAATATGAAAGGGATGAACAGTTGAGTAATCTATTATTAATAGCGCGATAATAAGCGGCATAAAGCGATTTTTCTTCTGCTGGTATTGCCTTGTTCTTGCTGGCGGCTAGCAAGGCTGACCAGCCACCCAGTTTATCAATTTTAACCTTGTAAATATCTTCTAGGCTGAGGTTAGGGTTAAGCTGTAAAAAGTTAGTCAGCGTTAACGGTAGGTGGGTATTATGCGGAAAGTTATTAATTAAGCTCAGCAGTTTGTTTTTGTTTAGTGTTGCTTGGCTAATGTTTTTTAAGATCATTGCCTGCGTTTTTTCTTGTAACTCAATGCGGCAACCCAAGGGCAGGTGAGGGAAGCCTTGTTTAACTTCTTTTGCTATCGCCTGATTAGTTTTACCTACCAAGGCTCTGAACTTATGCGAAAAGTCATACTCGGGACGTGAATTGCCAACAAAATCTAAAATGGTACAACATTCTTTATCATTGGTTAAGCGTAAACCACGACCAAGTTGTTGTAGAAATATGGTTAAGCTTTCGGTTGGGCGTAAAAATAGCAAGGTATCTAATTCAGGAATATCTACCCCTTCATTAAATATATCTACTACAAACAGTACATTGATTTGTTTTGATTTTAATTGTTGTTGCAATACTTCACGGTCTGTACTGTTATCGCTGGTTAATACGCCACAGGCAATATTATGTAAGGTGAACTTTTGCGCCATAAATTTTGCATGTTCTTTACTGACACAAAAGGCTAAGGCGCGCATTTGTGCTATATCAGTAACCACTTCGTCAAGGCTTTGCAAAATGCGTAAAACCCTTTGGTCGTTATAGGTATACAGGTGGGTTAATTCGGCAATGTCGTAACGGCCTTTCGACCACGAAATTTTAGTTAAGTCGGTATCGTCATCTATGCCAAAATATTGAAAAGGCGACAGGTGGCGTTGATTAATGGCTTCCGGTAATCTGATTTCTGAGGCGATAACATTGCAAAAGTCAGCCAATATATCGGTGCCATCGTGGCGCTCTGGTGTGGCGGTTAAGCCAAGTAGTATTTTAGGGCTAAAGTGCGCTAATACCGCGCGATAACTACTGGCGGCAATATGATGCACTTCATCA
>Ga0105356_10006238_pt1 | contig 11144 bp, 8 predicted proteins | sample GOMGulsemesocosm_3_FD_83502 | JGI IMG/M metagenome (GOLD analysis project Ga0105356, IMG submission 83502) | Methane-oxidizing microbial communities from mesocosms in the Gulf of Mexico - GOM9D Gulf of Mexico | ecosystem: Environmental > Aquatic > Marine > Cold seeps | place: Gulf of Mexico...
ACTACCAGGAAAAAACTACGGCTGGCCCAACTTTTCTGAAGGGCTAGAATACTCTGGTGGTGACGTAGAGCGACATAAGAATAAAGAGCAAACATTTGATGCCTCTACCATGCAACACACGCTAGTAGACATAACGCCATCACCGGCCATTTCAAGCTTTGCTTTTTATAACCATGATCAATTTACACAGTGGAAAGATAACGTGCTGCTGGGTTCGCTTAAAGGTAGCTCGCTTTTTCGCTATGTCTTTGAGGGTAACACGCTAATACACAAAGAAACTTTGATAAAAGACCTAGCGCGAATTCGCGACGTTGAGGTTGGCTATGACGGTATGATTTATTTGTTATTGGAAAATAAAAATGGCAGCAAAATTGTGAAGCTAGTACCTGCGTAAAGCTCTTCAATTGAGACTGTTTATGCGCTAGTTATTTATGTCTTGTGTAATGATAGGAAACAAACCCGTCATAATATTTCGGAGTATCATACGCAGGCGTTAATCAGCAATTGGACTTAATGCTTGCGCTGGCAGCCGCCCCTGCCGTGTCTCTATCGGGCCCCAGGCCCTCATAGTCGAGATAAAAGAACATTGTGGAGTGATCTAGCGCTCCATATTATCGACATAATCTCTTTGACACATTTATTCCTTGTTATCATTACAAAACAGTAAACTTCCTGTACCTAGGTGGCAATAGCAGTGCAACATGCCTATTCTTTTTCTTTGTGCAATAAGAATCTTTGCAAAGGAAGCTAAAAATGAAAATACTTCTTTCAGCACTAACAATCTTTATAGCGATGTCTCAGCTATCGATTGCCGATATTCCAAGGACCTTGGATGGCAGCCCGGATCTTAGTGGCAGTTATGATGTAGCAACGCTAACGCCATTGCAACGGTCCAAAGAATTTGGCAAAAACCTTTTTTTAAGCAAAGAAGCCGCCGATAAGATTACGGCAGCGGCAACTGCGGCTAAAGTAGAAGGCGACAAACAAATTAGCGCTGATCGCAAAGCGCCACCTGCTGGAGGAGACGGCTCTTCCTATGCCGCGGGCAACGTTGGCGGGTATAACTCTTTTTGGATTGACAACGGCGATAGCCGTTTCCAGATTGACGGTAAATTCAGAACGTCGATAATCTATCAACCCGACAATGGTCGCTACCCGGAAATGACTGACTATGGCAAGGCCAAGTTGGCGAAGCGCTATTCTAATTACAAAAAAAATACTGGCACTGCTTGGTGGCTCGAACGAAAAGGTCCCGGCCCCTACGACGGCCCAGAGTCTCGCACTCTTTCCGACCGCTGTCTTTCCGGTTTTGGCTCCACCGGCGGGCCACCGATGTTACCCGTGCTGTATAACAACGTTAAACGCATTGTTCAAACACCTCAGCACGTAATGATTTTGGTAGAAATGGTTCACGATGTGCGAATGATACGACTGAACAGCAAGCATGTATCCCCAGATATCCGCAAATGGATGGGGGATTCTATCGGCCACTGGGAAGGGGATACCTTGGTTGTTGATACCACCAATTTCACCGACAAACCCGGCATGACCCGCGCTACAAGAGATTTACATGTGGTAGAACGTTTTACGCCAGTAGACGAAAACACCCTGCAATATAGCTTTACAGTCGACGACCCCACTATATGGACGACGCCATGGAGCGGCGAGTACCCCTGGCCAAAAACCGATAACTCAATCTATGAGTATGCCTGCCACGAGGGCAATTACGCCATGGGAAATATTCTTCGCGGCGCTAGAATATTGGAAGACGAGGCCATTAATGGCAGTCAATAGCCGTTCAGTGCAGCCACTGCGGTGAATTGATTCTGTCATTCACCGCAACATACGCTCGTCGAAAGAGTACTTGCTTTACGCTGCAGCGGCAGCGACCGCGTTCTTTTGTATCAGCATAAATGCGGTCCACAACATAACCGAAATACAGGCAACAGCCATTGCGACAATGGGACTATCGCTAAACATCCAAGCGCTGACGCCAGTACAACTAATAAACTTCATGGTTTCAAATAAAAGAGCCTTCGGACTGCCCTCCTGAACCTTGCCCATACTGAACAAGGCAAATGCAAGCGCCACACTTGCAACGACAATTTCCGACACCAACAGGCTTTTTAGTAAAACCATCAGCGCCAGTATGCCCGGTGTCACATAGACATACTGCAACAGTACATACCACTGCTGTGACTGACTCAAAGGAGTATCGAACTTATCTTCAGTTAGGCTGCTTTCAATGCGGGGGTATTTTGCTGTTACATCTGCGGGGCGGTAACCAGTAGCGCGAAACCATAGGGTAAATCTATCAAACCAGCTGTCTGTTTTCCACGCATCAGCGAACAAACCCGATAGTGTTTGCAGATTGCCCCAAATTGGATTCCAACTAGCCAGCGGTGTACTGATGCCAAATATGACTTTCTCTTCTTTTAGTTCAGCTTGGAAGGTCTTGAATAGACGGTCCCAGATGATAAAAACGCCACCAAAGTTCTTATCGATGTAAATTTTATTCTTGGCATGATGGACTCTGTGATTACTAGGAGTGACAAATACAGCCTCAAACCAATTGGGCATGCGATCTATCAATTGCGTATGCACCCAATATTGGTAAATTAAATTAAGTGAGCCTACTGCCACTAACAACAAAGGCGGGAACCCCAGTAGCAGCATGGGTAAATAGCACAACTTACCCAGCGGATTGGGAATGCCGGTTTGGCGCAAGGCCGTAGTAAGATTGTATTCTTCACTAGAGTGGTGAACAACATGGCTGGCCCAGCCTATGTTAACAACATGCCCTATTCGGTGATTCCAGTAATAACACAGGTCGTACAATACAAATGCCAGCATCCAGGTGGTTGCATTGTCCTGCCAATTGAATAATGCAAAGCTCTCATACGTATAAGCGTACAAAGACAGTGGTAACAAAGCGAAAAGCGCGCCACTGACTTGACTTAACATACCCATGGACAAGGAATTGATTGCATCGTTAAACCGATAGTAATCACTTGCCTTAAAATAATTCCAGAAAAACTCGATAAGAATCAGGATAAAAAACCCTGGAATGGCCAACAATATAAAGTTCATAACTAAATTTGTGCGCTATATTTGAGGCTAAAAACGGTTATGTCGAAAAAGAAACAGGCGATTTCAACGGTAAAAAATCACGCCGCAGCGTGACATTTTACTGAGTTGTTAGGGTCTGTAACGTTACAAGCCCAGCGACTGGGCCACTTTTTCATTGTGGTAATCCGCATCACCAAAGGCCATAGAGGCGGCCTGGGACTTGCGCAGAAACAGGTGCATATCGTGCTCGTCACAAAAAGAGATAGCACCGTGAATCTGATGCCCCAGTTTGCATATACGCACGCCGGCCCTACTAACAAAGGCTTTTGCCATCGACACTTCTTTTTCAGCGGTTAATCCCTGGGCCACTTTCCACGCCGCCATGCCGGTTAAGTAGCGGCAGCTATCGACCTCCACCGCCATATTGGCACAGTGGTGTTGAATAGATTGAAAACCGCCGATTGGTTGATCAAACTGGGTGCGATCTTTTGCATAGTTAACGCTGATATCAGTCACCAACTGAATGGCACCTAATATTTCGGCACTCTTAGCTACTGCTGCCACCTGTTCAACGCTCTGTAGCAGCGCCATCGCCTCGTCGCCGATGGCCAACAGATTTTTCGCAGAAACCGATACATCCTGCAGTTTTACTTCACACTGTTTGGAATAATCCAAGGTCGGCATCGAGCGCAAGCTGATACCTTCACTGCTAGCGTCAACCATAAACAACGCCAGGCCCTGATCTTTTACCGCTGCGACCACTAAAAAGTAATCGGCACCGCGGGCGTACTCCACAAATAGCTTGCTACCACTGAGCCTATAGCTATCGCCTTGGGCAATAGCAGTACTGTTAATATTGCTGAAGCCGTAGCTATTGCCAGGCTCGATTAGCGCATAGGAGACAACAAGGTTACCGGCGGCGATAGCCGGTAACAGTTGTTCCTTAAGCAGACTGTTAGATGACTGCTGCAGCGCCGTGCCACAGACCACTACCGTGGTAAAATAAGGCACCGGCGCGCAGGCCGCGCCCATTGCTTCTATCAATACTGACAAATCCTGTACATTGCCCTCGGTGCCGTCGTACTGCTCATCGATGGCAATGCCCATCCAACCCATTTGTGCCATCTGTTTCCACAGTGCTAGCGGGTAAACCTCCTCGGCATCCCTGGCCGCGCGGCTCACATCAGAGTGACAGTGCTTGGCCAAAAAGTCTTTGGCCGAGGCCTGCATGATTTTTTGTTCGGTTGTTAAATCTAAGTTCATCGTTTTGCTCCCAATAATTTACCGTGTTCATCGTGCTGCTATTACACTCTCGGTAAACCCAGGCCCCGCTGGGCGATAATATTGCGTTGAATTTCTGAGGTGCCGGCACCGATGGTGGCGGAAATACTCTCCAAAAAACCTCTGGAGACCATTGCCCGTATCGGCGAGTACTCCGATTCTTCGGTAAGCTGGCCGTAGGGGCCCAATATTTCCATCGCCGCCTCCGCCATATCCCTAGCCAGCTCGGTGGCAACCACTTTTAACGCCGAGGATTCAACGTTGGGATCCTGCCCGCGATCTAACATTTCAGCAGTGCGCCAGAACAGCATATAACCCACTTCGATGTTGGTGGCGATATCTGCCATCTTGCTGCGTACTGAGGGGATTTTGGCCATAGGCTCGCCGTTGCGGGTATTGTTTTTTACATAGTCAAGCAACTCTTCAAACATGCGTTTAAAACCACCTATGCCCACCAGGGTAATGCGTTCAAAATCCAGCGCCTTCATCAGGTGGTAAAAACCTTTGTTTTTACCACCTATTAAGTTCTCCTTGGGCACTCGGGCATTGTCCATAAATACTTCGTTAAAGGAGTGATCACCTAAAATATTGTAAACCGGGCGCATGGTAATGCCCGGCGTTTTATTATCGACAATCAAAAAACTAACTCCCTGGTGTTTTCTGGCGTCGGGATCGGTGCGCACAATCATCCAGGAAAAATCCGCCTTATGAGCGCCACTAGACCAGCACTTTTGTCCGTTTAATACATAGTCGTCACCGTCTTCGACGGCGCTAGTTCTCACCGAGCCTAAGTCAGAACCGGCATTGGGCTCGCTGTAACCCAGCCACATGGAGATATCGGCATTGGCAATTTTCGGAATCCATTTTTGCTGTTGTTCCACGGTGCCAATTCGCAGCAGCATCGGGCCGACGATACCGGCGGCGATGGAACCACTGGAACCACCAGGAGCGCGGTGATAGCTCATGCGCTCGTCAAAGATCGCCTGTTCGACATTGCTATAGCCCTTGCCGCCGTATTCTTTAGGCCAGGAGATGGTAAACCAGCCCTTGGCCACCACTTTTTTGATGAAAGCCCTAGCCACCTCGTAGTCCTTGTCGTCTTTCATCGGGCTTTCAGCGTAGTCGTGGGGCCATCTAATAGGCTTGTCGCCCCAATCTGTAGGTAATTGTGTCGTCAGAAACTCATCCAGCTCTTCATAGAAGCCCTGTTCCTTATCCGTGAAGCTAAAGTCCATTACATATTCCTATAGTTGTCTGCTGTTGAATGCAAATAGAGACTATTGAGGTTCGGCAAACATCGAGGTGCGGCCGCCGTCGACTACCAGGTCGTGACTGTTCATAAAACGGCCCTCTTCACTGGCCAAAAATAATGCTGCGTAGGCTATATCCTCTGGCATGCCGGTTTTTTGCAGGGGCGTGGCTCGGGCCAAATTGTCTTTCAGTTTTTCCAGTTTACGGGCATTGCTCTCAGCGGACTTGGTATTGGCAACCGCACTGCCACCCCAAAATATCGGCGTGGCAATGGCGCCAGGAGAGATACAATTGACACGAATACCCATGGGGCCCAAATCGACACCGGCGAGCTTGGTATAGTGAGTTACCGCCGCTTTCAGCGCGCCATACAAGATATTTCCCTGACCGTAACGCAGCGCGGCAATACTAGTATTGTTAATAATCACACCACCACCATTGGCCTTCATTGGCTCAACCGCGTAGCGAATGCCGAGAATGACGCTACTGAGCAACAGGTCGACACCGTAGTGAATATTGTCGCCATTGATGTCGTGTACATTGCCCGCGGTGGGGCCACCGGCGTTATTAAACAAGATATCCAACTTGCCAAACTTTTTGACCGTGTTGGCGATGGTGTCGGCTATATCTTGCTCTTTTGAAACATCGGCACGCATGTAGTGGGCGCGCTCGCCCAAGCGCTGGGCGATGGCCTGCCCTTTTTCTTCCGAGCGACCGGTCAATATCACGGTTGCTCCCTCGTTGATAAATAGCTCTGCGGTCGACTCACCGATTCCGCTTGTGCCACCGGTGATAATTGCTACTTTGTCTTGTAAACGATTGGCCATTTTGTCTCCGGAAATAGAGGTTAATGCGACAAGCCGCAGATTAAATTATCGCGGCTCGGTGTTGTTCATAATGGTATAACGGGCCCATTGAGGCCCGTTTTTTGTTCCGCTTATAATGCCGTTCTGCGCAGCATATTCTGCTGCGCTAGGCAGCTGCTAACTAATCCAGCAACAACGCCGCCAAACGCTTGCGGTGATACCTGGCATCACCGGACTGGTTCTCGGTCCAAAAGGCCCGACGCCGAAATAACTGCGCGTCGCACTCGAAGGTAAAACCAAAGCCACCGTGAAACTGAATAGCGCGATCGCCAGCGTAGGAGAACACCTCACCCGCTTGCGCCTTGGCCATACGCACAGCTATTTCACCCTTTTCACCGTTATCGATATGGGTGGCACCGTGGTATAAAAACGAGCGCGCCGCCTCCATTCCGGTGAGAATATCCACCATGGTATGTTTTAGTGACTGATAAGAACCAATATAGCGCTCGAACTGCTTGCGGGTCTTCAAGTACTCGAGTGTTACGTCCATAGCTCCGGCAATACCGCCACAGGCTTCCGCCGCCAGCAGCAAACAAGACAGCTTATGGTGGCGCGTTAACGCCGCCGCCGTCTTGCTAACATCCAGCAAATTGGCCGCCGGTACACTAACACCGTTTAAGTCAATACGATAACTGCGCCGGGTTTGATCTAATACCACCTCCCGAGTCATGGCGCTATCGTCAATCGCAGCGCGGTCGATCAGCAGCAAACAACTACTGCCCCGGTACTTAACAGTGACGATAAGGGTGTCGGCGTTGGCGGCATCTGCGACCAAGGTCTTAGTGCCAGCCAGAATCAAATTGTCCTGATCGAGGGTAGCGGTGCACTCAATATGGCTTAAATTCCAGTCGCCGTGCTCTTCACTGGTGGCGATGGTGGTGATAGAACCCTCGGCAATGCGGGGTAAATACTCTTTTTGCTGGGCATCGGTACCGGCGTCCAATAATAACTGTGCCGCTAAGCTTGTGATAGCGAAGGGCGTGGCAAACAAACTGCGCCCCATCGGCTCAACAATACTGACCACCTCGCCCATGCCCAGCCCGGAACCGCCAAACGCTTCGGGAATAGCAATACCCAGCCAACCCAGTTGTGCCATTTCCTGCCACAATCCCGCCTCAAAGCCGTCAACAGTATCGATCTGCGCGCGCACCGCGGCGACCGGCGACTTGTCGCGACAAAAATTTTCTGCAATATCCAGCAATTGCACCTGTTCTTCAGTAAATACGATCTCTGCTGTTGTCACTGTCGTCATCTCCTACGCCTTGGGCAGGCCAAGAACCCGCTCGCCGATGATATTCTTTTGAATTTGGGTAGTGCCGCCACCGATGGTACCGGAGAAGGCTTGAAAGTAGGCCTGTTGCCAGCGGCCGCCGTCGACGGCGTTGTCGTCATCGACAAAATACAGTGCATTAGAGCCCTGTAGCGAGGTTCCCACCTCACCCATTTTTTTGTTGAGTTCAGTAGCTAACATCTTACTGGACATAGAAATTGAGCTGGGACGTTCCGATACCAGCGCGGGAATGTTGTCCCGTACCGAATTTAGACGCATAGACTGGGAATACATAATGAGCTTCACTAACTCGTCTCGCACCACGGGGTCTTTGGTCGATAACTCGCCATCTCGGTAGTTGCGTTTGGCCATATCGATAACCTCTTCCACAACCGTTTTCATCGAGGTGTGGCCACCGGCTTGTCCTCCCTCGGCGCCGCGCTCAAACATCAGTGTTTTCATCGCCACCAACCAGCCTTCACCCTCTTTGCCAATGATGCAATCTGCAGGAATGCGCGCGTCATTAAAAAACGTTTGGCAAAAACCGTATTCGTTAGTCAATTTCTGAATAGGCCGCGGCTCGATACCCTCGACCTTCATCGGCGCTAGGAAAAATGTCAGTCCCTTGTATTTACTGTCGGCATGGTTTTCTGTGCGGGCCAGCAAAATCATTCTTGTGGCCTGGGTGCCCAGCGTAGTCCAGATCTTTGAGCCGTTTAGTACATACTCATCGCCGTCGCGCACCGCTTTTAACTGCGCATTGCCCAGATCAGAGCCGTGGTCTGGCTCGGAAAACCCCTGGCACCAAATTTCTTCGGTGGATAGAATCTTTTTGATATAGGCCTTCTTTTGCACCTCGCTGCCCATAAATAAAATCAGCGGACCGGCCCAATTCAAACCCAAGGTATTGACCATAAAGGGCGTATCCTGGGCAACCAGTTCCCGGGTAACGATATCCTGGTAAACCTGGGGCATGGAGTGACCTCCGTATTCTTTGGGCCAGGACATTCCCAAATAACCCGCCTCGTAGACTTTCATCTGCCAGGCCTTTAAATATTGAAACTGCTCTTCGGTACCCACTTCCATAAAGCTCTGCGGCATTAGGAATTTGGGTCGAGCCGGTTTATTGTCGCTAACCCACTGTTTGACCTCTTTGCTAAAGGCTTCGATGTCTGGCAATGCTTCGTTCATAGTAAAACCCCTTGTGTGCATTTTTTACCCGTTGTACCACGGTATTATTGCTAGAGCCCGGCAATCCGGGCAATATTAAATTACAGGCGCATAACACCAAAACTATTGGCCTCGGTGTCGCGGTGTGGTGTTTCGAAGATGGTCGCCAAACAAAACGATACGACATGACGCGTATCGCGGGGATCTATCAGTCCGTCATCTAACATTCTAGAAGATGTAAATATCGACTCCGATTGAATCTCCATAGTAGTCTCGATGCGCTCACTTTGTTCATCCAAATCTTTTCGCACGTCCTCTGGCACCTCTTGCCCCATTGCCTTGTAGCGATCTTCGGTGACGATAGCCATAACCTTTGCCGCCTGTGCACCGCCCATAACCGCGGTGCGAGCAGTGGGCCAGCTAAAGCAAAATGACGGCTTTAGCGAATGAGAGCACATCGCGTAGTTACCGGCGCCGTAGGAGTTGCCGACGACGATAGTCACCTTGGGCGGACGGAAATTGGCCACCGCCTGGATCATCTTAGAACCGTGTTTGACCTGACCGTTTTGCTCGGCCTCAATTCCCACTAAGAAGCCAGTAGTATTGTGCAGGAACAACATCGGTGTATTGCTTTGATCACACAGTTGCAGAAACTGGGCAGACTTGACCGCACCCTGGGGTGTGATAGGACCATTATTGGTAATCACCCCACAGCGCCAACCGTCGATATAGGCATGACCGCAGACAGTCTCGGCGCCAAATTCAGCCTTGAATTCCAAAAGCTTGGAACCGTCGACAATGCGCGCTATCACTTCTTTCATGTCGTAGGGCACACGCTTGTCGGTGGGCACAATACCCAGCAGCTCTTGCTTGTCATACAAAGGCGCCTCGGGCTCTTTGTCCCGGTGCAACAATCGGCCCGCCGGTGGCGGCAGTTGGTCGGTGATATCCCGGGCTACGCGAATGCCGTCGGCATCGTTCTCAGCAAGATACTCACCGGTGCCGGCATGGCTGGCGTGCATTTCTGCACCGCCCAGATCTTCATGACTGGCAATTTCGCCGGTGGCCGCTTTTAACAGCGGTGGCCCCGCCAGAAACAGGTTTGTTTGCTCACGTACCAACACAATATAGTCAGACAGGGCGACCTGATAGGCACCACCGGCGGTGGCATTGCCGTGGGCAACGGTGATTTGCGGAATACCCGCCGCCGACATTTGCGCCTGCTGACAGTAAACCCGACCTCCGTTAATAAAACCCTGTGCACCCCAGGGATCGGGCGGGCCGCCGCCGCCGGCCAAATTGCCGCCACCGCTCTCACTTAGGCAGATAATAGGCAAACGGGTCTGAAAGGCGATTTCCTGTAGCCGCAAGTTCTTCTTAGTGGTAGCCGTGTTAATGGTGCCGCCCTTAATGGCGTAGTTCCACACCATCACTAACACTCGCCGCCCTTTAACAAAACCGATGCCGATAATGAGGTTACCACCGGCGGAGGTGCCGTCGGTATCACCCATCATTTGATAGCCGGCAAAGGAATTGAGTTCCAAAAAAGGCGCACCGGGATCTAACAAATGGGCTAAACGTTCACGGGGTAATAACTTTCCTTTCTTGGTAGCGCGCTCACGGTAGCGCTCTTCGCCGAGGCGAATTTGTCCTTCAATATGGCGAACCTTGGCTACGTACTCGGTCATGTATTCGACGTTGGCGGCGAAGTCTTCGCTATTGATATCTAGTTTGGATTGAATTGGGTTCACGCTTATTCTCCACTCTCGTCAGCTTCGTTCTCGGTCAAAGTCAATTCAACCATGACCTGCCCCTTCTTAACCTGTGTGCCCTGCTGGGCGTTCACTACCGAAACCACACCATCGCCGTCTGCCAACAGCCGGTGTTCCATCTTCATCGCCTCGATCACTGCCAGCAGGTCGCCCTTGGCCACCTGATCGCCAACCTTGGCGGGCACCGCAATTACCAAACCTTCGGTATTGGCTACAATGCTACCATTGCCAGCTTCGTCTTCCGACGCCGCGGCTTGATAGGTTCGGTTGACGATGGCAACAGTCTGGCCGTTAGAATCTAACCACAGGGTATTGCCGTCGATGGCGTATTGCGAACGGCGGCGGATACCGTCAATGGTTGCCGTCACTTGGGAGCCAATAATACCGTGGATGGTGATGTCGTGATTGCGTTCTTTAATGGAGGCATTAACATTAAGGCCGTCACAACTAACCACTATTTGATCA
>Ga0105356_10006240_pt1 | contig 11142 bp, 7 predicted proteins | sample GOMGulsemesocosm_3_FD_83502 | JGI IMG/M metagenome (GOLD analysis project Ga0105356, IMG submission 83502) | Methane-oxidizing microbial communities from mesocosms in the Gulf of Mexico - GOM9D Gulf of Mexico | ecosystem: Environmental > Aquatic > Marine > Cold seeps | place: Gulf of Mexico...
TCTTTTTCTATTTTTACGATCTTCCCACTAGCATCTATATGTATTTTAATCTGATTGTATTTTTTTAAATACATGTTGATGATGGCTGAATACTTACTCTTAATCCACATTTTGATTGCTCTTTTTTGATGGTTATTTATGTTTGCTGTAATCCTGATGCTATATGATTTTTTAAATATTGATTTCCCTTCTATTTTTGCAGCTGCACCAACTGCTGATCCAGTTGTGTTTTTAGGGATTGGCAATGGTTGTTTAAGTTGGGTTAATGTTCCTTTTTTATGTACTATTTCATAATCTACTGCCACAAATGATGTGAATTCTGTTGCTAAATTATAGCGGAGTCCTAAGTCGATTACTTGTTGTTTTATGTCTGAACCGAAATTTCTTTTGTAGTCAATTAAGCGGGCAATTTTTTTCCGTGCCCACAGGTATTTTAGTGCTTCATTATGGGTACTTAACTTTCCATGTTGAACCCGTATTGTTTGATTGAAGCTCTCATTTCCTTGATACCCTGATACCTGTAGGGTTCCTGTTGGTTTTCCTTTGTATTTACCATAAATTAATATTGGTCGGTCTGCAAAAACGTCTGGAATGGTCTTGGGTTCTACATCATATATTTCAAACCCGTTTGATTTGATTTGTAGTTGCGTTAAGAGTGGGGTAGAGATGTAGTTTTTAAACTTTTTTGCAACCTTGTAAGCGTCTTCTTTATTGGTTGCAACAAAAGATAAACTGTTACTTACCCTTGCAATTCCATCAATTAAATACCTGTTAATGCCATTTCCAATTCCGAATGTAAATACATTTGCTTTGTTTAAATTATTCTCAATAAATTGAAAGACATTCTTTTCTACATTTATAAACCCATCTGTAATTACCACCACATTTCTTGCTGACTTTGGATTGTTTCTCGGTAATTGATATCCGGTTTTTAAAGCATTTAATAACCGCGTTCCTTGTCCGTAATTAGTAAACGTACCTGTTAAGAATTGTAAAGCCTCTGCTAAGTTTTCTTGAGTAGCTTGTACCGACTTTTCTTTAAAAATGGTGTTATCAGCAGAAAATAATAGAATGTTAAATCGGTCATTTGCACCTAAATCACTGAGTAAATTTCTTAATAACGATTTGCTTACTTCTATTGGGTACCCCATCATAGAACCAGAAACATCCACCACAAATAGGTATTCTCTTGTTGGAATTTCACTTTTAACGATTTTTAATTTTGGCTCAATTAATAAAGAGAAGTAATTTTCCGTTTCCCCTTCGTACAATAGTAAACCCGAGTTTATAGTATTGCTTCTCAATGAATAGGTCAATACAAAATCTCTATTTGAAGGGGTTTTGTTTTCTGAGGATAACTGAATTTCTGCCGAATTAGCATCTGGATAATGCACGTTAATTTTATGTGTTTTAGAGGCGGTGTTTTGAATGATCATTCCGGCGTTAATAGTTACATCAATATCATAATCAAACGAGGTGCTTATCCTTTTATCTGTATAGGATTGGTTAAAAACCCCTTCCTTTTCTGTGTGCTCTCCCGTATACCTTGGTCCAACAACAGCAGGAAATACAAATTGATATTCCTTGTCTTTGGTAGGAATCATTTCTGTATAAAAAACGTCAATAGTTACTGTTTCCTTGGGCATAATATTTGCCACTTTCATCTGAAAAACATTTGGCCTGTATTGATCTAGTTTCGCTGCTCTTTTGCCTTCTTTTATTGCTTTTTTATATACCTCTTCGGCTTTCTCTTTTTCAAAAATTTCGGCTTTTGTAATCCTGTTTCCAACAGTGAACTGCATATTGTGTACAGCAGCGTTTGTTGACATTGGAAATACATAGGTGGCTTCGATAGGTTGGTTTCCTAAATTTTGATAGGTTTGTGTGAGTTGTACCTGTGCAATTGTGCCCACAATGTGAACGGTAGATTTTGTGCTTTTTAAAGGGATGTGCGCATTCTTAGTCAGTATTTTTAAATAGGGGCTATCTGCTTTTTGTCCAAAAACACATCCGCTAACGCTAAAGAAGAATACGAAGATAAAAGTTCTCATAACTACAGGATTTAAATGATTATACATCAAATGTAGCTTGAGAACTTCTTTAAATTTGCTGTGTTTTAGAATTCGTAGGGCTTGCGTTAGAATTCGTCAATACCGATGAGGTTAATTTAAAATTAAAGGGTAATCGATGTCTTCAAGAGCAATCAATTGCTGCTTAAAACGCGTGTTAATTGCTAGTAGCGTATATAGTTCTTTGAGCTCTTGTTTGTTGAAAATTAAATACAAATTTTCATGCAAGGTTTGTATGGGGATTTTTCTACTTCCTTTAATGCTAGAATGTGACTTCTCCCAGATATCAGGCGATATCTCTGCAATATGTTTTCTGAATTTTAAGAGCTGTTTTCTGTTAAATTCGAAGTAAATATTATTAAACGCTAAATGGTACATCTGGCAGCTTTTACAGAGGGTCAGTTCTCCATTTTTTACTTTTGATATTGTTCTAATGCTATGACACATGGTATTTTAATTTTAGTAACAATCGGTTTTAATTTGTTTTGTTTTTTTAAATGTATGCAGAGGTTTGTTTAGGCGTTGCAAGGTGATTTTTTCTAAAACAGTTAATACCCCATGCATCATTCCAACAGATCCACAAATCATAATGGTCCCCTTATTTTTTAAAGTGGATGCAATTAGAGCTTCTTTTTTAGCAATCAGATCTTGCACATATTCATGGTTCTCTTGAGAATATGCGATGTGCATGTGCTGCTTATCTATATTCTTTAGATGCGGTGTATATAGGTTTAAAGACGCATTTGTTTTGAGGCCAAAAAACAAATGAGTATTCGGATGGCGCTCGTTTATCATTCCTAAAAAAGGTGCTATTCCTGTTCCATTAGCAATTAATATAGCCTGCTTCTTTTTGGGTAATTGAAACGCTTTATTGGAATGAATTTTTGCTTTTAATTGCTCTTTGTTTTTAAGATTTAATAAAGCATTAGAGCACACTCCATAGGCATGTTTTTTGATACTTAACACAATGTCATTGTCAATCTTACCAATAGAATAGAGTCGCTCAATGTGATCCTCAGGTGGCCTTATAGCTAATAAATCTCCAGATGTGAATTTTGTTTTTTTACTTGGCTTTAGGCGAATTAAATAGGTGTTGTCTTTGTTTAGTGCGGTGGTTTCTACAACCGTAAAATCTTGTTGGTTTTTTATTTTTTGAACTCTTTGTTTTAAGTGTAGTTCAGTGTTGTTTTTTTTTGAAAATTGAATTCCCCAGGTCTTGAAGTCGGCAAATGATTGGTTGTTAATTTTACAAAGTGCTAACATGGAGGTATAGTCAGTGTGATTTTTTAATGCCTCATCTATTTGAATTGCAAACTGGCAATAGTGGGCATATGCCAATGATCCGAAACCAACAACGGCATAATTTGCAGGGGTGTTTAGTTTGCTTTCTGTCAGTTTTTTTAAAAAGTTTGCCCCATTTACAGGAGGTTCGCCATGCCCATAAGTTGATGTTAAAATAAGTAAGCTCTTGAGCTTGTTATACGTTGTGTAATTATTTAAATGGTGTATGTAAACAGATTTCTTTGCCGCTAACAAAGCTAGGTATAAAGAGTTGGCAAATAAATTTGTACTACCAGTTTCAGAACCAACAAGAATCACAAATTCTGCTTTGTCTTTGTGAAACGTATTTTTAAGCAAGCCATTTTGTTGTCTTCTTTTTAGGCTAATGGCTACCCCAGAGTACATAAAAAAAAGGATTGCAAAACAGCTAAACAGTAATAATAGTGACCAAGCTATAGAGCCTCTACCTGTATGCAGTAGTAAACTCCAATTGGATAGAATTGTTAAGGTAGATAAGTTTTGATTACTAATGGGTTTACCAGAATATTGATGAATAATATACTCCTTGTTTTGGGTTTTCAAGAAGAAATAATCTTCTTCATCTTCAGAAAAAGGAAATTCCAATAATTTCACATCACTTAATTTAATGGATTTAAATAAAGGGAATTCTGTAGGTAAGATCTTTTTAATGGTTGAGGTTTCTGTGTAATTATAGGTATGGGTGATTTTTGAATTGGGTACTATGGAAAACTTTTCTAGAGATAAATAGACACCAGTTAAGCTAATTATAATGATCGGAATAAAAGTGATTCGACCTATGATGATGTGGTAATATTGTTCAAAGTTTTCTTTTACTACTTTAGAAAATACACGTTTTATGCCACCTTGCCTTTTAAGTATTAAAATACTACCAGTTATTGTGATTAATGCCAATAACAAAGAAAAAAGCGCTGCTAAAAACCGACCCGTAGATTTTAGAAATAACGACCTATGTAAATTTGTAGTCCATGTATAAAACGGTTTTTTGTCAATGATAGTTGCTATTTTATCGCCTGTAAATGGATCTATATAAAATGTTTCGCTATCTCCATTTTTTGTCACTACAGAGGCTTCAACAAAGTGATTGTCATCAATTTTCAAAGAAATAACCTCAGCATATCGATTGTCTAAAACACCAACGGTTTTAGATAAAGACTGTGTTTCTAAATTGTGAATAGCATAGGGTTCTAGCTGATTAGAAATAGGTTCAAAAGCTAAAATGATTCCTGTAATTGCTGCAAGAAGAATAAATAGAGAAGAAGATATAGCCAGTGTAAGATGGCTATATCTCCAAATTGAAATGGTCATTTATAAATTATTTTTGAGGTATCATACGGATGTATCTAATAAATCCTTTCCCTTCAATTTTACTTTTTACCGATTGTGATGTCAATTCAAATTCAACATCATCTTTGTAGTATTCTTTATCTTCTACGGCAGATTCAAATCTTATTTTATAGCCTTTATCAATTTTATCGTTGGCTATTTGTATAACGCTAATTGCTCTATTGCCTCCACTTATTGTTGCTCCAGTAATGGCGTCAATTTTTGCATGCACTTTTCCTTGAAAGTTCCACCATTCGGTAATGTCATGATACCATTCATCATCATCACCTTGTACGTACAATGTTTTTACATATTCGCCAGTTGAAGTCAATAATGAAACAGCAACATAAGCACCTTCACCAGCATAGTTTTTCATTTGAATCATACATTTGTATTTGGTGCTGTTTGTGGTTGTAAAAGCTGTAATTACAAGTAGAAGTAGGCCTAAAGAAGTTATTTTTTTTATCATTGTTGTTATTTTAAAAAGCTAATATTTACGTTTTTCAATGCTTCATTTTCCTTCGCTAAATCATACAAGCTTTCGTCAAAATCTGTTTTTACAGTTGTATTTGCTCCTTTAGAGATTAGGTATTTCATAATTGTATTGTTTTTAGCGGTCATCACCGCTTTTTGCAACGCAGTTAAACCTTCAGCATTTTTAGCATTTATGTCAATTTTGTAGGTATTGATGAATTTCAACATAGACATATTTCGCTTGCCTACAGCCAAGTGATACAGAGTGTTTCCATTTTTTTGTTGTTTGGCAATGTCCAGTCCTTTGGATTGTAGTAATTCCAATTTAAGGTGAAATTCTTTACGTTTTTTTATAGTATAGGTATTAAATAGATAGTGTGCTAAATGGTTCCCTTTTTTGTCGATAACAGAAACATCTGCATCTTTATGTATGATGAATTTGACAACATCATAGTTGTTTCGCAGTGCTTTTGTTAATGCAGATTGCCCATCTTTATTTTTATGATTGATGTTTTTACTGTTGATGGCCAACAATTTAATTACTTCCAATGAGTTACGAGATGATGCATTTATAAGAGCAGTATTACCATCAATATCTTTTTCATCTAGCCCAACGCCTTTATTTATAAAGTATTTAAAAACTTCAATACTTTTGCTTCGGTATGCTAAATTGTGCAGCGGAGTTTTTCCATCTTTATTTTTAATGTTTGGATGTATTCCAAGGCTTTCTAAATATTTATAAAACCCCAATGAATTGGCTCTTTTTGTAGCAAATAGCATGGCATTGCCACCGTTTTTATTTCGCTCTTTATAGGTGACACCTTTTTTGATAAGCAATTGAAGCATTTTTATATTACCACTTTGTGCAGTGTAGTTAAATACACCATTGCCATTTTTATCCGTAGTATTTAATGGTATTCCTTTAGAAATAAAATAGGCAAGCATTTTAAAGTCTGAAACCCTAGGGGCTATTAGTAACAGCGCATTGGCACCTCGCGGAGTTTTATCTTTTTTAACATTTGCTCCATGTTTAATTAATAAATCATATAATTTCGTGTTTTCTACGCCTGCACTGGCCGTAAAATTTAGTACAGAATATCCTTTATCATCAATAATATCTGTCTTTGCACCATGTTTTAATAGGTGTTTTACAATTGAGATGTTGTTTTTATAAGAAGCCCAAAAGAGATAGGTTCTACCATCATGTGTTAGTTTGTTGACTGCGTTTCCTTTTTTGGAAAGCAAATGTTTAATAACCTTGGTATCTGCATTTGCTAACAATGCATACACTACTGCATCAAAACCAGATCTGTTCAGTGTAGTAGCACTATTTCCCTCTTTTATTTTTTGCTCTACTTGTGCTATTGTTGGGTTTGTTTCCCAAAAAGTTCTGCCTATGAAGCTGTTTTTTGACTGTCCAGTTAGCGTGTAAATGCTACAAAAAAGCGCTAAGAATACTATTTTTTTTAGTACGTTTTTCATGATTATTTTTTTACAAATGATTCAATAATTTCACTCATTTCTACTTCTTTCGTGACGTTTTTTGAAAATAAATACTTGTATAAAAGTTTGTTTTTTACTTTCTTTTTAAGAGTTAAGTCGGAGTTTCTAGTGTATACCTCTTCCCATTTATTTCTTACTAACTGCCACTTTTTCGAATTTTTATTCCACCAAACTTGTGCTGCTTTGCATTTATTATCAGCAACCTTTACATAGGTATTGTATCCTTTTTCTTTTGCAATGATTTTATACGTGTTATTTTCTCTTAAGACTTTGTCATTATTCTGATCATGTACCCAACCAGCTTGCGTTATCTCATGTCTATTGCCTCTAGCGGTTATGTTATAGTCGCTTCTTTTGGTATATTCTCTTCTTGGCAAGGGCGCATAGGTTGTATTTTCCCAATAGCTTTTTCCATCTACATGAACCCAAGTTCCCGAGCCTTCATATCGTGGACTATCATCTACCTGATATACCTTTTGAGTCCATTGTTTTCTTACTTCTTTTTTTGATTTTTTGGTGTAATCCCAAGAGTTATTGCCAGCATAGGTGTAAAAATCTTGATTTTGATAAAGCCAATCTTGTCGCCAATGTTTTACAATATGTGGTTTTGCTGGGTTTCCAACTTGGAGCAAATGTTGAATGGAAATTTTGTTGTTTTCATCTATGATGACCTGTGCCCATTCTAAAGCTTTGTCCGATTTTGTTTTGGACGATTTATAATTGGCATCTGTACTATAGTTAAAGGTTTCTGCAAAATTGAAAGTTACTTCAAAGCAACCGCTCATTTCTTTGATTGCTATTCGATCCTTTTTCTTTTTACTCTGTGAAAAAACGGCATTTGATGCGACGATACAAATAGCCAGTAATAAGGTTGTTTTCTTCATTATTCTAATTCTTAATAGTGATTGTATATTTTCAACAAAAATATAAAATTTATTTAGATTGAATAAGAATAAAGAATATATTTGCAAGAAATTTATAAAGAATGATTCTAAATAGGGTTTTGAGTTTTGGTTTTTCAATACTAATTTTTGTTGGGTATGCGCAACAAAGCAATCAAAACAAAATTGACACAACGAAAGTTAAGCAACTGGAGGAAGTTGTCATTACGGCAACAAGAACCGCACGTCAGTTGTCTTCTGTACCATTGGCTGTGACGCTTGTATCGAAGAATGATATTAAAAGAGCTGGGACTACTCGATTAAAAAATATTTTACAAGAACAAACAGGAATTGTTTTTGTGACAGATGCAAGTGGATTTGAAGGAGTTCAAATGCAAGGTTTGAATGCTGCGTATACCTTAGTTTTAATTGATGGAGTTCCTCTTGTAGGAAGAAGTTCGGGGGTCCTAGATCTAAAAAGAATTGCTGTAAACAATATCAAACAGATAGAAATTGTAAAAGGTCCTTCTTCTAGTTTGTATGGTTCTGAGGCCATTGGGGGAGTAATTAATATCATAACAAATACCCCAAATAAAAACATAAGTAAAGGAAATGTTCGCTATTATTTTAAAAGGGGTGAGAGAAATGAATTGGATTTAAATTCAAACTATGTCTATTATAAAAACCATTTAGGACTAAATGCTGGATTAAATTTTAACGCAAGCGCCGGATATGATCTATCTCCAAAGACTCCTGGTAATACAACAGAACCATATGCTAATTTTACGGGGAATTTTGGAGTGAATTATAAGTTTAATGACAATTGGAAATTCCTTTTTTCGAATCGATATTACCAACAAAACCAGAATGCAGGTGCTCATGTTAATGCTGTAAAAGAGTATAATTTGAATGCTAAAATGAGCCATGTTGTCTCTAATAATATACATTTTGACTATACTTTTTATGCTACGAATTATAAGGCGGAAAGTGTTTTTAATACTACTAAGTCATATTATAACCAATCATTAGTTCGGCCAGAAATAAGAGCGATTATTAAAATTGGGAATAACGAAATTATTAGTGGTATTGGAGCGAGCTTTGATGCGTTGGACAGAACCTTTTTTGACAAAAAAGAAGCATTTAAAACTCAGTATGCATTTGGACAATATGATTTTAAACCAACTGAAAATTTAAATTTGATACTAGGAGCAAGGTATGATCATCACAATACATACAAATCGGCGTTTTCTCCAAAGGTTTCTGCGAGATATCAATTAAATGATTGGTTGGCAATAAAAGCATCAATAGGAGTTGGTTTTAAAGCTCCAGATTTTAGACAATTGTTTTTCAATTTTAATAATGCTGCTGGAGGTTATGTGGTGTATGGAGTGCGAACAATGCACGAGTTATTTGGTCAAAACCCTCAAGTAATTGAGCAAGTTGCAAAAGATCTGAGTCCAGAAAATTCTGTTGGATACAATATCGGTTTTCAAGTAAAACCAATGAATCATTTAAAAATACATGTCAATATATTTAGAAATGACATCAAAGATTTAATAAATACTGCTGTTTTTAATGGTGTGTTGCCTGGAATTAATCCAGCTACACGTGTGTTTTATTATGAAAACAGAAACCAAGTATATACACAAGGTATTGAGTTTGATGCAAATTTTAAACCGACAGACAATGTTACAATTTCTGGTGGATATCAATTCTTAATAGCCAAAGATAAAGAACAAGAAAAATTACTAAAATCAGGTTCAATCTACTATCGAAAAACGCCCAGTTCTCCATCACAAAAATTACAATTCAGCGACTATGTTGGATTGGCAAATAGATCAAAACACACCGCTAATCTAAAGTTGTTTTATCAAAATTACAAACATGATTTTAATGCAAATATCAGAGCCGTTTATAGAAGTAAATATGCACTGTATGATACGAATAATAGTCAACAAATAATAGACAAGTATGACAATTTTGTAAAAGGAAATGTATTGATAAACGCTTCTTTTTCTAAAGCAATTTATAGCATTGCAGAAATCCAATTAGGCGTCGATAATTTATTCAATTCTAAAGGGCTTCAAAATGAAAAATTATTTCCCAATACCGATGCTGTGTTAAGAATTGGGAGCACATTTTACGGAAGTATTCAGCTCAATTTTTAGTCATAGAAAACAAAAAGAACATTCATAAATAAATATATATAAATTATTAAATTAAGTTAAAATGAAAACTATTAAATCAATTTTATTCATCGCGTTAGTGTCGTTATTTGTAACATCTTGTACTAGTAATGATGAAGAGTTAGCACCAGTTGTAGCAAAACAAGCAGTAAACATACATGCACCAGTTACAACAGATTATACTGTAAATCCACCGACTGAAGCTGGAACCTTTGCAAAATTTAGTTTTGAAACGGGTACTGTAGTGACTGATGGTGCTTGGGATATTGCATTTAGAGGAACCACAATTTTGATAAATGGAGGCGCTAAAGTTGGACTGTCTGATGAGCCTACAAGAACAGGTATAGGATCACTTTCTTTACAAACAGGAACTTTTGCAGAAATTTTAGTTGCACCAAATGACTCGGAATTTAAACAAGACGAATCGGGTACGTTGGCATTGCCTAAAAGCACCTGGTATAGCTACAACCCTCAAAACCATTTAATAAGCGCAATCGCAGGAAAAGTACTGCTTGTTAGAACGCATAATAACCACTATGTCAAAATGGAGATCTTAAGTTATTATAAAGATCAAGATACCTCAAAAGATTCACGGTATTATTCATTCAATTATGTATACAATCCAAATATAGGAGATAAAAACTTTAAGTAGTTGTTGATTAATTACGAATAAGGCTGTTTAAGAGAAATCTTGAGCAGCTTTATTTATTATAAACAACTAATTTTGTTGGGTTTTTAATAGTGGTTTCATCAGCAAAAGATAAGACATATTGCTCCACTTTTTTAGCTACTCTTGGTTGTGGAAATAGCAATACCTTATTAACATCTCCTGCCCATTCATTTAAATAAAGAACAGTCATGACCTCATTAGAACGATAATACTTCTGAACTGTTTTAGGGAGCTTCTCTTTTAATGAATCATCTATTTGAATGTAATAATAATCTAACTTAGAAGTAAAAAAACTAAAAGACAATAAATGATCCCAACCGCCAAATAAATTACTAAAGGGCAGTATAAATGTAAACATGAAAATCAAGCCTTTTTGTGGTGAGATGACCTGTCTAAAAAAGTCAAAGACAGTGTCGGTTTTTAAAAACCAAAATAGGATAATTGCACTAAAAACATTTTGAACATTCCAAGGAATTACATTAAAACCATACCCTAAATATACCAACATAATAATAATGATCGCATGCATGGAGACAATGCCCATTACAGCTAATTTTCTTGTTTTATTAAAGAGTAGGGATATGCCTAAAAGGGCTTCTAGCCATGGCACTGCATACGTAAAGTATTGCAGAATGGTATTCGGAATAAAACTAAAATGTTTAACCAAAGCATGCATCCACTGCTCATAAAAAATGTCATTTAATTTGTGAACA
>Ga0105356_10006241_pt1 | contig 11140 bp, 10 predicted proteins | sample GOMGulsemesocosm_3_FD_83502 | JGI IMG/M metagenome (GOLD analysis project Ga0105356, IMG submission 83502) | Methane-oxidizing microbial communities from mesocosms in the Gulf of Mexico - GOM9D Gulf of Mexico | ecosystem: Environmental > Aquatic > Marine > Cold seeps | place: Gulf of Mexico...
AAATGGAACAAGTATGGCATGTCCGCATGTTGCAGGTGTAGCAGCTTTAGTAAAAAGTCGTTTCCCAACATGGTCACCAAATGCTATTCGTCAACACTTGGATAGAACCGCTTTAGATTTAGGCATTCCAGGTAGGGATAAGTTCTTTGGTTATGGCTTAGTAAATGCTTACAGGGCTGTTCAATAATTGATAGACTCACAGTTTAAATTGTATGTCCTTTCTATGAGTTCTTGTTTAATTTATTATATTAAGTCAATATTATAATTTTGAAACATTGAATATGGTTTATGTAGAGGATGAATTAAGAACACAATTTGAAAATGAAACGATTAAACATATAAATGTGTTAATTAGTTTTAGTGGAGATTATCAAGTATTGGAACAGCGGATAAAATCTAAGGGCATGCTTCCAATTAAAAGTGAGAGCATTCTTCTAGGTATTTTTGCGATGGCCATTGACAAGGAGCAACTCACAGTATTGGAACAGCTTAAAGGTATCGACTCCATTGAGATCGACAAGGATGTTTATACATCTTAAATAAATAAAAACCCCTTTCAAATGAAAGGGGTTTTAAATAACTATAAATGCATTGTTGCTTTAAAAGCTGATGTAGAATAAATAATAATACCCAAAGAATTATTTAACCTATTTACAATACTAATTTACAGCTAGATAGTTGGCGTTTGGTGAATCTTCGAGTTCAAATTTTAACTCTTTTGTCAAGTTGTTATTCTTTATTTGAATGGTATACATTTTTTTTGCTTTATTTTTTGTGTAAACAATCTTATGAATATTGCTTATAAATGACCACCCAGGATATGTTTTTGAAATAGTAGCACTTACTTGTAAAGGGAGCTTCAGGTTTTTATATTCTTCGATGGAACTTACAATTTCTCCAGATTTATTATATGTCGCAATTATTTTTCCATTAGACTCTTCGAAAATAACATCATAAGTAACTTGACTTTTCTCTTTATAAATTGGAGCTTCTTTAATATTGTATTGAGCAGCAATATGCTCCAACTTCATGACAATCACTGGACTATCATTAACTTTTACCTGTTGTAGATATGGAAGGTTTTGTACGATTCCTGTGTCATTAGTTGTTTTGGAGTCCGGGTTCTGTGCATATAGTATACTGCTTAAACCGAAAGCTAAGAAGCTTAAAAAAAGAGATTTCATAATACAAAGTTTTAGTGATTAATAACAATATAAAAGTAGTCGACATCTCCAATAATTGAAATACGTAGATACTACAATAATTACGTAGGGGTACGTAATTATTTGGTTAACATAAAGCTTGATGTTTTAATTTAAAGCGCTAAAAAGAGATCCTTGTTATTAAGAGCCCAAATAGAAAGCGCATCTGAATCTGAAGACAAATCGAGTTTCGAGATAATATTTGATCGGTGTTTTTGAACGGTACGATAAGATATAGTGAGCAATTCCGCAATTTCTTTTGAAGATTTTTCTTGAGCAATAAGCCTTACTATGGTGCGTTCAGAAGGGGAGAGGAATTTAATTTTTTCTAACTGTGGTGAAATCTCATTATTAAACACTTCATTAAATATATTACTTGAATAAAACCCTCCTTTAAGCGCCGTCTGAATACATTTTTTTATTTCTATAAAAGGCTCATCTTTCAGTAAATACCCAGAAATATTTAATTTTTTGGCCTTGATAACAAAGCCTTTTTCTTTATAGGATGTAAGAATTATGAAATGTGTTGAAACTGATGCTTCCTGACATTTTTTAATGACTTCAAAACCTGATAATAAAGGCATATTAATATCTAAAATAGCAACGTCTGGTTGTTGAGAAACAATGAGTTCTAATGCTTTTGCACCATTACTTGCTCCCTCCAAAACATCGTACTTTTGTTCAAGTAATTCGTTCCTAAGACCGTTTAGTAACATTGGATGATCATCGGCCACTAATATTTTTATTCCACTATTCATGCCTTTAATGGTATTTTTGCTTTAATAATCGTCCCTGTATTTAATTTACTCTCTATTTGAATCTCTCCATTCAAAATTCTAATGCGCTCCATAATTGTTTTTAAACCTAAGCTATTTTGATTTGCTTTACTATTTACATTAAAACCTATACCATCATCATTTAATACAAATAATAGCTGATTTTTTTGTTTTTGAATTTTTAAATATACTGATTTTGCTTTAGCATGTTTTATAATATTGGTAATACATTCTTGTATAAACCTATAAAAAATCAAACATTCATTTTCATTCATTTCATCGTTAATATTATCAATTTCTAAAGTGAAAAATATATTAGTTTCATTATCATATTCATAAATAAGTTGCTCAATACTGTCTTTAAGGCCTAATTGTTTAAGAAGAGTTGGGTATAATCCTCGAGAAATACTTCTCACTTCTTCTAATGTATTTTGAGTAAGTGATGTGAGTTCATTCTGATTAATATTTTGAGCTTTTTTCTTAATAAGGGTGAGTTGTTGTCCAATACTATCATGAAGTTCCTTTGCAATTCGGGTACGCTCATTTTCTTGTGATTGTAATAAAGCATGCGAAAATCGTTCTTGAAGTAATTTCCGTATTTGTGATTGTTTTAAAACCCATAACACAATAGAAATAGAGACAAGGCTAATTAAAAGGTAAAACCACCAAGTCTTATAAAAGAAATTTTTTGAATTAATATTTAAAAATAAAGAAGAGGCTATTTTTTCTCCTGAGAAATTCTGAGCTTCAATCTCCACTTTATACTTACCTGCTGTTAAATTTGCCAAATGAATAGTCTGTTGCGATTTAAGATCAATCCATGCATCATCATTAAGTCTATATCTGTAAGTATGTGCTCTATTTATAGCATTATTGTTCAACGAAAAATCTAATTCTAAGACACGATTTTCGGCAGGGATAACAATGTTAGATTCAGTATCAAGATATGCCCTATTAAATAACTCAGTATAAGAACTCTTAGATTTATCATATTTTCTTATTTTGAGTAATATGAGTTTTGTAGTGTCCTTTTGAGGTTTCAAATCTTCTGGCTTAAAATAATTTAAACCTTTAAGCGTCCCTACAAAAACACCATCTTTAGTGTTTAAGGCACTATAACGGTTAGCTTCATTATGACTAAACCCATCTTGAACAGAAAACCGAGTTGTCGACTGCTCTTTAGGATTAAAGGCAACAAATCCATTAAATGTATTAACCCATAAATACTCACCACTTGGAATAATCGTTGCAATTCCAGCTTTTAACTCATCAGTATAAATGGTATTAAAGCTTTCATTTTGTTGATTGAATTTTAATATTTTACCAGACCTAGATCCTAATAAAAAGCCGTAATCATCATGGTAATCGGCCATAAGCATAAATTCGTCCTGAAGACCATTGTTCCTATTAAAAAACTTCTTTTGTTTACTTTTTAAATTATAGGATAATACCCCTTTATCTGTTGCTCCAATTAATAAATCATTATGAATAGCAATGTCATAAATCCAAAGTGAATCTGTATCAATTAATGGGATGTGCTTCTTCGATTTGGTATTAAAAGCCATTAATTTATAGTTAGCAGTACCATAAATAATTAACGAATCATTTGGTCTTTCCATACAAACTATATTGGCATGCTTCCAAGATTCAATGCTCGATTTATTTAATTCTTTTTTAATTATTTGACCACCATGATTACTCCATAGTGATGTCTCATCAATAATCAAGTTTCTAGATGAATATGGCTTAATATCTTGCTTGTTATTTTTTACAGAATATGGATTGACCTCTCCAGAGATTATATTTAACACAAACCACCCATTGAATTCAGTGGCAACTAAAATGTCTTCTTCATTAAGAGTGGTAATACTCCTAATACTTTTATCCAATAAAAATGTCTTTACCTTATTTGAAGGGAGCCTAAAATAGTGCAGTTCTTGTTTTCCAGTGGCTATCCATAGCTCATCCTTTAAGTTGTTTGAAGCTGCATTAAGCTCATTGGAATCATCAATATTCATTGAAGAAATTACAGTATTGAATGTTTCTCCATTAAACGTATTAAAATGAACTTTATTTGCGTTTTCTGAAAGGACTAAGTTGTTATTAAATTGATCGAAGAGTGCAATTAAATTTTCACTATCTATAGCTTTAGTATTTGACTTAGACAGTACTATTTGCTTCGTCTTTTCATCGATGTAATATAATTGCGGATTATTATACAAAAATACATAGTTAATAGCATTTTTTATAAAAACTTCATCTATCCAATCATTATCATGATTAAAGCTGCTAAATGTATTAAGATTAGTTCCGCTCCAATCAAAGGCTTTGATATTAAACTGGTTATCACTTATTACTATAAAATCTTCAAATGCAATCAAATTTGTGAAAATATCTATTGAAGCTTGTTCAACCTTGAAAGAAAATAGAGGAGAAGCAACTAATGAATTATCAATTTTAAACAGTGTGATATCGTTTTTAGTTTGACTTAAAACATAATCTTTTTGTTGATAGCTAAATACTTTTGACAACCGACTTGAACCTGATAAAGACCCTGAAATATTTAATTTCTCGAATTGCATCGTGTAAGGATCAAATAAAAATAAGATTTGCTCATGGATGACTTCTTCAATATCTGCTCTAATATAAAATTTACCGTCGGGTCTCTTATAGATTTGATTAATTCTTAAAATTCTCTGATCTATTCCTGGAAGAGGTATACTATGAAAGGAGTTTCCATTAAATCGTTGCAACACAAGTTGCTTGTCGCTGGCTATAATTTTTCTAATATCTAGATTCTCTCCACCCAACCATAAAAAACCGTCATTGTCAAAATTCATTGCCCTAACAATAGCAATATCAAAACCGTCATGTTTACTAAAAACCTCATGATAGACACGCCCAGTTTGTCCTAGAACATTGAAACTTACAAGTAAAACAACTGAAAGTAGGGCTTTTTTGATGAATAGCATAGTCTAAATATAGCATAAAAATCAAGAACTAACTTTTGCGCTATTAAACATAAAAATTTCATACACATTACGAAATAGTTAATTTAGCATAGGCCTTGGCTATTTCTGTAGCCAATATGGCATTGTTGTATACCAATTCTATATTGGCTTCTAAGCTTAATCCTCCCGTTAGCTCTTTAACCTTGCCTAATAGATACGGTGTACTTTCTTTACCTTTTATGCCTAGTTCTTTTTCAGCTTCTAAAGCTTGGTTTATAGCGGTATTCATAATATCGAATTCGAGCTGTTTCTCTTCAGGAATAGGGTTTGCAATTATAACACCTCCTTTAAGGTCTAGATTCCATTTTGTATGTAATAATTTAGCAATTGCTGCTGCACTTTCCATTTTGAAATTTAACTTAAAACCACTTTTTCTCGAATAAAATGCGGGTAATTCTTCCGTTTGATAGCCTAGGACCGGCACACCAAAAGTCTCTAAATATTCAAGGGTGAGTTCTAGGTCTAAGATCGCTTTTATTCCTGCACAAACCACAGCAACATTGGTATTGGCAAGTTCCTGTAAATCGGCAGAAATATCAAAACTTTGAGATGCACCACGATGTACTCCACCAATTCCTCCTGTTGCAAATACTCGGATTCCTGCAAGATTAGCAGCGATCATAGTTGATGCTACAGTTGTGGCTCCATCAATTTCTTCCGCTAATAAATAAGGAAGATCTCTTCGGCTTGCTTTAACAATTTTTTTTCCAGACTTGGCTAAATAATCAATCTCTTGAATAGTGAGTCCTATTTTAATTTTTCCTTTAATGAGTGCAATCGTTGCGGGGATTGCCCCATTATCTCTTACGAGCCGTTCTACTTGTAGCGCGGTCTCCATGTTTTGAGGGTATGGCATACCATGAGAAATGATAGTGGACTCCAATGCAACAACGGGCAGGTTATTTTCAAGAGCATGTCGTACTTCTGGTTGAATATCGAGAAATTTATCCATCATGAAATCGTATCATTTACAAATTGCACGTTCAAATTGGGGTGTACTGCATTTTTATGCTGAATCGTTATTTGAGCACAACCAGCAGCAAATTTAACCATGTCATAAAGTTCCATGCCAATAATTTCACCATAGAGTAGTCCAGCCATAAAAGAATCTCCCGCACCATTAGTGTTAACTGGGGTTACAATATTATTTCTAGAAATAGAAATTTCTGATGCATCTCCATAAACCACACCATCTCGTCCTAGAGTAATAAATACCTTTTTTACGCCGAGATCTAAAAAATGCTGTACTAATTTTTCATAATCACTTTCGTACTCAATTTTCATATTACTCAATAGTTCAGCTTCCAAAAGATTACATTTTAAAATGTATAATCGATCTAAAATTGATTGTGTCTTTAGTGCTTTTCTAGAGGAAACAGCTTCCATTGCAAATTTTACATTTGGTAGTTTTTGAGTCACTAATTCGAGAATCTCAATTGGCATGTTGGTCTCTAAGATGCAATATTCATTTTGAGCAATGACATCCAAATTGTTTAAAATAAAAGTATCAGGGACATTATTGTATATGTCCATATCTGATAAGCCCAATGCCATATCATGCTGCAAATTCATTATTGCCATGAAAATGGATGTTTTACTGTTGGGAATAATAATACTATGGGCAATAGAAAGCCCTATTGAATTGCAGGAGTCTATAACGGTTTTCGAGAATTCATCATCTGCAAAAACACTTAGGAATTCTACATCGACATCAAGACGCTTTAAATTTTCAGCAATATTTCGTCCAACGCCTCCTAGTATGGTTTCAATTGTGCCAATATTAGAATCTCTAAAAATTAATTTTTCATTTGAAAAACCAATCAAGTCAATATTTGAAGCACCAATAACAGTTATTTTAGGGTTTTCAGACATCTATAAAGTATAATACACAGAAATTCTCTATTAAATTAAGTAATTTTACTAGATATCGCAAAAAACAGATGCAAAAATTTAATTCAATATTTAAGTCCGAAGCACCAGTCATTGGAATGATTCACCTTAAAGCTTTACCAGGAACTCCAAAATACAAAGCCGACATCTCTTATATTATAGATGAGGCATTGAAGGAGGCCAAGGTTTATAAAGACGCTGGAATAGACGGTCTTATGATTGAGAATATGCATGATGTTCCTTATATAAAAGGAGGTGTAGGACATGAAATAAGCTCAATAATGACTTTAGTCGCCTATCTCATTAAGAAAGAGACTAACTTACCAATGGGGATTCAAATATTGGCAGGAGCTAATAAGGAGGCTCTAGCTACCGCAAAAGCGGCCAATGCCGATTTTATACGTGCTGAGGGCTTTGTGTTTGCACATACTGCCGATGAAGGAATTATAGAAGCACAGGCTGGAGATTTATTGCGCTATAGATCCCAAATTGATGCAAGCTCTATTGCTGTGTTTACCGATATCAAGAAGAAACACAGTTCACATGCTCTTACTCAGGATGTTTCACTCTTAGATACAGCCAAAGCAGCACAATTTTTTTTAAGTGATGGCGTGGTAATAACAGGTAATCATACAGGAGTGGCCACATCTACTGTTGAATTGAATACGTTAAAAAATCATTTAAATATTCCTGTAATTGTTGGTTCTGGTATTACTTTAGATAATTTACCTTCATATGTTCCTTTATGTGACGCCATGATTGTAGGGTCTTATTTTAAAGACCAAGGCTATTGGGAAAATGACTTAAATTATGATCGTATAGCCCAATTTATGACACATGTTAATAAGTTAAGAGGATAGCATAGTGTAACAAATACAAATAGTTGTTACTAATAATTATAGAGACCTAGTAATAAAGCTTCAGGTTTTAATAAAATTCAACAATGGAATTAAATTTAATAGACAAATTGACTTTGCTTGCCCTAGATGATGAGAAAGGAACTTTTTTAACATCATCACCTTATTTTACTTATGGTATTGCTGGGGCTGTTCTTTTAAATCTGACACTTCAAAACAAAATTGATATTGTTAATAAAAAAGTCATTGTTGTAGATAGAACTCATACTAAAGACTCCTTGTTAAACCAATTTTTAGATAAGATTATAAATTCTAAAAAACAGCGTTCACTGAACCATTGGATTCAAACCATTGCAAATAAAGAGCGAGATATCAAAAAAGAAACTCTAAAGAAATTAATGGCACAAGGAATTCTAACACAAAGAGAAGACAAAATCCTTTGGGTGATTCCAAACACAAAATATCCAGCAAAGAATGTAATCCCAGAAAATGAATTGAAACGGCGTTTACATGCCGTTGTAAAGCGTCATAAATCACCTGAATTAGACGATATTATGTTGTTAAGTCTAATTGATGCCTGTAATTTAATTCGAGGTGTTTTTGGAAAGGAAAACACAAAATTATATAAAAAGAATATTAAAACTCTTGTAGAATCAACATTAAGTTCTAAAGCGATAAGCTCTACGGTTAAAGAGGTTCATGACCTTATAGTTACAATGATCGTTGTGTTAATGTCGAGCACAATAGTTGTGGCCGCAACCTAGTCCATTTGATTAAGTTATAGCGGGACTAACTATAACGTTTGCGTACAAAACTCGGACATTTCAAAGAAAACTTTATATTTTGTATTACATTGTATGCTCAACCCTAGCATGCATATTTAATGAGATTTAACACTTGGACTCCCTATGTCTTCGTTGTCATAATACTTATGTTATTTATTAATATAAGTTGTAATGATGACACTTTAGACCTAAGCAAAGATAAAGAAGAACTACCCGAAAACACAGTAAATGGTATACCCCAAATTGTAATAAATACGAATGGAGCAACCATAGTTGACGACCCAAAAATTATAGCCGAGATTAGTATTTCAGAAGAAGGAATTATTAGTTATAATGGCAAAATTGGGATAGAAATTAGAGGTGCATCATCCCAAATGTTTCCTAAGAAATCATATGGTTTAGAAACACGAGATTCAAATAACCAAGATCTCGATGTAAGTCTTCTGGGTTTACCAGAGGAAGAAGACTGGATTCTTTATGCGCCATATACCGACAAATCATTGATGCGAAATATGCTAACCTATGACCTCTCAAGAGATTTGGGGCAGTACGCTAGTCGTTCTGTATTTGTTGAGCTAACAATAAATAATGAATACAAAGGGGTGTATGTATTCATGGAAAAACTAAAACGCGACGCCCTCCGTATAGATATCAATAAATTAAAACCTGATGAAAATTCAGGTGAGGCAGTTACAGGGGGGTATATTTTAAAGATAGATAAAACTGCAGGTAACAATGCTGGAGGTGGTGGATATAATAATCAAAATTCTTTCGTATCTCAGTACACTCCTAATTATGGGAGCTCCCAAGCCAAAATCCATTTTTTATATGAGTACCCTGATGCTGTAGATATAACTTCCGAGCAGAAAACGTATATATCTAGCTATATTTCAAATTTTGAAGATGCTCTAAAAGGCGATAATTTTCAGGATCCAAATAGTGGATATGCAACTTATATAGATGTACCAAGTTTTATTGATTTCTTTCTAATTAATGAATTATCAAATAATGTAGATGGCTACCGCATAAGCACCTATATGCATAAGGACAAAAATAAAAAACTCAAAATGGGTCCTATTTGGGATTTCAACTTAGCGTTTGGAAATGCCGATTATTGTAGCGGTGGCGATTCTAATGTTTGGGCTTATAAATTTAATGAACGCTGTGGGGGTGATGGATGGTTAGTTCCGTTTTGGTGGAATCGTTTAATGCAAGACCCTGCTTATGTTGCTCAAGTAAAGCAGCGTTGGGCAGAATTAAGATCGAATACGTTTTCTGAAGCGGCAATCATGGAGAAACTTGACTCTTATAGGGGGATTTTAAATGCTGAAGGGGCCATAAATCAAAACTTTGAAACCTGGGACATTTTAGGTTTATACATTTGGCCTAATAATTTTATTGGGACCAGCTATGCCGAAGAACACAACTATTTAAAACAATGGATTCAAGATCGCTTAATCTGGTTAGATGGCGCTATTGATGCACTATAATTTATAACATATCTAATGTACTATGGAGTTTTTAGAAATACCACTTTTTGATGATGACATTTATAAAATGTTGTTCCGATTTGTAATAAACATTTCCTTTTTAACTATAATAATTCGCTTATTATATTACAGGTATTCAAGACGTCAAGATTATTTATTTACCTTTTATATGATAGGTATTATAGTCTTCTTTTTGTGTTTTACATTGAAAAAATATGAGCTCGATTTAGGAATGGCACTTGGACTCTTTGCTATTTTCGGAATTCTTAGATATCGAACAAATCCAATTCAAATTAAAGAGATGACCTATTTATTTGTGGTCATTGGAGTCTCGGTAATAAACTCATTGGCTAATAAAAAAATGAGTTATATAGAAATTATTGCTGGAAATGTAATCATTGTAACGGCTATAATCATTATTGAGCGTGTTTGGCTGCTTCGTCAAGAAACGTCAAGAAAAATTATATATGAAAAAATTGAGAATATTAAACCTGAAAATTATGAGCTTCTAAAAACCGACTTAGAGCAACGAACAGGATTATCAATAAATAAAATTACAATTGGGAATATTAATTTCTTCCAAGAAACGGCAACAATTACCATTTATTATTACAAAAAAAAGAATGCTAAAGTCTAAGATTTAGTGATACCATTTACATGAATAAATTAAACCAACAATCCCTATTCCCGTTAGTAGCTCTAATACTGATGGTTTTTATAGTCAATCCCACTTTTGCACAAAGTGACACAGATTTTCAAGCGTGGTCTGCCATTGAATTGGCATATAAGCCCAATAAGAAGTTGAGTTTTGGACTGGAAGGGCAGTGGCGTTTTAAAGATAATGCCTCTATTACCGATCAATATTTTGCACAATTAAGTAGTGATTATGAAATCTTCAACAATTTTAAGTTAGGCGCTGCAATGCGGTATATTAGAGACAATGATACCAAAGGAAATATTCAAGGCTTCGAAAATCATATCAGATTTCATTTAGATGCTAACTATAGTCATAAAATTGAGCGGTTTAGACTGAAGTATAGAATGCGGTTTCAGAATAAAAATGAAATAGGGGTCTCAAAGGCCGAAGGTGACTATAATAAACAGTATCTACGTTTAAAAACTAGCGTAG
>Ga0105356_10006244_pt1 | contig 11136 bp, 8 predicted proteins | sample GOMGulsemesocosm_3_FD_83502 | JGI IMG/M metagenome (GOLD analysis project Ga0105356, IMG submission 83502) | Methane-oxidizing microbial communities from mesocosms in the Gulf of Mexico - GOM9D Gulf of Mexico | ecosystem: Environmental > Aquatic > Marine > Cold seeps | place: Gulf of Mexico...
CAGAAAGAATAATAATAATGCTCAGGTTCATCCTTGAAAATTTGATTGGTATTTGGTGCCGATTTGTATCGTGATAGTGTTATAAGCTTATCTTTTCTGTCATCAATTTGAAATTGGAAATCGCCATGTTCATCTACAATACAGGAGTCAATAATATAATTCTGATTCAAATAATCAAAATGATCAAGCGTTTTGAGATAGATGGTATCTCCAATTAATGCTTCGGTATGTCCCGAAATAACAATTTGTGGATGCTGCTCTTTACAAGAAAAAATTACTAAGCTCATTACGATAAGCAATAGTCTCATGGTATTAAGTTTGTATTTATCAGACATATAACGATGGTGTTTTGTTAGCGTCTACTATAAAGACACTTCCAAATATAAGTCGCTAAGCCTTAAAATCATATACGTAACGTTACGTAGATTTGAGTCGAGTAAACTAAAAAACTCAGATAACGAAAGAATAAATCAATAGAAGCATCAATTATCTTTTAGATGTTGTTTAATACCTCAGTTTTTCCAACTAATTCATTGTATTCTAAAGAGATCAAAATAAGATTGTAAAGTTGTTCTTTTGTGAATGGTTTGGTGATATAATTATTCATACCGCTATCAAATGCTTTATCCATGGCCTCTGTAGTTACATTTGCCGATAAGCCAAAGATCTTCAGATCGGTATTAAATTCTCGAATTAACTGGGTTGCTTCAAGTCCATCCATTTCTGGCATATGGATATCCATAAAGACCATATTGTAATTGTTAGCTTTAACTTTTTCTACGGCAACCTTACCATTGTAAGCAATGTCAATATCTATATTGACATCTTCAAGGATCTTTTTGAGGATAGCGACATTTATTTTATTATCATCAACAATCAAAGTTTTTAAATGAGAGAGGTTGAGGTTATTAAAAGTCTCTTTAATGTTATGATCACCTTGGTTTTTTAAGATTTCAAAAAGTACTGTAATTTCAAATTTTGAACCTTGGTTTTCTGTGCTTTGAACCGTAATTGATCCTCCTAACTTTGTAGCAAGGTCTTTACTAATGGCTAAGCCAAGTCCACTACCTTCATGCTGTTTTTTATAACTACTGTCTATTTGTGCAAACCTGTTAAAAACAGTGTTTACCTTATTTTTAGGGATGCCTATTCCTGTGTCTTCAATAGTGATGTTTAATTTTAAATGATTGTCAATTTGTTCTTCAGCATAAGTTATAGACATACCGCCCTTAAGTGTAAACTTTGAAGCGTTTTTAATTATGTTTATAACAATTTGTGCCAATTTGTTTTGATCACCAATAACATTTACCCCTAAAGGTTGTTTAAAGTCGGAATGTACATAAAGACCTTTTTCAGTAAATAAGTGTCTGTAGGTGTCTATTAATTCTTCGACTTTTTTTGATGGGTTGAAATGATTTTTTTCTAGTTTAACATTCCCCGATTCTATTTTATCAATTATTAAAATATCATTTACAATAGAAAGTAGACTCTTAGACGATTTATGTAGCAAGTCAATATGCCCTTCTTCTGTTTTATTTAATGGACTATTTTTTAAAATTTGAACAAATCCTAATATGGCATGAAGCGGTGTTCTAATTTCATGACTCATATTTGCTAGGAATTCTGTTTTTGCTTTAGTTGCTTTCTCAGCTCTTTTTTGTTCGGTATTTAAATCTTCATTAGATTTTATTAAGGCTTTATTAACCCCTTTTGTTCTTAAAACTTCATCTTTTGCTCTTAAATAAAAATAGATGAGGGAACCAATTAACATGGATAGAAAAATACCAGCCATCAAAAAGTAGGTAATAAATATAGATCTATCAGTTAAAAATAGAGCTTTGGTAGGGTACATTTTAAAACTCCAATATTTTGAATGAAGCTTATCAATTAAAATAGATTCTTCATAAACAAAATCACTGTCTTTATGGTCTTCGGCTTGTGTGTTAAATTCATAGAAGAGGGTTCCTTGGTAATCGCTCATTTCTATTTCGTACATATCCAAATCCTCAGCAAAGCTGTTAAGGTGATTTGTAAAATCCATCCCAGCCGTTATAGTTCCTTGAAAATTGTTTTTATAATATACTGGAACGTCAATTAAAAAAGCTTGACCACCCTGTGTCATATTAGCCCATGGCGTAATATTAGTAACGCTATCTTTGGTATGCTCAATCCACTCTTTTCTACGATAATCTACTTTGGAAATATCTAAGTTAAGGGCAGGTTTATTTTCATTTAAAGGGACAATATTTCTAATAATCATTGTGGAGTCAATCCATTCAATAAAATGAAATGAAGGATTTTGCTCAAGCAATAATTGTGCATCTTTTTCCCAATATTGAAAGTGTTGACCATTTGTAAATTCTAATCTCATTTTAAGGTTTTCTAAGCCTTCAATGTCATCATTCAGAATAGACTGAAACTTCTGAGAGGTCGATTTCCCAGTGTGAATTAAGTTCTCTTTAATTTGTTGTTTATGAGATGTTCTTAATTCATTCCATATGGTCACAGTGAGTGACAAAAGAAGAATAAAAGAAACAGTAGGTATCATTAAACCCTTTTTATTAAGGGTACTAAATTTGGTCATGTGTTTTATTGAGATAGGGTTTCAAAATAAAATGAAAATTATGCTGTAAATGTAATTAATCTTCGATTAACGGCCAAATAATTCGACAAGCAACATTAAAGTATTAAGGTATTTCTTGCAAGTGTGTCTCTTGTACTAGTAGTTTCATTGATAAATTATTCGATAAATCCTTTATAATAGTGATCACGCTTGAGATTAAAGTAAGAAATAATACTGGATTTGTTATTCGCTTTTCTATTGTACTTGAGGGAATGAGCTACTTGTCATGCTTTGGAGTAGAAATTCAGTTTTAAATATTTATTAAATTTTTGCTTATATTGATAAAGTCCTTACCTGTACTTAATGTTTACTTTTAGAATTAATTTGAATGAAACAATTGATAATTTGGATTACGTGTATAACTTGTCTAGTTGGTTGTAAATCCCCTGCCGATGATAGGCCTAATATTTTACTAATTGTTGCTGATGATTTGGCATTTACTGACTTAGGGGCATTTGGAGGTGAAATAGACACGCCAAACCTCGATGCTTTGGCTGCTTCCGGAGTTAAATTAACACAGTTTTATGTGGCTCCCACCTGTTCTCCAACTCGTGCTATGTTATTATCGGGGACAGATAACCATCTAGCAGGTTTAGGAAATATGGCTGAAGAGCTTCGAGAGAACCAACAAGATATTCCAGGATATGAAGGGTACTTAAATTTTAATATTGCAGCAATGCCAGAATTATTGCAAAATGCAGGGTATCATACATATATGGCGGGTAAATGGCATTTAGGATTGACAGAAGAAACGAGTCCGAGCGCTCGTGGCTTTGAGCACTCGTTTAGCTTGATTCAAGGGGGAGCTGGTCATTTAGATGACATGCCTCTAGTTGGTCCAAACCCTGCAAAGTACCGCGAAGATGGTCAGCTGGTCAATCTGCCAGAAGATTTTTATTCTACACAGGTTTATAGTGAGCGCTTAATTCAATTCCTTGAGAATCGTCCCAAGGACGGCGCCCCGTTTTTTGCATATCTTGCGTATACTGCACCACATTGGCCATTACAAGCTCCTAAAGAATCAATAGCAAAATATGAAGGCCGTTATAATGAAGGATATGATGCTTTACAGGCTTCGCGTTTTTCTAAGTTGAAAGATATTGGACTTGCAACTCCTGAGATGATGGTTACTCCCAAAGATCCAGCCCAAAAATCTTGGAAATCATTGAGTGTTGAAGAAAAGAAAATTGAATCTAGGAAAATGGAAATATACGCAGCAATGGTAGATGATCTAGATCGATACTTAGGAGAGGTATTAGAGTTCCTTAAGAGGTCTGGTGATTTTGAAAATACTTTCATTTTTTTTATGTCAGACAATGGACCCGAAGGTGCCCCACTTGAAGTGGGTTGGGATGCTCTTAGTGATTGGGTTGATCAATGTTGTGATAACAGTTTTGAAAATATGGGAGAGGTAGATTCTTATCTTTGGTATGGTCCAAATTGGGCAAGGGCGGGAGCAGCTCCATTTCGAATGTTTAAAGCATTTACTACCGAAGGTGGAATTAGAGCTCCAGCTATTGCACATTATCCAAAAGTTATTCCACAAGGAATGATCAAAGGAACATTAACAACCGTTATGGATGTGTTACCAACTATTTTGGAGTTAGCAGATGTAGAACATCCTGAAATTTTTAAAGGGAAAGCTGTTTTTTCACTTCGAGGTTCGTCAATGTTGCCCCTTCTTAAAGGAGAAAAAACAGCTGTGCATAATGAAGATTACGTTATGGGATGGGAACTTTTTGGCCGACGTGCAATTCGACAAGGGGATTGGAAAATAGTATGGGAGCCTTCCGATATTACATGGGGAGCTCGTGATTTTAATACATCAGGAGATAATTGGCGCTTGTATAACATAGGTTCCGATCCAGGTGAACAGTTTGACTTATCAAAAAAAGAACCTGAAAAATTGAAGGCTCTTATTGTGCAGTGGAAACGATATGTTAAAGAAACTGGAGTTGTTGTGCCCGACTATGGTGTTGGTTATGCATATTGATGGAGTACAATGGTTGATTTATAATTGATGTCATATCTTATTTATAAAATTAGAGACCGCATGTTGCACTTTTTCAGGTTCACAAAAGACTGCAATATGTCCACAATTATCAGTCAATTTATACAAGTCACAATTTAAGGATTTTGCTAAATTGACTGATGAAATGGGTTAACCAAATGATCCTGTTGAGACGTGACAATTATTGCATCAGCTTTTTTTCAACAGTATTAATCGCTAATGACTCGGTCTGCTCTTTATTTAATTGTTCACCTTCCTTTGAATATATATCATTGAATTCAGCCTTAACAGCTTCTAATTTAGAGGGGCTTGTAAAGGTCATAGCATAGGCTTCTTTTAATGACCGACTTTTAATTATATCAATAACTATATCCTTAAATTCGTGAAAATTCAAAGTAATAGGGTTGTATGAGTTAACAGGGGTTGTAATTCCGTAATTAGCTTGCTCTTCCTCTGCTTGAAATGTTCCAAACATTCTGTCCCATATAATAAGGGTCGATCCATAATTCTTATCAATATATTTAGCATTTTTTGAATGATGAACTCTATGATGAGATGGTGTTGTAAAGATATACTCGATTGGAGCAGGTAATTTTCTAATATATTCTGTATGAATCCAAAACTGATAAAGCACCTCAATTTGATGACAAATAAAGAAAAGTATAGGATCAAAGCCCATTAAGGCAACAGGGATAAAGAAGATGATTTTAATGTGTTGGGTCCACCCTAATCTAAAAGATACAGACCAGTTATATTTTTCTGAATTGTGATGGGTAACATGAGTAGCCCACCAAAAGCGATTGACATGAGTTAATCTATGCGACCAATATCTACAAAAGTCGATAGAAATAATACAAAGAATATAAGCCCACCATTCTCTGGGGATACTCCAAGGGACAGCATTATAAAAGAATAGAATAATGCCATAAATTCCTATTTTTAAAACTGCTGAGATACCAACATTTACAAGACCAATAAAGGTGGCTGAGAGCGTATCTAGCCCATCATAATATTCTTTTTTTCGAACAATAGTTAGGATCCATTCCAATACAACAAGTAGAATCATTGGGATAGCAGCAAGTTCAATAAAGTTGAGGCCTATTAGTTGATCTAATAGCACTTCCATAGTTAAGGGATTATCTTTCATATAGTATTTTAATTATCCTGGTGTTAATTCGGTTAATGAAGGGTTACCAAGTTTTTTTAATGTTTCAAAATGAGATGCCAGAGCAGACCCAACTGTTGGATATTCTTTATATGGAACATTGTATTCTTTTGCTGTATCTCTAACAATTTTTGTTAAAGCAGGGAGATGAATTTGAGATATCCCTGGGAATAGGTGATGAGCAACATGATTATTTAGACCTCCAGAAATCCAAGTGATAACTTTATTATAAGGACAAAAATCGGAAGTAGTTTCCATAATATGTCTGGCAAACGAATTATTAATGACACCATTTTGATCTGGTTCAGGCCATTTAGAATGGTTGGAGACATGAGTAACCTGAAAGATTATCCCTAAAGCAATCCCTGCCATAAAGTTTCCACAGAGAAACCCTAAAAGAATTTGCCATGCAGGAGCATCTAAAATTGTTAATGGTAATATTAGTGTATAGCTTATCACAACAAATTTTGTAAATATTAACCATACAATAGTCTTCCATGAATGCTTTTGCATTTTAATAAAGCCAATTCTTTTTCTACGAAAAGAAAAGAAATCAAGAAAAAATATTTTAAAAATTGTAGCAAATGAATAGATTCCAAAAATATATATGTGCTGATATTTGTGAAACTTAAAATATGTTGCTTTTGGATGAAATCGGAATAATTTAAATGAATCTATTGCAGAATCATATAAGGGCACATTAGGAACATTGTGATGTGATTTGATATGGTTAAAATCCCACATATAAGAATTTATACCAATAAAATCAAAGACACTATTCATTACTTTATTAAAATTAGCGTTGGATGAATAAGCATTATGACTACCATCGTGGGCAATCCCTACAGACACCAAAAAAATTGTACAGTAAAAAGCAATTTGTAATAAAAACAAACTCCATCCTTGAAAATAATTTGAAATAATAAGAGCATATAGACCCACCCAAATAGTGAATTGAAGAATGGCTTTCCCCATCATCCAAGGTGTTGCATATTTCGTCATATTATTATCTCTGAAGTATGAATTCACCCTTTGTCTCATAGTGCGAAAAAAGGGTTCTTCTCTTATCGCATATTTTATTTGTGGAAAAATAAATTCTTCCTCAGAAGTTATACTCATAATGCTTTTATGTATATATGATTAATAATAAGATCTGTTTGCTACTGTGTGCCTTTCTATTTTAAAACTCTACTAATCTAATAAAATTATATGAAGTAATAGATTAGTGATTATAAATATGGAAGTAATTGCTATTACAAGAGAATTGCGTGTGAGAAAAATACAATAATTTTATAGAGTCTTCAATTTGATATTTTAACACGCTATTTTGTTAATAATAGAATAAAAAACTAACTTTTAGTGATTAAACCGATTAATAAATTCTGTAAATGAGTGAATGAAATGGCTCCTAGGTGCTTCCATAAATGCGGCATGGTCTCCACCCGAAATAACAACCCAACTTTTATCAGATGCTTTTAGACCTGTGAATAACTTTGCTTGATTTTCCGTAGATGAAATTGGGTCAAATTCACCCTGTATGATTAAAACTGGTGTTGTGATTAATGAAGGATCAATATTATTATATTCATTTCCATTCTTCCAATCGGCTCGAATAGGATCACTTTTTAACGCCATTTTCACATAGGTGTCAATGGCCTTCTGGCTGATACTTCCAGGAGTTATAAAATCACTTGCTGCATTCTCAGCAGTATTTACACTTTTTCTCAACTGAATATCCTTTGGAGTTTCAGGGATGTCAACATCTAAATCTTGCCAATATCCAAATACGGTTAAGCTTGCAATATCATTTGCATTTTGTTGCGTCGCTAATAACGATAATGTCGACCCCATAGACCATCCAAATAAATGAACTTTTCTATTGTTATTTTGAATAGAAATCCAATTTAAAACATTAAGAATATCTTTTGAAGCAACATTAGGTGTAGCCCATTCCGTAGAGTCTCTTGGCGTGCCTCCATACCCTCTCAAATCAATAGCGTAAGTTGTATATCCTTTTTCTGTCATACCATCCATTAAGGATAAATCTTCACCATCCACTTGTAAATCAAAATCAGGAACACCACTCCAAGTACGCCCATGAACAAAAAGAATGAGACCTTTAGGGCTGTCGACTTTCTTTTCCCATACAGCCATTGGATGGCCTTCTGATAATACCGTATGTTTTATTAATGTTTTTTTATTAGTGTTAGAAACAGTCTGAACGACTTCAATATCATTACTTTTTGTTTTGCATGATATTACAACTATGAGTAAAATGATATATAAGAATGGAATTTTAAAATGATGTTTCATGAGTGTCTTTTTTTATAGGATTAACTATTAATGTGTGCTCTTAGAATAACTTGGGATTACATAGTATTGCGAACCTTTGAAGAGACACTACTAAACTAATCATTTTTAATGAAGTTGACAGATTAGGGATTGATTATTGAGATCGAAACAACTTGAAAAAACAATCTATGATTTTGCAATCATATTGGTTGTTTTAAATGGTATGCATTTAGATATCGTTGTTAAATTCATCCATGCTGAGAACGATTTTTCCAAATTGCTCACCATTAGCCATTTTGTCAAAAGCCAAGCTAATATCTGTAATGGAATACATGGAGTCAATAACCGGATGTATTTTTTTTGAAGAAATTAAATCGATCATATTTTTAAATTCTTCATTAGTCCCCATTGTTGTGCCATGAATTGATAGTTGTTTCCAAAAAATTGTACTCGGACTTAAGGTTTCAATATTGCCTGCGGTTCGTCCAAAAAGAGCAATTCGGGCTCCTGGATTTGCTATTTCGGTCAATTCTTTAAAATCTTTACCAGCAGCACTATCTATTATGACATCAAATCCTTTGGACATTTTTAATAATTTACCACTCCAGTCACTGTCTTTATAATTAATACCACCTTTAGCACCTAATTCAATAGCTTTAAGTATTTTTTTATCATTCCCAGAAGTAACATAGACTTCTGCACCCATAGCAATAGCAAATTTTAAAACGAATAAGGCAACGCCACCACCAATTCCAGTGACTAAAATTCTATCATTATTTTCAAAAGCTCCTCTGTGAAATAATGCTCGGTAAGCGGTTAATCCAGCCAAAGGAAGTGCTGCAGCTTCTTGAAATGAAAGGTGTTGAGGTTTGTGACACACATAGTCTTGGTTGATTGCAATATACTCAGCAAAAGTACCATGTTTAGGAAACCCTAGGATTTCATAATTTTCTCCTTGCACGTTGTCGTTTGTTCCCCAATATAATGAGGGATTTATAATAACCTCATCTCCCTTTTTTAAGTCTTTTACATCAGCACCAAGGTTCGTGATAATTCCTGTTCCATCCGATCCTAAAATGATATTTGAATCACTTCTTAACTTTTTTTCTTTGAGCGTCCAGAGTTCATGATGATTAATAGAGGTCGCTTTTAATTGAACTAAAACATCAGTGGGTGATATTACATGTCTGTCTACATCTTTTATTTCAAGTTTATATGTTTTTTGATTTAATACAATTGCTTTCATTTAATATTTTTAGGGTTGAGAATTTTTGATGTCTAAGGTAAAACAGCTATTTCAATGCTATACATGTCTCTAAACACACTCTATAAAACTAATCATTTTTAACGAAGTGATAGATTAGTGATCGTAAATATGCGTATGATGTGTTAAAACTTGTTAATTTACTATTATGTTAAGCATAGTACTGTAACAAATCTAAAATAGGGTCGTCTATAAAGTATCAATCAAATTTAATTACAGGAATAATGAAAACAATTGAACTAAAAAAAACCGGCATAAAAAATAATAGTAAATATCTATTAACTTTTATACTTAGCGTATTATTTACATTGAATATAGCCGCTAAAATGAACAAAGACTGTGACTCAATACATAATAGTTTGAGTAGTGAACAACAAGCATTGGAGAAAGTTATTTTTTCTAAAGTTGAAAATTCTAACACTGAAAATCTAGAGATTAATGATATTGTGATCATTGAAATCGAAGAGGACGTAGAATTAGGATTTGATACTTCAATGTATTTACCAGAAAACTTTAATGCTTTGAAAGGGAAACATGATTTGGATTGGAATAGCATCGAATTAATCGAAATAGAAGAAGATGTGGAATTAGGATTTGATCCGTCAATGTATTTACCAAAAAACTTTAATGCTTTAAAAGGAAAACACGATTTAGATTGGTCTACTATTGAATTAATAGAAATAGAAGAAGACATAGAAATCGATTTTGACACTAAGGCCTATTTGCCTTCTAACTTTAACCCTTATAAAGGCATGCAAAAAGGCATAGCTGTTGTTAGCGTTAACCAATAATATCTTGGTAGCGACAAATTAATCACAAAATAAAATATAAAAAAAGGAACCTCGTTTTGAGATTCCTTTTTTTGTGATTTTTAACTCAGTTCATGTTGGCTAACGTATTTTTATGAACTTTAAAAATCCAATCTGTGTTGAATCATTTGAAGTATTAACCTTATCAGTTAAATCAACATATAAAAGACTGTCTTTTTGGGACATTATTTTAAAGTATTTCGCTCTCATTATTTTTGGGTTTTCTAAATTCAGAGCCATATATCTATTATGTAATATAACATTGAATTTTGTAACTATCGAATCGTAATATTTTTTATAAGTTATCTCCCCATTTTGAATCTTAAAGATAGAGTAGGGTTCAAAATCACTTGTATCAATTCCTTTTGGTCTCTTTATTATAGTATGAACTATTTCAATTTCATCCTCTTCATCGAATTTCTTTTGTATATAATGTTTTTCCAACATCCAAGTACCAGTCAAAAGTTCCTCCGACCAACTAGGATTTTTTCTTGTCAATTTAAACTTAATAATTTTATCAGTATCTGATTTAATATTGCCTATAAAGACTGAGTCATTGATTTTTTGAATATTGATTTTATTTCCATCTAATATCAAAACTCCATTCGATAAAATAGGGGCATACCATTCCATATTCTGAATTCCATCCTCATATATAGTATAGGTTGAATCCTTAAATTCAATTGTTCTTTCTTGCTCATAATCAATTGAACTTAATTCAAATATGTTGCCCCTCAATTCGTCTGCAATTATAACTGATGTCTGTCTGTTATTACAACTAATCAAAACAGTTAATAGGAAATAATAAATTATTTTGTCAATTTTCATCATATGTTTGCCAATCTAGATATATACTCACTATATCTCTCTTCTGCAAAGAACTAAATTAAGAAATTTATTTATTGGTCCATTCTTTGTTTAATAAGGGAGACAATGGCATGACATTCATCTCTGGCTGCTTCAATTTGAGGA
>Ga0105356_10006245_pt1 | contig 11136 bp, 9 predicted proteins | sample GOMGulsemesocosm_3_FD_83502 | JGI IMG/M metagenome (GOLD analysis project Ga0105356, IMG submission 83502) | Methane-oxidizing microbial communities from mesocosms in the Gulf of Mexico - GOM9D Gulf of Mexico | ecosystem: Environmental > Aquatic > Marine > Cold seeps | place: Gulf of Mexico...
CAAAACCGTCAGCTTGCGTACCGTATTCAACACAAGATGCGTGAATATCATTCATAATAGCCTTTAATTTAGCATCAACCTCTTCTCTAGTCCAGTTATAACGCAATGAATTTTGACTCATTTCTAAACCAGATGTTGCAACTCCACCTGCATTTGAAGCTTTTCCTAGTGCAAATAATATTTTCGCAGCAACAAATACCTCAACAGCTTCTGGTGTAGAAGGCATATTTGCCCCCTCAGCAACACAGATACAACCGTTTGCAACCAACACTTTAGCTTCGTCACCATTTAACTCATTTTGAGTTGCACATGGTAAAGCTACATCACAAGCCACAGACCAAGGTCTTTCACCTGCAAAAAACTTAGCATTCGGATATTTCTCCACATATTCGCTAACTCTTCCTCTACGAACATTTTTAATTTCCATAACATATGCTAATTTCTCAGCATCAATTCCATCAACATCATAAATATATCCTGAAGAATCAGATAAAGTAACCACCTTAGCCCCTAATTCAGTTGCTTTTTCAGTAGCATACTGTGCAACGTTTCCTGAACCAGAAACAACAACAGTTTTACCTTTAAAAGAATCTCCTTTAGATTTTAACATGTTATCAGCAAAATAAACATCACCATAACCTGTTGCTTCTGGCCTAATTAAAGAACCACCCCAAGAGGCACCTTTACCAGTTAAAACACCAACAAACTCGTTACGTAATTTTTTATATTGACCGAACATAAATCCTATTTCTCTTCCTCCAACACCAATATCTCCTGCAGGAATATCAGTATTTGCTCCAATATGACGGAATAATTCAGACATAAAAGATTGACAAAAAGCCATTACTTCTCTATCAGATTTTCCTTTTGGATTGAAATCAGAACCTCCTTTACCTCCACCCATTGGTAAAGTTGTTAAAGAATTTTTGAATACTTGTTCGAATCCTAAAAATTTTAAGATAGATAAATTTACAGATGGGTGAAAACGTAAACCTCCTTTATATGGCCCAATTGCCGAGTTAAACTCAACTCTGTATCCTCTATTTACTTGCGTTTCACCTTTATCATCTACCCAGGCAACTCTAAACATTAAAGTTCTTTCTGGCTCAACCATTCTTTCTAACAATTTTTTCCCTTGATACTTAGGATTGTTTTCAATAAATGGAATTACAGTTTCTGCAACTTCATGTACAGCTTGCAAGAATTCAGGTTCATTAGAATTACGTTCTTTCACGTAATCCATAAAAGCATTTATTTTAGATTCCATAATTTTAATTATGTTGTGTGTGTATGATTTAAACAATTTAATTACGCAAATATAATTAATTTACAATTTGCTAAATTTAAAAAAATCAATTATTTGCCTATTTTATTTAAATTTCTCAATCGTTTTCGTTTAATTGACTTCAATAGTAAAGAACTCTTCCAAAAACCAACACATATTTACATTAAAAAAGCATAAATTTGCAACCTAATTATTCCGGAAAAATAAGATGTTAGACAAAGTAAAAGAACTGATTGGTGATGTAAAGGCTTTTCAAACAACTTCTAAAGAAGAAGTTGAGGCTTTCAGAATAAAATATTTAGGAAGTAAAGGAGTCTTAAAAGATTTATTTACAGAATTTAAAAATGTTGATGTAGCAATGCGTAAAGATTTTGGACAAGCATTAAACAACTTGAAAAAATCTGCAGAAGGAAAAGTTAGTGAATTAACCGAAACTTTAGAAAACTCAACAGAACATAAAAATTTTTATGGAGATTTAACCCGTCCGTCTGAGCCAATTAACTTAGGTTCTCGTCATCCAATATCATTGGTGAAAAATCAAATTATTGAAGTTTTTAATAGAATTGGTTTTACCGTTTCTGATGGGCCTGAGATCGAAGATGACTGGCATAACTTTACAGCCTTAAACTTGCCTGAATATCACCCAGCACGTGATATGCAAGACACTTTCTTTATTGATAAAAATCCAGATACTTTATTGAGAACTCATACCTCATCGGTACAAGTTCGTTATATGGAAAACAATACACCTCCAATTAGAACGATTTCTCCTGGTCGTGTTTTTAGAAATGAAGATATTTCTTCAAGAGCACATTGTATTTTTCATCAAGTGGAAGGATTATACATAGATACTGATGTTTCGTTTGCTGATTTAAAGCAAACATTATTATATTTCACAAAAGAAATGTTTGGTAAATCTAAAATTAGATTACGTCCTTCTTACTTCCCATTTACAGAGCCTAGTGCTGAAGTAGATATTTATTGGGGATTAGAAACAGAAACCGATTACAGAATTACCAAAGGAACAGGCTGGTTAGAGATTATGGGTTGTGGAATGGTCGACCCTAATGTATTAAAAAACGCCAATATTGATCCTACTAAATATTCTGGATATGCTTTCGGAATGGGTATCGAACGTATTGCCATGTTATTATATCAAATTCCAGATATTAGAATGTTTTATGAAAATGATAAACGTTTTTTAGAACAATTTAAATCGGTTATATAACTAAAAGTTAGTGAAATTAAAAAAGTTGAAAAAGTTAGATTCCATTCTGCTTTTCAACTTTTTGCTTTTAATACAAATATAAAATGAAAAAAGACATTCACATACCAGGAGTTACCAATGTAGAGATAGCAATCGTTTTAGAAAAAAATGAAAGCGATAATACAGAAGAGTGGTGTGTATACATTATCAACAAAAAAGAAGTCGATTTAGAAATGGTAGTAATTGTTTCACAAGGGTTTTCTGAAACAAAAAAAACTTCTTTATTTAGAAGAAAAATAGATTTATTACCTGCTAATTCGTTTTCTAAATTTGAAATAATGCAACCAGAATTATTTACCCTAGATAATCAATTTCAGGTTACTTTTTTTGAAAACAATATATTACACGACAAAACATTCATCTTTCAAGAAGGCACAATTCAGAAAGGTTTTTTTAGAGATATTGATGTTTTAAACAAAAAAGGAGTGGTTTGTAAATAATTATTTTAAGCCATAAAACAACGTTTTTAAAAAGAACTTTCACCGTTAATCAAAAAGATTAATTATATATATTGAAATGGAACAAAATAAAATGAATGTTATTCTTACTGGTACAACAGGTACACTAGGTTCTCAGATTTTTTACGAACTGTTACAACAAGATAACATCAAACATATATTTCTTCCTGTAAGAGAAAAAAACGGAAAATCAGCATTGCAGAGAATTCAAAAAATATTGGATAACGATGCAACGCCAACATTTGTTTCTGAAAATAAAAATTTAATTTCCGAAAAAATAAAAGTTCTGGATATGACTACTTTTCTAAAACCAGAGACTTTTTTATCTAAAGAGGACACTAATTTTTTTATTCATTCAGCAGGAAGTGTAAATTTATCTACTGATGAATCGCAACGTGATATTATTTTCAATGGTGTTTATCAATTTACCAAAGATGTTTTTAATACGTTTTCTTCATTCATTACAAAATTCACTTATATAAGTACAGCTTTTAGCATAGGTAATATTGGTGGGTTAATAGATAATGATTATCATACTACAAAAAAACCTAAATACCGTAATTTTTACGAAGAAGCAAAACACACCACCGAGAAGTTTTTATTAAAAAAAGGGAAAGAAAATAACGTTGCTATCCAAATATTAAGACCCAGTGTTTTAGGAGGTAATATTTTTAAGAATTCTCCTTATTTTATTTCAAATTACATGGTTTATTATCTTTTAGGTAAGTTTTTTTACAAAAGTCCTTTAGCTAATAGTAATATTAGACTTGCCGTAAATTTTAAAACAGGATTAAACATTATCCCTGTAGATTATGTTGCAAAAATAATAGCCAATGTATATCAAAAGAAAATAGTTCAACTTAATATTGTGCATTCAAAAAGCACAAATATTGTAAAAGGAATGGGAAGAATTCTAAAAACAGTAGATTTTAATAATTTTACTATTTTAAACTCTTTAACCGGAGGTGAATTCTTAAAAAGTAAAAATAGATTAGAAAACATCTATTACAAAACTATTGGATTACATTTAAATCAATACCTTACTTCTAAACCCTATGAATATGACACCAATTTACTAGAGTCTATTCTACCAATACCGAAATATAACACTCAAGATTATCTAGAGAATACGATAAGCTACGCAAAATCAAAAAATTTTAAAGGTGAAGATTGGTAATCGTTAATTTAAAATTCAATAAGCTTATTTTCAAATTACTATATCGTTAATTTTAAACTTGTTGAATGTGTTTTTTTAATTAACACCGTTAATTTCATTTAAACAAAAGAACTTATATGTTTATTGATATTCAGAATAAAGTAGCCTGTTTTTATTCATGGATAACGGGAATGCCTTTATCAATAGGTTTGCATTATACTTGTTTATATATTCAAGCCTAGTTCCTTTTAGATACATGTTACTGTCTTAAGAAGAAAATACGACAAGGATGATTCTCATAGAGACTTATCTCACTACGAAGCACTCTTTCATCCATAGTTGCTACAACAGTAGGAATGGGGAGTATAATTAGTGTTACAGTTGTTTCTCAAAGATTTTCAGAAACAAAAAAAACTTCTTTATTCAGAAGGAAAATAGATTTATTACCTGCGAATTCATTCGCTGAATTTGAAATAATGCAACCTGAATTATTTGCTTTAGACAATCAGTTTCAAGTTATTTTTTTGAAAATGATTGATTATATGATAAAAACATATATCTTTCAAAAAGGCACAATTAATAAAAGAATTTTTAAATATATTGACCTTTTAAATAAAAAAGGAATTAATATTAAATAATTACAACTAAACATTTACACTATATCAACATGGAAGAAATACTAAAAATAGTAAGCGGATTGTCTTGGTCTTTAGTATACATTCTTTTAATATACAATGGTTTTAAATACAAAAGTTACGGTATGCCTTTGGTGGCATTAGCTTTAAATTTTGGATGGGAGTTTTTTTACAGCTTTTATCAATTAGATGTAAATAATATTAGTTTACAAAGATGGATAAACATTTTTTGGTTTGTCTTAGACCTTATTATTGTTTATCAATATTTTAAATACGGAAAACAGCACTTCTCTAAAAAAATAAACCAAAAACTATTCATTCCTTGGTCTATCTTAATTTTTGCAGTTTGTTTTTTAATTGAATACATGTTTTTACATGAATTCGGAAAAAGCATGGGAGCAAGATACGCCGCCTTTCTACAAAACCTAATTATGTCTATCCTATTTATAGATATGTTTTTAAAAAGAATAAAAACAGCAGAATTGTCTATAACTGTCGCTATTTTTAAATGGTTAGGAACACTAGCTCCAACTATTTTATTTGGTATGGAAAACAGCTTTATTCTTGTAATCGGTTTACTATGTTCTATATTCGATTTAATATACATCGGTATTTTATTTACAAACAAGAACAAAGCAGTTTCGAATAACCTTTCTTAAATAATAGTAAAAAAAAAATACTTTTCTGCAATACAAACTTCATGATTGAAGTAATAATATAAGAATTCATAAAAAGGATAGTTAATTGTAAACTCACAATTACTACCATTCTTCTATTTACTTTGATTACTTTCACAGAAACAAAACAACATCTATGTTCACTGATATTCAAAATTTAGTTTTCACTTTTTCTTCATGGATTTGGGGAATGCCATTATTAACATTATTAATAGGTGGTGGTTTATACTTATTTATATATTCAGGTTTAGTTCCTTTTAGATACATGGGGCATGCGATTGCTGTTTTAAGAGGTAAATACGACAAACACGATTCTCCAGGAGACTTATCTCACTATGAAGCTTTATCATCAGCTATTGCTGCAACAGTAGGAATGGGAAATATAAGTGGTGTAGCAATTGCAATAGCCATGGGAGGTCCTGGTGCTATTTTTTGGATGTGGGTAAGTGCTTTTGTAGGTATGGCTACAAAGTTTTTCACCTGTAGTTTAGCGATAATGTACCGAGGTAAAGATGAAGAAGGAAATGTAAAAGGAGGCCCGATGTACGTAATTACAGAAGGTTTAGGAAAAAAATGGAAACCTTTAGCTATCTTCTTTTCTACTGCTGGTTTAGTAGGTACACTACCTGCCTTTCAAGCGAACCAATTAACACAAACAATAATTGACGTTTTTAGTGTAAACGAAGCAAATGAGTTTTCTGCCAAATTATTAATAGGAATCGTAATTGCATTTATTGTTTCTATCGTTATTTTTGGAGGAATTCAACGAATAGGAAAAGTTGCAGGTAAATTAGTTCCAGTAATGGTGATTATTTACTTATTAACTGTTTTAATTATTCTTATTTTAAAAATTGAAGAAGTTCCTTCAATCTTCTCATTAATTCTGACTGATGCTTTTACTGGTAAATCCGTTTTAGGTGGTGCTTTAGGTGCATTAATAATTACTGGGGTAAAGCGTGCTGCTTTTTCTAATGAAGCAGGTTTAGGAACTGCACCAATGATGCATGGTACTGCAAAAACTGATGAACCAATTAGAGAAGGTTTAGTCGCCATGCTGGGCCCTGCAATAGATACGTTGTTAGTATGTACATTAACCGCTTTAGCAATATTAGTTTCAGGAATCTGGAGAGATTTTGATGGTAATGGTATTACAATGACTTTAGCTGCTTTCGATTCGGTATTACCATATCACTTAGGAAGTATCATTTTAACTGTTTGCGTATTAATTTTTGCTTTCTCAACCTTATTTACCTATTCTTTCTATGGTTATAGTTGTCTAAGCTACTTAACCAACTCTAAAGCTGGTAAATATTACAATCATTTCTATATTTTAGTAATTATAATAGCTTCTATTATTAAATTAGACTTTGTTATAAATTTAATGGATAGTGCCTATGCCTTAATGGCAATACCTACTGTTCTTTCCACCCTTATTTTAGCTCCGAAAGTTAAGAAAGCAGCAACTGTTTATTTTCAGAAATTGAAAACAGGAGCTTTTGATTAAACCTTCTTTTTCAAGTTAATACAAAATACCGTTCTTAATCTAAAAATTAGGAGCGGTATTTCTTATTGAAGCTATTTCCCGCTTTCCTCAATCGCTTCTTACAAAACAGCCAGAATACTCAAACAAATGTCTCTATCGGCGCTAGGTGTACTTACAAGGTTCGCTACTCTTATAGACACTACTTAAGATTAACAAAAGCAATCTAGACTTTCTCCGTTGAATTTTCATTTTTAATAAAACTATACAAACCTTAGATTAAATCTTCATAAATGTAATCTCTATCAATAACAAAACTGTCTAGTTTGTTTTGCACTTACATTATAAAGTGACTTATCCTCTACACTAAATTCAATTACTTTCTCTTGTACGATACAATTCTTATTAAATTAACACCATTTTAAACCTACCTCCTAAAATAAAACCGAATACTTTTCCATAATATAAAAGCACTTAAAAAAAGAATGAATAATCCCCAAATCCAATAAGTACCAAAAGTATTTTCGGCTATAGATTGCGTGTCAGAAATGCGAATTACTCCATTTCTTGTAAACTGTTTGGTAAATAAATAATCTAATTGAAGATACGTACTTAATACTGCTTGTAAACCTAAAAAAAGAATTGTTATAACTTCAAATTTTCGATTTTTAATAAGTGTAATTACAACAAGAATTACAGCAAAAACTCCCATCACAAAAAGCCCCCAAAAAGAACGCACCCATAGTAGCAAAGACAAAATAATCATCCCTATTAGTACCCTAAGAAGTATTACAGCCGTTTTTTGGTACTTAGCCGAAGCGATAAATACAGCGCCAATTACAGCAGGCCCTAACAAACCACCCATTGCAACAATCGCTTTACTTGTACTTAATGATAAAAACCGATTGGTGATACTATAATAAGCAACTCCCCCTCCATTTTCGTAAATTTCTAAGAATTTAAAATCGCCACCAATACATAATGCAGTAAGACCATGCCCCATTTCATGAAACCAAGTACCTAACAACCTAAATGGATATTGGAAAGAGCTCAAGTAAGGTATTTGCAATAACAAAAAAACAGCTAAAGCAATACCTATAATTACATAATCTAAACGTTTTGTAGTATTCATTTATAAAATTAATCAACAAATAAAAACACTATAATTACAATAAACAACGATATTATTTTTCTGTTAGCGTTTGTTTATCAAAAGAAAGTCCTTTAAAACCAGTATTCATAAAGTTTCTAATATTCTGATGATCTGTACCACTAGGGTTTTCTAGAACATCATTAAAATAATACTGCGCAAAACAAGCCAATGTTTCTTCTTTCGTTAATTGCTGTTTTACAGCAAAAGAAAACACTTTACATGAACCCAAATTTTCGGTATTAGTATTTTGTAAATTCCCGTTTTTAAAGGCAGATGGTGTAAAAATATAGTTCTCTTCAATAACACTCATGGTTTCTGAAAAAACCACTTCTTTGGGACTGTTTCGTAATTTATTTATAAAATCTATTAATATCATTATTATCTATTTTCTGAAGTTGAAAGAGAATTCTTATTAACCAGTTCTTTAATAATTCTTAAAGATACTGAATCAATTAATTTTTGAGAATTTTTAATCTCAATTTTAAAAGCAGTACTATCTTTTACAATATCTATTGTTGTTAATGCAGTTTTAGAATACCAATTATTCCATGCAGAAATAATTGCTACTTGAGTTTCTAAAGAATCTCCTTTCGTTAAAGATACTTCACTTTGATACTGTTCTTCTTTAAGTCTAGAAATAGCTGCTTTTTCAATATCTCTTAAAATTAATTTAGCGGTATTTTTATCAGCATTTAGTAATGAATATGCCGAAGCTAACGAAGTAACCCCCACGTTTTTTAATGTAGTTTTAGAAACTTTATCTATTCTATCATTATCTGTATGATAAAATTGATCTGTAAAATGCCAAAATAAAACACTTGGAATATCGGCTTTTAAAAACGGAACGTGATCACTTCCTCCTTCAAAAGGATTTGTACTAACTACCCAGTTTGCTCGTTTACCTTGCTCTTTAAATTTACCAATTAAAAAATCATTTAAATAATGAGGCGTCATTTCACTTAGTTTCATTTTACTACCTCCCCATTCGGTATGTTTATCCTTACCTCGTGTCCAAATAGCACTTGGATCAGGCATTTTTTCAATTAAAAAAGTACCTCCAGTTTTCTTAGTGTCTTCTCCAACCATATCTAATGAAATTCCCCATTTTATATCCTTCGCCCTAATACTATCTTCTTTAACATATCGGTTTGTTGAAATAATTTCATCTCCCCATAAAAAAGTTAATGTTCTATTAGGTGCAAATCTCTCTTCTTTTATAAATTTTGCAGTAAGTATCGCCATTTCTAAAGCTACTCCTACACCTGTAGCATTATCGTTTGCACCAGGCTCTTGTATATGAGCACTAAAAACCAATCGCTCTTTAGGTAACTTACTTCCTTTAATATCAGCAATAATTGTTAATTCTTCTGACGGATAAATGTTTGTTTCTATATTAACATTTAAAACTACTTTCCCTTTTAATAATTTAGATTTTAATTTTTCTTTCGCTTCATAAGACATCGCAATTGCCCATCCTTGTACTTTTTCATTTAAAGGAATTGATCTAAACTGAATTGAAGTTATATTTTTTTCTGGCTGTAAATACTTCGGATTACTGTAAGTAACCAATCCTACTGCTCCATTTTTTACAATTGCTTGCTTAAATATTCTATTAGGGCTTATTTCTGCAAAAACAATTTTACCTTTTATGTTTAACGTTTTTAATTTTTGTATATCTTTTACATAAACGACTTCAGCAGTAACACCATCTTTCGAGGTACTATATGAATTTAAAGCAATCATATTTCTATTCGTACTATGTTGAAGTAAAGGCACATCTTCACCCTCAATTTTCACGATCGCATTAACAGATTCCCAAGTAGGTTTTTTAAGTGGTCTTTTTTCAATTCTATAAGTTAAAAAGTCAGTACTCGTAGCAACATCTTCTTTTACAAACCCCGATTTCTCAAGTACATCAGCAATTCTAAACACACTCTTATTAAAACCTGTATTACCAACAACTCTCCAATATTTTTCAACAAACGAAGTTGTTTCGAAAGCTAAATCTCCCGTAAACTCTTTATTAAGAACATCAAAATAATTTGAAGCATTTAAAACTTGAATCTCATTATCCTTTTTACAAGTAACAAAAGTTAAAACAAGTACTATTACTAAAAAAATATTTTTAAACATGGCGTTTTTTTGAAATTTAAAAGTACTGTTTTTTTATGTTGAGAAAGTTATTTGACGATAAAATTAAAAAGCAAGCCATTTAGTATTCATTTTTATTCTAACTCTATTAATCATCCTTTTTATTTGCGTAATTTTGCATCTTATAAATTTCAAGAAATGTACAGAACGCATACTTGTGGTGAATTAAGAGCATCACACACAAATACCGAAGTTACCTTATCTGGATGGGTACAAAAATCACGTGATAAAGGTTTTATGATTTGGGTAGATTTACGTGATCGTTACGGAATTACACAGTTAATTTTTGATGAAGAACGTACTTCTAAAGATTTAATGGAAAAAGCAAAGACTTTAGGTCGTGAGTTTGTTGTTCAGGTTACAGGTACCGTTATTGAAAGAGAATCTAAAAACAAAAATATACCTACAGGTGAAGTAGAGTTATTAGTTACCAAATTAGAAATTTTAAACGAAGCAAAAACTCCTCCTTTTACTATTGAAGATAAAACAGATGGTGGTGAAGATATTCGTATGAAATATCGTTATTTAGATATTCGTCGTAACCCAGTTAAAGACAGTTTGATTTTTAGATCGAAAGTATCTATGGAGGTTCGTAAATATTTATCTGATCAAGATTTCATAGAGGTCGAAACGCCTTATTTAATTAAATCTACTCCCGAAGGAGCTCGTGATTTCTTAGTACCTTCAAGAATGAATGCAGGTCAATTTTACGCATTACCACAATCGCCTCAAACTTTCAAACAACTATTAATGGTTGGTGGAATGGATAAATACTTTCAAATTGTAAAGTGTTTTAGAGATGAAGATTTACGTGCCGATCGTCAGCCAGAATTCACACAAATTGACTGTGAAATGGCTTTTGTTGATCAAGAAG
>Ga0105356_10006252_pt1 | contig 11131 bp, 8 predicted proteins | sample GOMGulsemesocosm_3_FD_83502 | JGI IMG/M metagenome (GOLD analysis project Ga0105356, IMG submission 83502) | Methane-oxidizing microbial communities from mesocosms in the Gulf of Mexico - GOM9D Gulf of Mexico | ecosystem: Environmental > Aquatic > Marine > Cold seeps | place: Gulf of Mexico...
AGTTTCACCTACATCAGCCAGTTTGTCATCCTCAATAACTTCAGAATCCCCTAAGGTTCGTTTATTATCAGATAACAAGAATAAGAGGGGGTCTGTTGAATTAGACACTAGATTTATAGGTGGCATAATAATTCTAACAGGTGCTTCATCAGGCGAGTCTACATAAGCGTACTGGTTTTTTTCAAGTACCAAAGATCCAGCAGCATTTGTAATAACGATGGAACCACTCGATACTGCAAAATATACTCCAGCAGGCATATTAGCTGCTCCATCTAAACCTACACAGGTTGTAGTACAAATAAGAACACTGTAATCAGTTCCTCTGATACCAATCGTGGCAATGGGGGTTTTAACTCGATAATTAGATTTATCTGCCCCTGAGCCAATGGCACCACTAATCGTTCTAAACCCACCTTTTAATAAACTCATGGTCATCGATGATTTAACACTACGGCCAACAACATTGTTAACAGGATTTGTTTTAAATTTATATTCGTCTAGCGATAATTCAGAAAGAGGCTTAAGGGTAATTTTTGCACCATCGATCATCAGAAGGTTAGCTCTAGCATCACGACCTGTAGTGACAATATCTTTTTCAAATAACAGAGAGCCTCTTTTTAACGAAACCATGCTCTCACGTTGAGCACTCACCTCACCTTTAGCAACTAATACTTTACCAATTTCAGCTGAAACATTGCTAATTCCTTGGACAAACATAAAGGCAATGATGCAAAGTTTTTTTAGCAATCGTTTTAAATTCATTGCTTAATATCCTTTAAAATTGGTAGTTAACACCAAGTTCGATAGCTGATTTTTTGTAGCTATACAGTTCGAAAGCATCGTTTGAGTTATTATCAACCCAAAGAACTTTCCCCCAATAACTTAAATTTTCATTAATTAACCAGGTAAGAGTCCAATCAGCAGATGACTGTTTATCGATTCGAGAATGACCAAAAAAACTTCCCTCATAATCAGTTTCTGCATACTGAAATCCAAACCTTGAAATAAGTTGAGAAGTGAACTGATTAACGAAAGCTAATTGAAACGCAAATTTTTTATTAGCATAGGGTGATGATTCTATATCCATTTTATCTGCTACCGCGAACAAGGTTAGACGGAGTTGCCAATTTGATTCAAAGTTAGCAATATATCCGGCAGATAATAAATACTGAGTCATATCTCTTAACTCAAGGACTTTCTCATGACTATATTTAGAAATCTTTGTTGATACTTCATAAGAAGAAGTTGAATTTGTATCTAACTTATAATAAGTGTTGATAAAATAACCTCCGCGGTCAAGATTTTCAGTCTGATAATCAATAGTTGAACTAGCTAAACTAGGTTCAATATTAAACGCTTCACCTTTAACACGTGATCTGAGCAGACCTATATCTAGCTGGGCAATGTTATTATCATTTGACCACTCCAATCCCGTTTGTAATATTTCGACATCCATGTCGACAAACTCTGCAGATGGATTAATTCTTAAATAAATAGCAGCTTTAGATTTTGAGCGCCAATCAGGTGCAATCGGTACACTGTAATAATCAGATAACAATAACGCATAGTATGAAGAAGCTGTTTCGATATTTTTATCAGCAAGGGTGATGCCATTAATACCGCTAATACTTGTAGCATTATTTGCATTCGTATCATAACCAATTGAAAAGGAAACCGATGGCAAGTGAATTGTTTGATATTGATTATCTTTGTTAGTTATTGCTCGAAGGTAAGTTGTAATAGCATTTCTGATATTTTGAGGGGGAGATAATTCAAGGACTTGGTTAAAAACTCTTTTAGATTCTGAATATTCCTTACTATGAAAATAGGCTCTTGCAAGTTCAAACATTGCACCAGCAAAATTTGGATTTGTTAAAATCGCACTTTCAAGTGCAAATATTGCTTCACTATATTGTTCTAATTCAAGATATGCGGTACCTAAGTAATAATCGAAATTTGCATCACCAGCATAATAATAGGCATAAGGACTTAATTCAGTGACTATTTGTTTATAATTATTTTCAATAACGAATGCTTTTGCTAGCTTTAAAAGCGAGGGTAAAGTCGGGCGCACCTCTGCATATAAAGGTGTAGTTATTATAAAGTAAATGATAAATAACAAGACATTGAAAATTTTAAAATACATACAAAATCCTATCTTTCATCATCGAAAAGGTGAACCAAGGAATTCGATAAATCAATCCATTATTTGAGATATATTATTAGCAACCCATGGTTTAGTAAGGCAAACAAAGTGACAAATAAGAGGCCTACAGAATTGTTCAAAACGTCACATAAGAGACAGACTTCCGTAAATTCATTTTTACTTACTATACATATGATTTTTAATGAACCTCATATTTCCCAAAACGGGGATAAACAATAATGTTGATTTGAAGTATTGTACAAAGTGTAATATATAAATTAAAATTCACAATATTAATCGTTCATTATATCAACAATTAATATCACCTAAAACCCGCCCCTCGAACAAAATAGCCAAACTGTATTGGAACAATTTGACTGAAAGTTTAGAGTTAAAAAAACAATATCTTGTAAGGCGCTTGGTGTCTCTTTGCGCCAATGAATTACGAAATTAATGTCAGTTTGTGTAGTTAAATGACCTTTAGCGGCAAAGGGCTTTAATGCATCAATAGCTTCATGCGCTAAGTTTTATCAATAGGGCGATGGCCTAGTTTTAGGAATACATGGTTTTCAAATTTTCGCCATAAGCTTGTTGCGGTATTTTCTGCAATGGTCGTTTTCTTAATCGCAGACCAATCAGCAAGTATTTGTTCGCGATGTTTATCGTCTCGATGTTCTTTAGGGGGTATATCTTGTGCTAAGAGTTCTTTAACTTCGGTACGTTTTTTCTTGCTTGAGCTAAAGATATTTCGGGGTAAATACCAAAACTCATGCTTATTCTTTTTTTTGTATAGGGTTGTACATAATCTAATACCCAAGACATAGACCCATTGGGTCTAATTCGTAGATGTAATCCATCACCATCACGTAATTTATGAACTTTCCCATGAGCATGAGACTCTTTCACTTTGGAATTAGATAAAGCTTGTTTAACAGCAGTGCTAGAAAGGGGGTGACTTTAGCCATAAAGCGGTACCAGATTATGTAATTGAAACCAGTACCACTTACAGTACCGCTTTCTTTACTGGATGTCATTAGGCTGTATTGAACGTTATAGGCAATAAAAAACCCGCAAACCCATATTAACTATGGTCTTACGGGTCTTTATTGGTTCTTCATGAACCTGTATTTGGTGCCGCTACGGGACTCGCGTGCGCTAACTAACTAGCTGATTAATATGGTTATTGGTGTTGTCATGTTTTCTTGGTACTACTTTCGGTACTACCAAAAATTAAAGTCACTCTATTTTTGGGTGAATTTAAGTTGTTTTGTAATGTTTACAAAAAACAAAATTTAGGCAGAGAGAGAACAGAGAGATTAATGTTTTTCCCCTAGCTATAATATAGCCGTCTATTCCAAGATCCATTTTTTATTTATGAAATGCTCTTTAAAGTGATTACCGTGAGCCTTACCTAGTAATTCATGAGCAAAGGGAAATAGATCACAGTTAATGACTCCTTCTTTCTACAAGAAAGAGCGGATATCTCCTCCTTTCTCGCTAGAATAGTTGGTTTATTACTTCTAACTCATTGATTTACAGGGGACAATCAAGTAACCTCGCATTATTGTAAATTATTTTTGAGTAACTCCATCTTGTAGAAAGAAGTAATTTTCTCTCATAATAAAGCTGTTATTTGGCTTCGCTAATTCAAGCTAAATATTTATTTGTAAGAGCGGTATTTTCTAAATAAGTTTGTGGGTTGCGCCTCAGTTTTCGCCAGAACGTTTTGGTGTTCACCGCTAATAGGCTTTACTATTTTAGACATTTTTTGTTGTAAGGCCATTATCTCGTTCAAGCTTCAGTGTTTGGCTCAAAGTTAATGGTTTGGTGGGTAGCTACGCTGGGCACTTTTTAGTACTACGGTCGGGCTGCCAATATTTTAAAGCTCTTGTTGTCGTTGGTAGTTTTCCGCTACCATCAAATAACAAGAAAACTCAAACGGACACGTAACAGTTGGCTCGCGCTTCGCGCAGTATAGCCAACGTTACTTAGCCGCTTAATTTAGCGTTAGGCTTTTCACTGGTTCTGGAGTACACATAAATGGATAGTTCATCTCTATTGGGAATGCCCAAAAAAATCACTAAACTGGTGGATAATGAATCAGCTAGAGGAAAAATACTGATTTTAACTGCTTATTTGGATGAGCTTCTATCTGAGTTAGTGTATTACTCAACTGTGAATGAAAAGGCTGCCAAAAAATTATTGGATTACAAAGGTCCCGCAGGAGATTTTGATTCTAAGATAACATTATGCGCAGCATTTGCTTTACTCCATGAAGATGAAGAAAAAGCATTAAACGCTATTAGAAAAATTCGAAATAAAGCAGCACATTTTGATAAAAAAGGGCAAGGCTTTGATGTTCTATTTGATGCGGAAAAAACGTATGGACAAGTTGTTAATTTGGGCGCAGCATTAAACTTAGGGCGCCCATCAAGAGAACCTGAAGAAGTAGAAGATTTTTTCGTAATGAGTTGTAGAATGCTTGCTATGAAATTGATGATCAGAGGAATGGAAGTTACTAGACCTGAACCTAAAAAAACAGTTAAAGAAGTCGCTAACTCCATACGAGAAAACTTAAAAGGTACCAAAAGAGGTGCTTACTTAACTGAAATTGAAGAAAACATGAAGAAAGGTGACTTAAAAGGAATTGGAGACTTCTTTAAAGGCATGGAAGAAGCCTTTAAAGAAAAATTGGAAAATAGTACAAAAGCCTAAGTTACTCAAACGGACGCGAAACAGTTGGCTAGCACTCGTTTCTAGTACATTTTAGCCAACTATTTCACGCCGCTTAATAAGGCGTTAGTTTTTATTCAAATTAGAGGTGTGTTTTGGAAATTAGTGAAATCATTAACTTGGTGCTTTTACCTTTAGGGGGAACTTCTGTTTTCTTGCTTGCATTAGCTACATTTATTGGAAATGTTAATTCTAAAAGGATTATTAATGGGGACTTAGCAAAATTTAAGGACACTCATGAGGAGTTAAAAGCTAAACACTCTAAAGAATTACAAGAGATTAAAGATAATTTTCAGCTTCGATTAGAAAATATTAAAGCCGAAAATACATTAAGTTTAGAAGGCTTAAAGCAAGAATATACATTTCAAATTCAATCCCAGAAAATGGAACAAGAAAGTCTTATTGAGAAATTAAAGAATGATCTTCAGTCAAGATTTCTAAAACATGAAACATACACATCAATATCAAAAGAGAAGTATCAAGAGCTTTTTGATAAGCGCATAACCATGTACGAAGATTTACTATTATTGAAAAAAGAAATTGATGATTCAATCGTAGATAATGCTGTGTATTTAAACTTTCAAGATGAAGACCCTCGTCCATTTACAGACGCTATTAAAAAGATAAATGATAAAAGTAGAAATAGTCCGATGCTAATTTCAAATGAATTAGCTGCTTTAACTAATCAGTTATTTGAAAAGTCTTCAACGGTTTTTTCAAACGCAAGTATTAATGGTGTTCTAGCTGATATGAATAATCATGGGCGTGGAAATTCAGCAGAAAGCCATGAAGCAATAATCGACGCAGAAGATGTAGAGTTAAGAAAAATGTTTAATGAGTGTAGTGAGTTATATGACGAATGGTTCACACAACTCGAGTTGGATGTTTCTAAAATAAGAACAACATTAGATTTAACTCATTTATTTCTCAGCAATTAAAAAACTAACAAGTGGTTTAAAAGGACAAAACAGATGGCTTTTGCTACTGCGTCGCTAATTTTAGCCAACAATTTTATTGCCTCTTAATGAGGTATTATGCGAAAAAGCAAAGGAATCATAGTCTGTGGCTATCAATCAGAAAGACATAAAACTTTTATGGGGACGCTCTGGAAATAGGTGTGCGGTTTGTAAAGTCGAGCTAACTCAGGATAAAAGTGCAGTTCAATCCTCTTTTACATTAGGTGAACAAGCTCATATTGTCGGAGAAAAATCAGGATCAGCTAGAAGTGATAGTCCACTTACTGCAAACCAACGAAACTCATATCATAACTTAATTCTTCTTTGTCCAAATCATCATACGGAAATAGATAATAATGCCGATGATTGGCCTTTAGAAAGAATATATCAAATTAAATCAGAGCATGAACTTTGGGTTAATGAAACTTTAAGTGAAACAGTTGACCAATTCAAAATAGCTAAACAAGCATCAGTATCAAGTATCATTGATACAACAGTACAAATGTGTCGGCTTGAAAAATGGGATATTTGGACAAGCCATAGTTTATCGGTAAATCCAAAATGGGATCATGATTTACCCTCTGAAATATTTGAATACCATCTCAAAGTTATGAAAGCTATTTGGCCAGAAGAATTTGACGAGTTAAAAAGAGCTACTACTACATTAGCTTTAACTCTAAATATTGCAGCACAAACATTTATGCAACATAGCGAACTCCATGGTGAAAGGTATTACCCACATAAATTCTACAAATCTGGTGGTTGGAATGACAACTATCATCAGGACTTAACTAGATATGAAGATTGGCGCAACTCCTGTTATACAACGGTGAGGGAAAGTACTAAAGCTGCAAATTGGTTTGCAGATGTTGTAAGAAGGGATATAAACCCTATGTTTTTCGCCGAGGAAGGTAAGTTTTTGGTTGTTGAAGGTGACATTCTTGGCTTTGAAGGAAAAATATTAGAATATAGTGAAGAAGAAAAGGGGTCTTTACCTCAATCAAAATTCGCATAACAATTAGTAAAATCAGAACAATAAACAGTTGGCTGTTTTCGTTTTTCAACATTTTAGCCAATAATTTTTTGCCTCTTAACGAGGCGTTGGTATTTCAAGGTTTAGAGTTCAATGGATGATAAAGACGATCATTACAAGCGCAGGTTATATAAAAAGCGTGATAACAAATACCTTTCAAAAGTTTATTTAAGTTTGTATGGTGGATTGATACTTGGAATAATTATTCACCCACTACTAGGTGCTCCTTTGTGTATTTATGCTGTATATTCTTTTTTTATTTACACAAACACCAACAATGAATAAATATTAAATAAGTGGCTAGCCCGAACTATAAGTCACTCAAAAGGACAGCTAACAGTTGTTTTTTTCTCCTTCGTCGCTAACTCTAGCCAATAACAATTAGCCGCTTATTACGGCGTTGAGGCTGTAGAATAACTAGTTCAATTTAGATAGCTGACTCTTTGTGCTCCTGTATCGCACAGTAAACGCTTAACTCGATACAGGTAATGCATTTAATACCCCCACTCATATGGGGTAATTTATAATAAACGAGTTATTCTACATACTCGTTATATCAGTGTTGAATTTGCGAGAGTATAAATGTCATTAAGAGATGATTTACTAGAAGCTACAATTTGTTTTTCTCATGGTAAATTTGAGGATGCAGTTAGGTTATTTACAAAATGTGCTGAGTTGGGCGATTCTCACGCCCAGTATTTTTTAGCTAGTATGCATGGCGAAGGCCAAGGTACTAAAAAAGACCATAAGGTCGCATTTGACTTATACAAAAAATCTGCTCTGCAAGGAAATCCACTTGCCCAACATTATTTAGGTGAAATGTATTTTTACGGAATAACTATTGATGTTAATGAAAAAGAAGCTAGATATTGGTATGAGTTGGCTGCAGATCAAGGAAACAAGAATGCACAATATGAGCTCGCATTAATGTATTTAAGAGATGATAAAAGCAATAATTATGAAAAGGCTTTTTCTTTGCTTAATTTGTCATCAGAACAAAATCATTATGAAGCAAAATACTGGCTTGCCAATCTATATATGACAGGAACAGGTGTTAGGCGTAATAAGCGTAAAGCATTATCGTTATTTACAGAATCAGCTGAAAATGAGTGTACTAAAGCACAATATGAGTTGGGTGAACTATATGGAGAGGGAGAAATCGTCCGTAAAAGTTTAAAAAAATCATTTTTTTGGTATGAAAAAGCAGCTGATTCTTGCGATGATGAAGCTCAATACAAATTAGGTGGTTTATATAGGCTAGGTATTGGAGTTAAAGAAGATATAGAACAAGCTATTTATTGGTATAAAGAAGCAGCAGAACAAGACCATATAGAGTCCATGTTTGATTTAGGAAGTTTATTATTGGATCGTGATTCTAAAGTTGCTATAGAATGGATATTAAAAGCTGCGGAAAACAATAATGGTGAGGCTCAATATACACTGTTTGAATTATATAAAGATGGCGAATATATCGAGAATAATATTAAAAAATCAGACTATTGGTTCTCTAAATCTCAAAATGATTAACCTAAAATTTTTAATAAGCTAATCAACTGGACGAATAATTGTTGTCATCGTTTTTGCAAAAGAAAACAGCACCAATCTACGCACCAGATATTAGGGCTTATCAATACCAAAACGAATTCCAATTCAGTTTTAGACTGTTAGTGCTAATGTCTCGCATATGATAATCGTAGTCTTTGACCTGGCCTCATAAAAATGGACAATTGTAATTCGGCCTTTATTTTATTTTAATTTTTTGAGCTTGTTATATGCGTCAATATCACTTTGACGATATAGTAATCCTTTCGAAGTTGTTGAGTAATTAATAGGACTGACGGGATAAGACTTTATAGCTAACTTAGGATCTAATTTATCCTGTATTACAACGATACAAATACCGTCTAAATCAAGTATAAACATTCCTGTTAACGGAATTCTGAGCTTAACCTGCGTAGAGCCGTTTTGAGCTAAATAAACACAAGTGTCGGTATATCCGTAAGTTCTAACGCGGTAAGTTTCTTCGGGATCATCCTTGATTGATTGATATTCTTTTGAAGCTATTGCTAGTGCATCGATTGAATACGGAGTGCTAGTAGTAAGCACTGTATGATCCAATCTATCAACTAAACGACCAAGAGCGCGCAGTACTTTTGTTTTGCTTTTAGTTCGTGAGTTGATTGCTGTCGGCTGGCTAACAGAAACCTTAGTAACACCTTTAAATGGGTCTGCAATTGGTCTGAACTTTGTAGCCTTTGGGGAGAATCTTTCTGGATCTTCTGCAAGGATAGCAAGCAAGCGTTTGTCGGTATCAATATCTGCTTTTAACTCGTTAAGCGTTTTATTCGTGCGTAGTAAGACGACAGGGCGAATATCTCCGTCTTTGCGGGATTCTTTAAAGCTTGCGCGAGCGCACCATTTTTTTATGAATTCAAGTCTAAAGGCTTCAAACTCAAAATAAGCTTTGGCTATATTGTTATCTCCAGGATAGCTAGGGAGTTTCTTTTCTTTAACTCTATCTATTTTAATTTTTTTTCCGTTATTATCCTTGGATTCATAACTTTTAACGCTACTATTATGATGTGGTGAATAACATTTTTCATTTCGTCCTTTTTCTGCATTGTCATATCCATCATAATGGTGATGGTGATGGATATGGAGCTCTATTGGGTAATCAACCTTAAAACTGTCAGATAACTTGGCGGCACATGCTTCACATATCGCACTATTTTTTAGTGGTTTAGAATTTGACAAAATTATACCTTTTAATTTATTAGTGCTCCGCTTTACTACCAAATTAAAAATTATTAGTCTGAATACTTCCTACGGAGCTGACTTGTTCTTTTTTATCCTAAAGGAATTTGAGTACCTTTTATCCAACATAATATAGTTCCCCATTACTTATTTCAAACCATTCCTCTTGTTTCTTTTATGTGTATCTTGTTGTATATAAAAGGTTTATTTGTTCGGTTTGTTTGTTAGGGCGTAATGCTGTTAAACATTACTAATGTATGTGTCTCTTTTCCTTGCTAAATATCGTACTGATAAACCAATGCAACAATGCGAATTAATTAGTGATTCATAGATAACTAATTAATTTATTAGGGCATAAAATCATTTGAATTTATTTATTCACATTTAATAAATTTGAGTATTAAATGGGGCTGAGCCGTTTTAAGTAACCCATACTGATAATGGAAAGGGACTCTAAACTTGCATTAGAAAGTATATGGAAAAATTTTTGGACTACATGTCAGATTTATTAGTGAAGCAGAAGTTAGCGCTCAAAGGCCTATTTATTGGTAGTATTGGTTTTCTTTTCTTATGGTCTAGTGGAGTTGTTGGTATAATTTCTTTGGCTATTGGTGTTTTTTTCTTATGTTCAATCAATAGCGGTATCGCTTTACTCAGTGCTCTCTACAGCATGATTGATGATATCTTCAAGTTCATCAGGTATTAAATTAATGGTGTTATTTCTTTTCGGTAATTTCGCTGCGACATACTGTGACATTTTAGCTGTTTTTTTCAGCGGTACTCCAGATGATGTATTGGAAACACGTATTAACTCAGTAGTATTCATTTGTGGGGTACCTAACGTATCGCCTGCCATTGTTATCTTACCGTTAGTTATGTATTGCTGAATTGTTCTTCGTGACTCCTTTGCTAGTAATGCGCTATCAGTGATATTTTGAATAGCCATACAATACGTTTTTATTGTCATTACACTGCGACATATTAGAGGGTTTGATGAGAGGGTAGTCAATACTTAACAAAAATAAATAACCCCACGCCAAGGCTTTTCGTTTTGGCTAAAATTCGTTTCACGAAGAGGGGGCTTTATGGCGTTAAGTTCAAACAAGCGGCGGGGAATTAAACCCGCTCAGATTAAAACTCCTATAACTAGTCTTGAATTTATTAGACATTATAAAACTTCTTAGTATTGTTTCGGATTATTTAACTTAACGCTTATGATAGGTTTTTAATTATTGAAATCTATCATATTAAGGTTTACTTATGTGCGGAAAATATTCATCAAAAAAATTTATTAAAGTAGTTTCAAATGTATTTTTAGTTAAATATTTTGAACACGAAAATATTGATTTAGATGTAGACTCTGATCCTCTTCGCGAGCATGACTCTGACCTTTTAATGAACGCTATTTTATTGTTAGAAGATATAGCTCGTAGCAATATTGAATCAGACTTTCAGCAAATTCATTCTTTAGCTACGAGTGCAGGAATTATAGCCTTAATCGCAGAGGCG
>Ga0105356_10006254_pt1 | contig 11127 bp, 6 predicted proteins | sample GOMGulsemesocosm_3_FD_83502 | JGI IMG/M metagenome (GOLD analysis project Ga0105356, IMG submission 83502) | Methane-oxidizing microbial communities from mesocosms in the Gulf of Mexico - GOM9D Gulf of Mexico | ecosystem: Environmental > Aquatic > Marine > Cold seeps | place: Gulf of Mexico...
TGATGGACCTTATATAAGTCCAACTAAAGATGGGCATAGAGTTGTCAGGATTATAAAAGGAGAAGCCTATTCTGAAGACATCAGCACAAAAGATTCTCAAATTATCACCTATAATAATGCTCAAGTAACGCTAAGGGAGCATGCTCCTGAAGAGGTTGAAGATCTTGAATACCATGGGGATTTCAAAATTGGAGCCATTAGCGATATTCACGGGCAGTTTGACACCTTTATAACCTTATTAAAAAACAATGCGGTCATCGATCAAGATGGACAATGGAATTTTGGCAAGGGACATTTTGTGGTGGCCGGTGATATTTTTGATAGAGGCCCACAGGTTACAGAGGTATTATGGTTCTTATATAATTTAGAACAGCAAGCAGAAAAAAGTGGAGGTAAATTACATGTATTACTAGGGAATCACGATGTTATGGTGTTAAACGGAAATTTGCGTTCTGTACATCCAAAATACATAGAAACTGCCAAAATTCTCAATAAGCCTTTCAACAGTCTGTTTAATAAAGGTACTGTTTTAGGAGATTGGTTACGGACGCTCCCCGTACTGGTTAAAATAAATAATATTCTATTCACACATGGAGGGTTACATCCAGACTTAGTAACTAAAGGTTTAGGCATAGATGCCATTAATAAAGTGTTTAAACAACAGTTAATCGCAAGTGAATTAGAGCAGGATCGCAATGCTCTTGGAAGTTTTCTTCACAGAGGTCAGGGACCAATTTATTATAGAGGCTATTTTCAAGGAGAACTTGCTACCGATGAGCAAATAGATGCCTTATTAAAGCATTTCAAAATTTCAAATATAGTGGTAGGGCATACCACACATAGACAAATTGAAACGCGATACAAGGGAAAAGTCATCGTTATCGATGCGAATATGAAAAGTGGAAATGCCGGAGAAATTCTTTTCTGGAATGCTGGTGAATTTGTTCGCGGAATCCTTTCAGGTGACATTTTAGCAATTCAGAAAGAAAACAACTAATCAATCAACGTGCATTTAAGCATATAAAAAATAAACAGATGAATTTAACAATCAATAATCTATCAAAAACCTATGCCAACGGTGTGAAGGCATTACAAAATATATCCTTAGATATCCCAACGGGTATGTTTGGTTTACTAGGGCCAAATGGGGCTGGAAAATCGACATTGATGCGAACTATTGCAACCCTTCAAGAGCCTGATTCAGGAACTGTAAGTCTAGGCGATCTCGATGTTTTAAATGAAAAACATGAGATACGAAAGATTCTAGGATATCTACCCCAACAATTTGGTTTGTATCCAAAGATCTCTGCAGAAGTTCTGCTGAGTCACCTAGCGGTATTAAAAGGAATTACCAATGCTCCAGAACGGAAGGAATTGGTAAAAGCATTACTTCATAAAACAAATCTTTATGAGAAGCGCAAACAAAATCTAGGAGGATTCTCAGGGGGAATGAAACAACGTTTTGGAATCGCACAAGCCCTATTGACAAATCCTAAACTACTCATTGTAGACGAGCCGACAGCGGGATTGGATCCCATTGAACGCAACCGGTTTTATAATTTATTAAGTGAACTTGGAGAACATACAGTGGTGATCCTATCTACACATATCGTGGAAGATGTCAAAGAACTATGTACCAATATGGCTATTATCAATCAAGGACAGGTAATGCTTAAAGGCAACCCTTTGGATGTCATCGCGAATATCGAGGGGAAAGTCTATCAAAAAACCATTCATAAAAATGAATTAGAGGATTATAAACAGGACTATACGGTCATAGCCGATAAACTATTTCTAGGAAAACCCATTATTAATATTCTCAGTAATGATAATCCCGGTGATGGTTTTACAGCTGTTCCTGCGGGACTGGAAGATGTTTATTTTTCTCAGATAACGAATGCGCCGACGGCAATTATAAAATAGACTCTAGAACCTCGGTATACGACTCAAAGAGTAAACAAATAACCAATTCAATAACTAAAACACCATGTGGTACGAAATTTTTAAATTCGAACTTAAGTACAGAGCCAAACGCCTGGATACCTATATATTCTTTATATTTCTTTTTTTATTTTCAATAGTAGCCGTCGATTTTATTTATAGTGGGATCGATTTAGGACTAGTCAAAAAAAATGCCCCTATTGTGATTGCAAAAACAATGGGAGCACTCACAGGTCTCACCTTAATGATAGCATCCCTGATCATGGGAGTTCCTATATTACGGGATTTTGAGTATGAAATGGAATCCTTAATGTTTGTCAATCCCATTAAAAAGCGAGATTATTTACTCGGTCGTTTTTTGGGTTCTTTTGTTGTATTACTCCTTGTTTTCACCGCTATAATCTGGGGAAATGCTTTAGGGGAGTTCATGCCTTGGCGTAATCCTGAAGATCTATTGCCTTTTAATTTTATGGTTTATATACAACCGTTTTTCACTATAGTCATTCCTATTTTGTTCTTTGGATCGGCCTTGTTTTTTGTCAGTGGTGCCCTAAGTCGGAAATTGATCGTTGTCTACACCCAGGCATTATTCACCTTTGTCTTATTTATGTTGACTCGAAATATCGAAAATGAATTTCTGTCGGCTATCTTAGATCCCTTTTCTCTCAATACCTTATCTACAATGACCGATTTATGGTCTAGCCCAGAACTCAATGCTCAATTGATTCCTTTCAGTGGAGTACTACTATACAGTAAAATATTTTGGATCGCTATAGGCATCATCATTTTGATATTTGGCTATAAACGATTCAATTATAACGTAGTCAAGACCAAGTCCTTTAAAAAGAATAAAAAGACTATTATAGAAACTAAAGCATCTCCTCAAGAAAATATTGCAATACCCTATTCTGTTGTGCAGCAAGGATTTAAAAGTCAAGGTGTACAGTTGCTAAAACATTCTTTATTTTATTTTAAATCCATTCTTAAAGAAGTATCCTTCTGGGCAATAGTCATTTCTGCCATGGTTATTATTATGATAAACTCTATTAGTTTAGGAACCGTATATGGAGTCGATAGTTTTCCAACGACCTATTTTATTATGGAAGAATTATTGGAGATGTCTGGCTATTTTTTCATCATCATCCTTGTCTTTTATTCTGGGGAACTGATATGGAAAGAACGCGGTGCTAAATTGAATTTAATCTACGATGCCTTACCGAGCAGCGATTTTGTAAATCTGGCAGGTAAATTCATAGGACTCATATTGATCTATGGGGTATTAATGCTATCATTAATTTTATCGGGAGTACTATTTCAAAGCTTTAATGGCTACTATAAATTTGAATTGGACCTATATTTTATGAGCTTTTTTGGTGATTTCTTACCGTCTCTAATGCTATACACTTTTATGTCGTTTTTCATCCATATAATGGTCAATAGAAAATTCGTGGCCTATATGCTGGTATTTACATTTTTTATTGGCAGTGTTGCCCTAGAACAAATGGGCTTTAACCATGGCTTATACAGTTTTGGTGGCAATAATATTGGGACCTATTCGTCTATGAATGGTTTTGGACATTTCTTAGCACCATATTTATGGATGAAAGCCTATTGGTTCGCCTTTTGTTTCATCCTGTTTATTGTGTCTGCAATTTTTTCTGTTAGAGGAACAGAAACCCATCTAAAAAAACGTTGGAAACAGGCAAAACAACGCTTGTCAAAACCCTTAATTACTGCAGGTTCAATTGCCATTTTAGCCTTTATAGGCCTTGGGAGTTTTATCTTTTACAATACCAATATTTTAAATACCTATTGGACAAATACTCAAAAATCAGAATTCAGAGTGGCTTATGAACAAAATTTAAAACAATTTGAATATATAGCCCAACCTAAAATCACCGCGGTTAATTTAAAAGTGGATTTATACCCAAAAACACGTGATTATACGGCAGAAGGCTATTATATGCTAGTGAATAGCACTGATGTGGCGATACCTAGTATCCACGTTCAAAAATTAATTGAATCAGATATAACCTTAGAATCGGTAATCTTTGAAGGCGGCGCTACGCTAGATGAGGAATATCTCGATTATAGTTATTATCAGTACACCCTAGATCAGGCTTTAGAACCTGGGGATTCTATAAAAATGTCTTTTAAGCAAAGTTTTACCACGCGAGGTTTCGAGAATGGCGGATCAAATAGTCATGTTGTAAATAATGGTACTTTTTTCAATAATAAAGACCTACCAACCTTAGGCTACAATAATAAATATGAGCTCCGTGATGCGGGCGATCGTGAAGATTACCAATTAGCAGCAAGAAAAGGCATGGCAAGTCAAAAGGACGCTATAGAGCTCAAAAATGCAGTTAATGGGGATGATGGTTATAGGATAAATTTTGAAATGATTATTGGTACCGAAGAAGATCAAACAGCTATTGCTCCAGGAACTTTAGTCAACCAATGGAACGAAGGACAGCGCAGTTATTTCCATTATAAAATGGAGCAGCCTATGATTAATTTTTATGCCATAGTATCGGCGAGATATGAAGTAAAGAAAGACCTATGGACAGCAGCAAATGACAGTCTGAAAACACCTGTTGATTTAGAGATCTATTACCATAAGGGTCATGACTATAACGTGGATCGTATGATGGCTTCAATGAAACTATCTTTCGATTACTTTTCTACTAATTTTAGCCCGTATCCCTATAAGCAAATGCGCATTATGGAGTTTCCACGATATGCTCAATTTGCCCAATCTTTTCCAACCGTGGTACCTTTTTCTGAAGGGATAGGGTTTATGTTGGATATCGATGATGCGACCGATGTGGATATGACTTCATATATCACTGCTCACGAATTAGCTCACCAATGGTGGGGCTTACAGGTGGTGGCTGCCAATGTACAAGGACGCTATATGATTTTAGAGACCCTATCACAATATTCAGCATTAATGGTGCTTAAGAAACAATATTCAGAAGCTAAGGTGGACCAATTTTTAAAGGGAGAATTGAAATCTTATTTTGCTGGCAAAGCCAAGGAAAATGGGAAAGAACGCCCTTTGGCATTGGTCGAGAAAGAAGAGTATATCTATTATAATAAAGGCGCCGTAAATATGTATGCCCTTCAGGATTATATTGGTGAGGATCAAGTCAACCTAGCTCTAAAACGTTTTATTAAAGACTGGAATGCTTTTGATGCTGATTTTGACAAAGATCGTTATGCAACAACGAAAGATTTATTGGAATATTTCAGAGCTGTGACTCCTAATGAGCTGCAATACATTATTACAGACCTGTTTGAAACCAATACTCATTATGATACAAAGCTCAATGAATATACCAGTACTAAGCTAGATGACGGCAGCTATAAGCTAGATCTAAATTATACCGTTAGCAAATACAAAACGGGTATTAAAGGGAATCGTTTGTATGCCGATTCTAAAGCCGATTCATTAGTGTATTCAGAAGTATCCTTAAAAACACCAATTGCCTCATTGCCTTTAATGGATTATGTAGATGTTGTTGTGTTTGGCGAAAAGGATGAAAACGGTAAAAAGACCAAAGTTGAGCTCTATAAAAAGAAGCACAAGATTACCGAAATACCAAACAACTTAAGTATTAGGGTCAATCAGAAACCAACAGCAATAGGAATTGATCCTTATCATCGTTTGATAGACAAAGATCTTGAGGACAATATAAAAGAACTAAAATAAGCACATTAATCTGATTTGTAGACACATACAAATCCCAAAGCCTTTACATCAATCGTAAGGGCTTTGGTATTTTGAATAAGCAAAATCGAAACTTCTCAAAGCCATTAGTTTATACGCTTTATAATTACCTCGTAGCCCTTTATCTACAGGCTTAAACACCAGGTTCTCAAACTTATGAATAGCTGCGTTATCGGTATTAAAATATTATTATCTTTAGGGTTTTTTATAAAAAAATTACGTCCTAATGATCAACCGTTATATTCTGTTTTTTTCTTTTTTAGTTTTTTCTATAGGAATTAATGCTCAGGAACTGGTCTTTTCTAAAAGCGCCGGTAGTGATACTATAGATTCAGATCTCGATCAGGGCCATGCCATTGCTATCGATGAGAGTGGAAATAGCTATATCACAGGCATCATGTCTAACTGGAATACGGGATCCATCTTTGGAGCCGGGGAAGCCAATCAAACGATATTGCCTTTAAATGGTGCTTTTATCGCTAAATATGCCACAAATGGGGCCTTATTATGGGCAAGGGCAATCGATACAAATAATAATGAATTGAGTTCTAATGCCATAAGCCTAGATGCCGTTAATAATGTGTATATCACTGGATATTTTTCCGCTACGATTACTTTTGGACAAGGCACTGCTAGTCAGACTAGCTTAAATTCAAATGGGGGACGTGATGTATTTTTTGCAAAATATTCTGCAGATGGAGATTTCTTATGGGCCAAAACTTTTGGTGGGAATGTTGATGATGCTCCCGGTGGACAGGGGATTATTATTGACGACAATCAAAACATATATCTCACAGGAGCAATCAATGATGTTGTTGTTTTTGGAGCTGGAGAGCCCAATGAGACTACCATAACGGCTAATAACTTAGATATATTTTTAGCCAAGTACGATCAGAATGCCAATCTCATTTGGGTGAAGCATGCGGGAGGTCCCGATAATGATGGGGCAAAAGACTTGGATCTGGATAGTTCTGGGAATATATATATCACTGGAAACTTTTTTGGTTCTGCAAGTTTTGCGCAGTCCCTCCCCGGGCAGGTAAACCTAACAGGGCTTAATGAAGCTGCATTTATTGCAAAATACGATTCTAATGGTCAGTTGATCTGGGCTCAAAGTCCTTATCTACAGGTGGGAACCAATATTGGGAATGCTATTAAAGTCCTTAGCGATGATCGAATTGTTTTTACCGGAGGCTTCTATGCCTTGGCTGTATTAACCGACTGTGTGAATGTTACTGCGACGTCAGAAGATATGATTCTCATTCAATTTGATGCCGATGGTAATTATATCTGGAATACAGTTATTAATAGCGGAATGGATGATAGAGGTGTAGGACTGGCTGTAGACGCTTCCAATCATATCTTTGTCACAGGTTATTTTGGTGCAGATGTAATTTTAAATGATGGCCAATGCCGGGAAGTCTCACTTGCCAATAATGGATCTGGAGATTTGTTTATAGTGACTTATGATATCAATGGACAGCTGTTAACGGCGACCTCTGCTGGGAGTTCAAATTGGGATCAGGCCTCTGGAATTGCAGTAAATGATTCAGGTGATATTTATATTACGGGATTTTATGAAAACAATATTATTTTTGGCCCCTCAGAAATAAACGAAACCTCATTAGTCAAAAATGGACCTAAGGAGATTTTTATAGCCAAGTATAATTTGGATTTGAGTATAGGCAATGATATTCCCTATGCAGGAGAGCATAATTGTATAGAACTCTGTGAAGGCATGGCGCCCATAGACCTTTTTGATAATCTTTTACAAGATCCAGATTCTGGAGGCTCTTGGAGCCCTTCCTTAACCAGTGGTACAGGTATTTTTGATCCTAATATAGATATTGAAGGCGTGTATCGTTATGAAATCCTCGACGGAACGTGTATCAGTGATTTTGCTGAAATCACGGTAAGCTTAAATCCCCAAGGTGATCCTGGAGAGAATAATACTCTAAGTCTTTGCCTAACAGATTCTGCCATTGATTTATTTAATGTTTTGGGAGGAAATCCGGATACTGGTGGGGCTTGGACACCTTCGTTAAACAGTGGTACTAGCCTGTTCGACCCGAGCATTGACAGCGCAGGCATTTATACCTATACTATTACAAGTCCTGACTGTGATCCATTAAGTGCGGAAATTGATCTTAGTATTATCACAACCGTAAACGCCGGAATAAGTAATGTCCTGGATATTTGTCAAACAGATGGATCTATTAATTTATTTGATGTTCTAGGTGGGAACCCGGATTCTGGGGGCGTTTGGAGCCCTTCTCTAATTAGTGGAACCGGAGTCTTTGACCCGAGTAGTGATAATTCTGGTATTTACACCTACACCGTTAGCAGTACCAGCTGTGGATCAGAAAATTCTACTATTGATATTAATATTGATGTTTTGCCAAATCCAGGGACAAATAGCATCTTGGATATTTGCCAATCGGATGCAGCGATTAATTTATTGGATGTTCTAGGTGGAAACCCGGATTCTGGGGGCGTTTGGAGTCCGGCTTTAAATAGTGGAACGGGTGTCTTTGACCCGAGTAGTGATAATTCTGGTATTTATACCTACACCGTTAGCAGTGCCAATTGCGGATCAGAAATCGCAACTATCGAAATTAATATTGATGTTTTGCCAAACCCTGGAACAAATAGCAACTTGGATATGTGCCAATCGGATGCCGCCATTAATTTATTCGATGTTCTAGGTGGAAATCCAGATTCTGGTGGCGTTTGGAGTCCGGCTTTATCGAGTGGCACTGGTTTATTTAACCCTTCATTAGACGCGACAGGTAATTACAGCTATACAGTAACGGATAATTGTGGTTCACAAAGTGCCGAGGTAACGGTTAAAAATAAGCCTAATTGCGAAGCGTTTCCAGATTTATCATACCCTAAATATTTTACACCAAATGGAGATGGCTATCATGATTATTGGCAAATAAGAGGCATTGAAAATTATAACACTAGCCAAATCTTTATTTTTGACCGTTTTGGTAAATTATTAAAACAGCTCAGCCCATTAAATCAAGGATGGAATGGGAGATATCGCGGACAGCTGCTCCCGGCAACCGATTATTGGTTTAGTGTTAAGTTGGATGACGGCGCTACTTTTAGCGGTCATTTTGCACTTAGACTATAATGCTGTGTCATTCTTCTATTGATTAAGTGCTGTCATGCTTTTCTTAAGTCTATCCTTTAGCATAGTTTCCACCCTATTAAATACGAGACTACAATGCTCGAAGTCTGCTTTTTCATTCATGATATCGAGAATGATATGAGTATGACCCATATTGACATATTTGGCGAGCATCTCGGCCACTTCGGTATGAGAACCTACCAAATAAGGGCAGAAGGTTTTATAGGTATGAAAGGGCTTTAGCCAATACACCTCTGGTTTTTCTTCTACCTTGAGACCGGAGATCTCCTTATGCCAGTTTGAGTCGGAGGCTTTGGTCGCCATGACATGAGCCATACTTCCTTTACTGTCATCCGGAAACCGTGCATTGGCGATTTCCCAGGCCTCTGTCGATGTTGCTCGACTGATGATGCCAAAACGAATACCGAGATCAAAGTCACTCGCTATAGCAGTACCGTTATATTCCGAAATGGGCTTGGCATATTTTACTTTGGTAGCTCCAAGTTTTTCTGCGGTTGCAATCCCAGCTTCAGAAGTGCCACTCATCATTTCGAAGGGGATCAAGGCCTCAGAAATCTGTGGTCTCAATTTTATATGATTCAGTTTGTAATAGACTCCTTCATGACTATAGAGGCCTTTGGATTGCAAAAGCCCTTTTACAACACTGGCATATTCGTATAATTTTTCATAACGTTCATCATGAGGGGTCTCATCTCCAAGACTTATGAGATCTCCTTTAAAGCCTCCGGCAATCCAATTGATATCTACACAACGATTGTACATAAAAGCCAATGAAGCGATGCGTTTGGCAAGGGAATAAGGACGAATATACACGGGATTCACGGCAAGCAACGGCCTGAGTGATTCGGTGTGTTCTAATATAATTTGTGCCACAGACCAACCATCAACTAAGGAATTATTGGAATAGATAAGTGTCCCTGTGAAACCATGGGCTTCACTCCATTTCGCGGTGTTTACGATGTGATTATAATAGGAGATACCATCGACGGCTTCTTTTTTAAGGGATATGTTTTGAGGCTCAGATTCAGGGGTGGTGGCGTAGATTTTTAAAAACTTCATTTTGGTAAGCAATTGATTAATAGCTTCATGAAGATACAAATTTAATTGTATTCTTTAAATAGTATTTATAATATAGCATAAACTCAAAAGAAAATATCAGGGATATATGTATGCAAAATCTCCCATAATCAACGGAATTAAAATGATTTTAGTCGTGTTGGAGGGGTCCATTAAATCTTGTAGCAGTCGGTCGAAAAAGACTGTACATCTCGACCTTATACTAGCTGAGTTTCAAACACGTCACCCTAGTACATTCTTTTTCACTATCTTAGTTTGCCCTTCAGAATCTTCAATAAACTATTTTTGGGATGTTTATTCTTAATACACGATACATAGTATGAAGCCTTTAAAAAAAGAGACCCTTAATCCGGAAATATATGAGCTGTATGATGCCTATGCACATAATAAGCTCGATCGTAGACAATTTATTGAAAAGCTCTCACTCTATGCGGTTGGTGGCTTGACCCTGCCGTCTCTGCTGAGTTTTGTTATGCCCAATTATAAAGCTGCCATATTGGTGTCTCAGGACGATAAAAGACTCGAATCAGATTATGTGCTGTACGATTCCCCAAAAGGTGGTGGCCAAATTCGCGGTTTATTATCAAGACCTAAAACGACAAAAACCAAACTACCGGGTATCATTGTGGTTCATGAAAACAGAGGCTTAAACCCCTATATTGAAGATGTAGGTCGTCGGGCTGCATTGGAAGGTTTTATCTCCATTGCACCAGATGCCTTATGGCCTCTAGGAGGTTACCCCGGAAATGATGATGAAGGACGAACCATGCAACGCCAACGTGACCGTAATGAAATGCTAGAAGATTTTATCGCTGCCTATGCTTATTTAAAATCTCATCCCGACTGCAATGGCAAGATTGGGGTTGTAGGCTTTTGTTTTGGGGGATGGATCTCTAATATGTTAGCGGTAAGAATTCCTGAGCTAAAGGCGGCGGTACCTTTTTATGGCGGGCAACCTACAGCCAATGAAACCGCCAAAATAAAGGCAGCGCTACTCTTACAATATGCAGGATTAGATACCCGAGTGAATGCAGGTTGGCCGGCTTATGAAAAGGCCCTTAAGACCAATAATATTGAGCATACAGCATATGTGTATCCCGATGTTAAGCATGGGTTTCACAATAATTCTACACCGAGATATGATAAACCCGCCGCAACACTTGCCTGGAAACGTACGATAGATTTCTTTAAAGAACAGCTTGAGTGAACCATGTTTAAA
>Ga0105356_10006257_pt1 | contig 11123 bp, 4 predicted proteins | sample GOMGulsemesocosm_3_FD_83502 | JGI IMG/M metagenome (GOLD analysis project Ga0105356, IMG submission 83502) | Methane-oxidizing microbial communities from mesocosms in the Gulf of Mexico - GOM9D Gulf of Mexico | ecosystem: Environmental > Aquatic > Marine > Cold seeps | place: Gulf of Mexico...
ATTTAGGGAATTTGTATTTTGGATCTGATGATGGTTTTGCTTATTGTATAAAAGCTTCCAATGGAAAATTAGTTTGGAAGTACTCTCCAACCCAAGAGAAACCAAAAAAAGTAATGCATAACAATTCATTAATCTCTTTTTGGCCTGTAAGAACAGGTCTGTTGATTGAAGATGATATCGCTTATTTTGGAGCCTCTTTGCTACCTTGGAAAGAATCTTATTTTTGTGCGTTGAACATAAAAACAGGGAAACCTGATACACCAGGGGCCTATATAAAAAAATACGATAATTTAACTTTGGAGGGGGCAATGGCCTCTACAGGAACTAAGATTATTCAACCTCAAGGTAGAATTTCACCTATATTTTTTGATAAATCTAATGGAGATCAAAAAGGGCAATTGGCAGGAACTGGAGGTTGTTTTGTGCTAGTCACTCCTGAAAAAAATATTGTACATCCCAATAATACACGTGCAAAAGGAATTGCAGAAACAATAGCGGAGCATAACAAGCCATTTTTAAGTGAAAATACAAAGAAAGCAGATTTTATGTCTTTTAAAGATGGAAAAGAAATGGTTGTTAAAGATAGTGTGAGTTATATTTTAACAGACAATTCAATTTCAGCTTATAATAGAGTTTCAAAAAAAGTGATATGGGCAAATCATAATTATCAGGCACATAGAATAATGGTTTCTGGAAATGTACTCTTCGTAGGAACTACAGATAAAGTATATGCAGTAAGTTTAAAAAATGGATATCCATTGTGGGAGGCGCCAGTTAAAGGAGCTGTTTATGCGTTAGTAGTTGCACAGGATGCACTGTATGCAGCAACAGGTGAAGGTTACATTTATGCTTTTAAAAGTGGTAAAGCTCAAAATATGCTCTTCGCTGAAAACAAAGATAAACCAGCCATTATAGAAGGTGAAACAAAGAGAAAAAAGAAAGTAGTTGAAAGTAATTTTGAATTTTCAGCAGGTCCATTTATAAACGTTTTAGGACCTAATACTGTTGAAATTCATTTTATAACTGAAAACCCTGAAAAATGTACTATCAATTTTGGAAATGATTTTGGAACTGAAACTATCAATGAGGGTACAGCTAAAACAGAACACAAAATTGTAGTAAATAATGTTCGAAAAGATTTCACCTATCAATATCAAATGATAGCTGGGGATAAGAAAACAAAATTCTTTGAATTTGATAATTTCTTTAATTATAAAGAAGCTGTCAATGTTTCAAAAAAAAGTTCAAAAGTTAGTAAATTAGTTTCAGAAATTAAAAATCTAAATAAGAACACAAAAGGTATAGGGCTTGTTTTTGGAACGAAAAATGAAGATTTGGCATTGCAAATTGCAGAAGAAACTACATTAAAAGTCATTGTTTTTGAAACTTCCAATAGAAAGGTGAATAAGCTAAGAAAGAAGTTGCAAAGAACTGGGTTTTATGGAAGTAAAATAGAAGTGCAATTGGTGAAAGATTATAAGAGCCTGCCTATTACGAGTGATGTGGCTAATTTTGTAGTGGTAAATAATTATAAATTGACTGGTGCAAATGAAATAATTAGATTGATAAAACCAAAAGGCTATGCTATATTAAACGGCAAAGAAGATGTACATAGTAAATGGCTTTCTAAATCTGAAAGTTCTTGGCAAGTAACACGTTCAAATAGTAATAATTTTGAATTGCTTAAAAAGAGACCTATTGAAGCATCTGGAGAATGGTCGCATCAATATGGATTGCCTGATAATAGCGCTTTTGGTGGAGAAAGTTTATGGGGGTCAACATCTACTGAAGATTTTGAAATTCAATGGATGGGACGTCCTGGCCCAAGATTTCAAACAGATAGAAGTGGTAGAAAACCCTCACCTTTGGCTGTAAATGGTAAAATGTTTGTACAGGGAAAAGAACGCATTATTGCCGTAGATGCTTATAATGGAAATGTTCACTGGTCAAAAGAAATCCCTGATTTATCAAGAATGAACCTTGTTAGAGATTGTAGTAATTGGGTTGCAGATAGTGATTTTGTATATGTGGCACATAAAAATAATTTGCTAGTTATCAATGCTAATAATGGAAAAATGAACGAAATTATTCCTGTTAAAAAAGGGGCTAATTCAAAGGGGAATGATTGGGGGTATATTAGTTTAGTGAAGGACATTATAATAGGGTCGGCCATTCCTAAAGGAAGTAACTACACAAATTATTATGGAGGACAAGGTTGGTATGATGCGAAATCAGGTCCTTTAGCATATCAGGTAGTGAGTAATTCATTATTTGCAAGAAAAAAAGAAGGAAAAGAATTGTTATGGAACTATGAAAAAGAAGAATCTTATATTATAAATTCCACTATTACAATAACTAACAATCAAATTTGTTTTGTTGAATCTAGAAATTCTAAATTAAAGCTTACCAAAGATGGTAGAGCCGACCCAGACGTATTTAAAAATTTATATATGGTTTCTATTAATCCAGAAACAGGTAATGTAAATTGGGAGCATGCTATAAATACAAAGCCGGGAATTACAGCCTATTTTATGGTAGGAAGTGGAGATAGAATTGTGATATTAGCTTCCAACGAAGGGAAATACTACATTTATAATTATAATGCTGTAACAGGAAAATTAGAATGGGAAAAGGATCAAAGTTGGTACGCAACACATCATGGAGCTCATATGTCTAAACCAGCAATAGTAAATAATAGGTTAATTGTTAAACCAGCAATGTATAAGTTGGATACAGGAGAATTATTAAAAGAAGAAGTGCCTAAAGCTGGTCATGGTTGTGCTTCTTATGCTTTAAGTGAACAATCTATCTTTTATAGAGGAGGAAGTGTCACTCAATTTAATTTTGATACTGATAAATTTTCAAAATGGGAACGATTACGTCCAGACTGTTGGTTAAGTACAATTCCAGCCCAAGGTATGGTACTATCTCCTGAAGCAGGTGGTGGTTGTAGTTGTGGAAATTGGTTAGAAACCTCAATGGTATTTGCACCCATATCAAGAGCACCAATAACATTTTTATATGAAGATGAAAAATTTGTAGATATGATGTCTATTTCTATAAAAGCAAGAGATGTCAACAATAAAAAAATATTTTACACGCTGGATGGAAGTACACCAACTAATAAATCTAAACAATATACTCACCCATTTATTATAACAAAGAATGTTGAAGTAAAAGCTGTTATATATGTAGAAAAAGATGGTGGAAATGTACCATTTATAAGAACAAAAGAGTTTGTTAGACTAAGACCAATCCCAACTATCGCTGAATTACCTGAATTAATTGATGGTAATTGGCAATTTTCTATCGAAAGAAATGGTACAACAGGAGAAATTCATTATACAATTGATGGATCAGTACCTACAATAAATTCACCAAAATATGAAAGTCTTGTTATTTTTACTGAAAAGACTTTGGTAAAGGCTAAAACGTTTTGGGAAGGAGAAAGTATACTGATAGAAAGTGAAGAAACAAGTTTTGAAATTACGATTCCTAAACTCTTGGAAAATGTTAAAGAAGAAGTGAAAAAAGGAGTTTCAATAAAATATTTTAAAGGAAATGGTAAAGAAAGTGAAATCCCAAACCTTAAATTATTAAAACCATTAAAAAATATAAATTCAGCAGAAATTTCTTCAAAATATTTTGAAAAGAAGAAAGATTATGCACTACAATTTGATGGTTTTATAAACATTCCAAAAGATGGTATGTATACATTCAGTAATGAAACATTTGGAGGTTTTTGTACCGTTTTATTACATAACAAAAAACAAATAGAAAATAAGGGGAAAGAAAATAAGGACGTAGTGATACCTTTAAAAAAAGGACTACATCCTATTACTATTAATCATTTTGTAAAAGAAATTTCTCCAAGCTTTCAATTAGAAATAGAAGGACCAGAAATAAGTAAACAGCCTATTCCTTCAAATTGGTTGTTTACTAAAAAATAGAAATTATGAGCAAATTTAAAATTTTTTGGTGTGTATTTTTTTTGATGTATGTGTCTTCATCATTTGCATGTAGGTACACCATTAGAGAAATTGGATTTTCTACGCTTTCTAAGGTTACGTATGTAATTTATAGAGTAGATGATAATACAGCCCAGTTTCCAAAACAATTGGCTTTTGGGTTTGCAGAATCAAATGTAAAAACTTATGGTCTCAGCTCAAATGGAGATGAAACCAATCCAATTGTGAATTTTGTAAAACAACAAAACAGTAGCTTACCTGCATACGTATTAGCAGCTCCAAATGGGCAAATGATAATCTTATCGGAGAATCAACTAAAAGGAGGTTTAAAACAAACCATCTTATTTTCACCAATACAAAATCAAATGGTGAAAGAATTACCTTCTATCTATGCAACAGTAATTTTAATTGAAGGAAAAAATCAAATGGAAAATGAATTGGCTGGAAATAATATTTCTAAAACTTGTCAGCGCATTGAAAATTTAATCCCTAATATGCCAAAACAGGTAGAATTTGGGCCTAATATGGCCGTGATATCTAATAAAAATTTTGAGGAAGAAAAGGTGTTGCTTTGGAGTTTAGGAATTAATAAAATACCTGAGCAGCCTGTTGCATTTGTTGTTTATGGAAGAGGACGTATCATTGGAGAAAAAGTAGATTTTGAGGGAATTAAAGGAAAAGCCATATACAAATTATTGTCAATTATTGGAGCAGATTGTGAATGCGGATTGGATAGAAAGTGGATGTTAGGTTATCAGATACCATTAAACTGGCCTAAAAATGTAAGACAAAATTTAAGTGATAAATTAGATTTTGATGTGGATAATCCAATGGTGTTGGCTGAAATGAGTAGAATTTTGGCAATTGAAAATAAGATTGCTGCAGATCCTGATGGTATTTCCTTTGAACCAATCGTTATAGATTTGGATGAAGAGTTTAAGGACGTGCCTGCTATTGATTACAAGCAAAGCACTCAAAATAATTCGGATGATTTTGAAGCTAAGAATATAATTATTTATTCACTGTTAATATTTATTGTAGTAATAATTATTGGCTCAATTTATATAGTTAAAAGAAAGAATAAATAAATTTTGAAATCGTTCAAGTACTTCAGTTTTTCATCAACTAGAGTGTCGTTATTGGAGAATTCTTAGGCTCAAAAAGAGGGGGAAGTACATTTCAATAAATTTATTAATTGAATTGATATATGAAGTTTTAATCTCACTGACTCAATAAAGAAAAGTTATTGTTTCAAAAAGAAATTAGGGGACTATAAAAAATTAATATAAAATGAACAAAATTAAAATAGTAGTGCTTGCTATTAGTGGATTACTGATAAATTTGGTGGATGCACAAGAAAAATACCAGCCAACTTGGGAATCTTTAGATTCTAGACCGATTCCAGAATGGTTTCAAGATGCTAAGTTTGGAATTTTTATACATTGGGGCCCTTATTCTGTTCCAGCCTGGTCTCCAAAAGAAACTTATACTGAATGGTATCAATATTGGTTACAAGGAAGGTCACTTTTCGGGAATGGAAATTTTAAAGGAGATGAAGTAGCCGTTCATCATGAGAAAACTTATGGTAAAGATTTTACCTATTATGATTTTGGAGAAGAATTTAAAGCCGATTTATTCAATCCAGATGAGTGGGCACAATTGATTGAAAACTCTGGAGCTAAATATACAGTGCTAACAACAAAGCATCATGATGGTTTTACCTTATGGCCTAGTAAAGAAGCAAACGATAGAGGATTTGCATGGAATAGTGTGGATATTGGTCCAAAACACGATTTGGTAGGTGAACTTACAACCGCTGTAAATAAAACGAATGTAAAAATGGGCTTGTATTATTCATTGTATGAATGATATCACCCTTTGTGAAAAATGAATAAAAGAGATTTGTTGATGAACATTTTTTACCTCAAGTAAAAGATTTGGTAACCAGATATAATCCAGACTTATTATGGGCAGATGGCGATTGGACGATTACAGATGAAGAATGGAAATCGAAAGAATTTTTAGCGTGGTTGTATAATGAGTCAGTTGCTAAAGATAAAATTGTTGTGAATGACAGATGGGGAAAAGATATTAGAAAAAATCATGGGGGTTATTTTACTACCGAATATGAAGTTGAAGCACCTGAATTTGATAAACCTTGGGAAGAATGTAGAGGTATGGGATTCTCCTTTGGATACAATCAAAATGAAGATGCCGAAGATTGCAATTCCCCAAAAGCATTGGTGCTAACTTTAGTAAATATAGTGAGTACAGGTGGGAATTTATTATTAGATATTGGTCCAGATGCACGTGGGAACATTCCGGTAATTATGCAAGAACGACTGCTACAAATAGGAAGTTGGTTAAAACCAACGGTGAAGCTATTAATGACACACGTTTTTGGAATAATTCGTTTCAATGGTCATTAGATGGAGAGAAAAATTACAAACCAAAACAGCATTACCTAGGAGGTGATGTTATTTTAAAACAAACCATTGACCCAGAACCCGGTTATGCGGTAAAAGAGCTTTTTTTCACACAAAACAATGAGGCCTATTTCGCTATTATGCCACAATGGAATAACCAAATAACCATTAGAAATTTTAACAGGTAAACAAATAGGTAAAGATTATGTAATCACCATGCCTGCTTACCAACCTAATAAAATGAAATCTACTGATAGTTATGCGTATGCCATAAAAATTAGTGAAAAATGAATCGATATATATGAAAAAACTATTTTTTTATTCAATCTTAGTCTTAACGATAGTCTCTTGTTCTACCTCAAACAGACAATTATTAAAAACAAATACTACAGTTTCAATTGATAAAGATGATACTAAAGATTCCATTGTTTTTAAAGCTGCACATATAGTGCCAACACCAAATCAGTTAAAGGCCTTAAAAAATGAATTTATTGCCATGGTTTGCATTGGTCCAAACACTTTTACTCGTATGGAGTGGGGTAATGGTATGGAAGATCCATCGGTTTTCAATCTTCAAAACCTAGATACAGACCAATGGTGTAAAGCTATGAAAGATGCCCAAATGAAAATGGTTGTATTTATAGTAAAGCATCATGAAGGTTTTGTACTATGGCAAAGCAGGTATACAAACCATGGTATTATGTCTTCACCTTATCAGGATGGACAAGGCGATATTCTTAAGGAACTATCAATATCCTGTAAGAAATATGGCTTAAAACTAGGTGTGTATTTGTCGCCAGCAGATTTATATCAAATTGAAAATAAAGAAGGGTTATATGGAAATCTAAGTAACTATTCTGATAGAATAATCCCAAGGCCTGTCAGTGGTCGACCATTTGAAAACAAAACTACGTTTACATTCAACGTAGATGATTATAATGAGTATTTTTTAAATCAGTTATTCGAAATACTTACAGAGTACGGACCAATACATGAAGTTTGGTTTGATGGAGCGCACCCCAAACGTAAAGGAGGCCAAAAATACAATTACTTAGCTTGGAAAGAATTGATTTCAACCTTAGCACCAGAGGCTGTCGTTTTTGGAAAACAGGATATCCGTTGGTGTGGTAATGAGTCGGGAGGAACAAGAGATACCGAATGGAATGTCATTCCTTATGCTGGAAATCCTCTGGAAATGAATAGTTTTGCAGATATTACGGGAGAAGATCTTGGCAGTAGAGATAAATTATACAATGCCAATTATTTACATTATCAGCAAGCTGAAACCAATACTTCAATTAGAGAAGGCTGGTTTTATAGAGATGATACTTCTCAAAAAGTACGTAGTGTAGATGATGTTTTTGATATGTATGAGCGCTCAGTTGGAGGTAATTCAACCTTTTTATTAAACATTCCACCAAATAGAGAAGGGGAATTTTCACCTGAAGATGTAAGTGTTTTAGAAGAAGTTGGAAAACGAATTAAGGAAACCTACAGCACAAATTTATTTGCTGATGCAACAGGTTCTAAAAAAGCATTGGATTCAAACACGGCTACTTTTGAAATATTAGATGAAGAAAACAAAAAAATTAGTATTACAACTAAAAAACCTGTCACTATTAATAGATTAGTACTTCAAGAGGCTATTTCTATTTATAGTGAACGCGTAGAGAAACACGCTGTAGATGCTTGGATAAATGAAGGCTGGAAAGAAATAGTTACAGCAACCAATATTGGTTATAAGCGTATTTTACGTTTTCCTGTAATCACATCAAATAAGTTTAGAATTCGCATTTTAGAGTCACGTTTAAATCCTGCAATTTCTACTATTGCTGCGCATTATTACAAAACGCGTCCGCCTCAACTAAGTATTACCAGAACTATTAAAGGGCAAATAAATATTCAACCTAAAAAACACGAATTTGGTTGGAAACCACACGGCGAAGATAGTGCAGGCAATTTAAATGAAGGGTTAGAAATTAGATTCACGACTGATGGAAGTAAACCAACCAAAAAATCATCATTATTTGAAAAACCTTTTGTAATGAATTCTGGAGAAGTAAAAGCAATTGCTTTTTCTAAAGATATTTCAGGAAGTGAATCTTCTAGAAAATTGGGTATTCTAAAAAAAGATTGGAAATTGTTAAATACAGACAGTAATTCAGGAAATCAAACTGGAAACCATGTTTTTGATGAAAATGATGCTACTTTTTGGAAATCAAAATCCAATGGAAGCACTCATTATTTAGCGGTAGATTTAGGAAAAGAGTATACGTTGAATGGCTTTGCTTACACACCACAAAAAGTGGATGTTGAGGGAATGATTGAACAAGGTATTTTAGAAATGAGTAAGGATGGGAAATCGTGGTCTACCTTCGAAAGTTTTGAATTTGGAAACTTAATAAATGATCCAGTAGCTAGAACTTATCAGTTTAAAAAAGAACTAACAACAAGATATATAAGAATAGTATCTAAAGTTATCGCTGGAGGAGATACATCGGCAGCTATTGCAGAGTTAGACTTTTTTGAAGATTGATTTAAGAATGTGAAAAATACGATTTGTTGATATTAAAGTTTCAACTTTTTGTGTAAATAGTTGTTTTGTCAGAAATTTTACAACTATCAAAAATGTCAATTAATAAGTGTTTTACTAAGAATTGAATAATTGTAATTAATAAACTATTGAAATGAAACTTTTAAAATTACTAATCATCTTTTTTTTGATATCTAATAGTGCTTTTTCTCAATCACAAATAAATTTAACAGATTTAGAAATCTCATTGGCACAGCAAACCTACAGCGCTCCAGTAAAAAATAAATCTATTACGGGTGAACAGTTAGCAATTGCAGGAGAAAAATTCAGTAATGGACTCGGAGTTCACTCGTATTCTAAGATAAAAATTAAATTATTTCATTCGGATTATTTTACAGCCAGAATTGGTATAAACGATTCTAAAATAGATTATTCTTCAAAAAGTGTCAAATCCATTCCTCTTTCAGATGGTTCAAAACGATTTTACAACATTGTTAACGATCATAAACAATTTATAGGCGTTGGAGGTGAAAATGATAAAGTTGATAAAGGCAGTGTCATTTTTAAAGTTCTTAGCAATGGTAAAGAAGTATATAATAGTGGTATTATACGTAAGGGAGAAAATGCTAAAGATGTAAGAGTAAAAGTTAATAGAGGTGTATTAGAATTGGTTGTTGAAGATGCTGGAGATGGATTTAGTGGAGATCATGCCGTATGGATAAACCCAATAATACATTATTTTGAAATTGCCCCTGTAGCCGTAGGTATTGAATATGTTGGTGAAGCACCAAAATTGCCTAATGGTGTTAGTGAAAAATTGATTTCTAAAATTGAGAAACTTCCAAAAACAGTAATACCATTAGCACAACCAGATTATGATTGGTTGATAGATAATACCAAAGCTAATGCACAGGTTTATAAAGGAGAAAACGATAAAGACATTATCCTTTCAAATGGATTGGTTGCAAGAGTATTTCGAGTAGTACCTAATTTAGCTACCATAGATTATATCAACCAAATGACGGGAGAAAGTTTATTGCGGGCGGTTTCTAATGAAGGTGTTTTAAGTATTGATGGAAAAAGATATACGATTGGAGGTTTAAGTAAACAACCCGAGTATGCCTATACTTTAATGAAATGGATAGATGAGTTAGTTGCAACACCAAATGCCTTTTTTATTGATGACTTTGAGGTGAAGGATATTAATGATCGATTAGAATGGAAACGTGTGAGATGGTCATCAAACAGTAAAATGCCAAAAGGAAAAGAATTGGTTTTTACATTGAAAAAAGATAATATTATAGTGAAAGTACACTATACTTTATACGATGGACTGCCTACCTTAAGTAAATGGATTGAAGTTATTAATGAAAGCGACCAATTGGTTCAGTTAGATAATTTTAAATTAGAACAATTGGCAATGGTTGAAGGGGAAAGCTTGGTAGATATTCCTGAATATTGGGAAAAACCAAACATTCATATTGAAACCGATTATGCTTTTGGTGCTATGCAACAAAAAACATCAGATAAAACAACTTTTTGGGAGACTGATCCACGCTATACATCACAAACTAATTATCCGCTTCAATTGCCTTGTGTTTTAGAGGTAAAACCTCCCTTAGGTCCCAGTACAGGAATTGGATCAGGAGAGTCTTTAAGTACTTTTAGAGTTTGGGAAACTCCTTTTGATAGTTATGATAAAGAACGAAAAGGCTTGTTTTTAAGAAAAATGTATAGAACTATTTCTCCATGGACAACTGAAAACCCTATCTTTTTACACCTTACTTCAATTAATCCTAAAGAGGTGAAAGCCGCTGTTGACCAGTGTGTTGAAGTAGGCTACGAAATGATTATTTTAAGTTTTGGTAGCGATTTAAATATGGAGAATGAATCGGAAGCTTATTATAAAAAGTTTAAAGAATTACGTGAATATGCTAATTCTAAAGGCATTGAATTAGGAGGGTATTCATTACTGTCAAGCCGATGGATAAGTGAAGAAGTTGACGTTATAAACCCAAAAACAGGTAAACGTGGTGGAATGATTTATGGTTCGGCACCTTGTTTAAGTAGTGACTGGGGCTATGATTATTTTAGAAAAATAAAAAAGTTTTTTAATAAAACAGGAATGCAAGTATTTGAAAATGATGGTTCATATCCGGGAAATGTATGTGCTTCTACTAAACATACACATCACCA
>Ga0105356_10006260_pt1 | contig 11121 bp, 11 predicted proteins | sample GOMGulsemesocosm_3_FD_83502 | JGI IMG/M metagenome (GOLD analysis project Ga0105356, IMG submission 83502) | Methane-oxidizing microbial communities from mesocosms in the Gulf of Mexico - GOM9D Gulf of Mexico | ecosystem: Environmental > Aquatic > Marine > Cold seeps | place: Gulf of Mexico...
ATCGATGACTCGCTGATGAATTTTCCTAGAAACTTCGAGATGACACAGGCTCAACGTGGAATGCGGCGCACTTATAAACAGGAGTATCAGGCACTAAGAAATGCCATTATTCAAAGTAGTCAGAGTGGCCAAGCCTATCCGGTCAATAGCACCCAGTGGTTTGACAGCGCCACAAAAAGCATCAATTCCATTCTCAATGTTTCAAACGCGATTGACCTGTATATCGAAGACAGCATAAGTCTAGTAAAGGCTGATGCTGGTCAAAGAGTTATCAGCCTTATTATCATTATGGCACTGGTTGTCACGGTTTTTTTCTGGGCTTTCAGGGTCATTCAACAGCGCATCCTGATACCACTGAGCCAATTAGAACTAGCGGCCAGAAGGATAGCAGAGGACAATTTTTCGAAGTCCCTGATTATCAGGGGTAACGACGAATTTAGCCATGTTGCAGAAGCTTTCGACTCCATGCGCAACTTTTTGATTAGTGATCGTCAGGTTCGGAGCACAAAAGCCGAGGATGAATTGAATAAACTCTCTATTGCTATCGATCAGAGTGTTAACTCTGTTGTTATTACAGACCTCAATGGTGTTATTGAGTATGTTAACCCTCATTTTTATCGAGTAACGGGTTATGAGCCTGACGAGGTTATTGGTCGTAGAATGAATATACTTAAATCCGGCAAAAATCCGGAACAAACCTATATTGATATTTGGCTCGCGATCGGCGAAGGACGAATGTGGCATGGAGAATTACTAAATAAAAAGAAAAACTGTGAGCTCTTCTGGGAAATGGTCACCATTACTCCGGTGCATGATAACGAACAGAAAATCACCCACTTCATAAGTATTCAGCATGACATCAGCGAGCGTAAGGCCCTAGAGCAAACCAGTTTTTTGGCGTACCACGATCAGCTGACTAAGCTGCCTAACAGAGCTCTGCTGGCAGACCGCTTTACACAGATAGTTGCGCATGCCCAACGAATCAACTCCAAAGTTGCTTTATTGATGCTGGATCTAGACCATTTCAAGGAGGTCAATGATAATTTTGGGCACCAAGCGGGTGACCAGCTGCTCATCGAGTTCGTTGAGCGACTCAAAGGCGCAATGCGTAGCTGCGATACTCTGGCTCGTTATGGCGGTGATGAATTTGTCATGCTTGTTGAAGATGTTACCAATATTGAGCTTCTGATCGAACTGGTTAATCGTTTGATGAAAGCTATTACTACCCCCTTCAGCTTTGAAGAACAAGAAATGAGTGTTACGGGTAGCATAGGTATCAGCATTTGGCCTGATGACGGCAAACACATGGATATTTTGCTTAAAAAGGCTGATGCCGCCATGTATCACTCCAAGGAGGATGGGCGCAATCAGTACCAGTTCTTTACTAACGAAATGAATAATCAAATAAACCAGCGCTTAAAACTGGAAAGGAATCTGAGAAAGGCCATTGATCATCAGGAATTTGAGCTCTATTACCAACCCCAAGTGTGCCTCGAAAGCAATAAATTAATTGGGGCTGAGGCGCTGATACGCTGGAATCATCCTCAGCTTGGTTTCGTTTCCCCTTTACAATTTATCCCCCTGGCGGAGGAAACTAACCTTATTAAGCCTATTGGGAAATGGGTATTACAGACAGCCTGCGCACAGATAGTGAAATGGAACAAGGAAGGTGATAAAGAGCTATCGATGGCTGTAAATGTTTCGATATGTCAGCTCGAAGATGAAAATTTTATTTCCTATCTTAAAGCCGTTTTGGAAGAGAGTGGAGTTAATCCAGCTGATCTGGAAATCGAGATCACTGAAAGCACCGTCGTGAGTCATCCCGAAAAGATTTTGAAAGTATTAGAGTCTATCAAGGAGCTTGGTCTAAAGCTGGCCTTGGATGATTTTGGTACAGGCTATTCTGGTCTCTCTCATATGCGGGAATTTCCTTTCGACAAGATCAAGATAGATCGCTCGTTTATTAAGGATATCGAGAATAAACCTGAAGATAAGATTATTATTCAGGCCATCACCCAGATGGCCCATGCTATGAACATAAAGGTATTAGCTGAAGGCGTCGAAACTAACGCCCAGGCTGCCCTTGTACGCCAAGGTCATTGCGATGAGATGCAAGGTTATTTGATCAGCAAACCAGTGCCAGCCAGTGAGTTCGAATTATTGTTTAATCAGGCTTGTCCGAATTATATTCATTCAGCGTGATTTGGGTTGCGCTTTGTTTGTGTGAATCTCCCAGAGCCTGCATCGCAGAAGCTAGATCGAATGGCACTTTTGTTTGATTTGAGCCAACAAATACAAGTACTTTGAATGGGTGGTGGCTTAATATCTCTAAATTTTTTGGTTGAACGTTTTCGAAATCGATTAATACGTAGTTTGTTGCCAAGTGACCTCCATTTCTTTGGCGCTTAGAGTCTATATGGTAGACCAAAAAAGTAATTAAATAAGAACCTACTTCGGATTAATGACTATGAGTTTAAATAGTTTCTAAAATTTCACTCAGCCCTGATATCTCCGTGCTATTAGAATTTCGATGGTTTGCTCGATCTAATAGAATCCCAGTGATTCCGACGTTAGAAGCCCCTACTACGTCAGATTTGTAGCTATCCCCAATCATGAGTGTTTCTGAGGCTGACGAATTCAGGCGATTCAAGGCAAGTTCATAAATTCTGGCTTCAGGTTTTGCTACTCCTTCATCACAATAAAAAATGATCAAATCAAAGTATTTTTGAAGTCCAAAGTTCTGCACAGGCAACTTATAGGGAGTAGCTAAATTTGAGACCAGGCCTATTTTGATTCCACGCTCTTTGAGTTTAATCAGCGTTGGCAGGCTATCTTCAAATAGTGCCGCGCTCTCAATATCTTGTTTCAGGTCTGTTTCAAGAGCATCGATATTATCTGGAACGGGTTGCTTAATTAGGGTTGCAAAATCTAGGAGCGATTCGCATGGGTGAACCAATGATTTCCGCAGCAACTCACGCGTATTGGCTGTGGGAAGCTGCTTTATCAGTTTGTGATATGGCCTAGAGTCACGTTGAATCGCAATCAGGGTGCCATACAGATCAAATAGCACGGTGGAGATCATTTTTGCTAAACCTCTTCATCGCAAGAACTGAAAAATGACTAAATTTCGAAGACTGCAGTTGGCTTAAATGCTGGATTTTCTTCCCCAAAATAGCCTTTTGGATTGCACAGCACTCGGCATTCTCCGATTTGATAATCAGAGTTGTTATGCATGTGTCCATGGAGCCAATATGAAGGAGTATACTTTTCGATGAAACTCTCTAGCTGTGATACGTACGCAGCAGTAGTGAGGTCATCCTGGAACTCCGTAGCTACTGATTTCAGTGAGGGCCCGAGGTGAGAAATCACAACATTTTTCTGTGATTTTCTGGCTTCAAGCTCTTTTGCTAACCATGCTTTTGATTCCTTGTGTATTCTTGCAACATCAATGGAGCGTATCTTTGAATAGCCGGGCAGCTTTTTGATTTTTCGATAATCATTCATCGCTTGTTGGCAGTGATATCCCACAATCCTTGGGTCGCCATATATCTCAAAATCTGTCCATAGGGTACAACCTAGAAAATTCACATTGCCCAGTGTGAGCACTTCATTTTCAAGAACATGAACATTGCTTCCTTTGGCGAGTTCCTTCGCTGCATCGATTAGCTTTGGGTAAGTTTTGCCATAGTACTCATGATTCCCCATCACATAGATAACAGGCGTATCAGGAACACTCTCCATTGCCCACTGAATGCCTTGTGTTTTGGTGTGAATATCACCGGCAAGGATAACTACATCACACGCTACTTTTGGGTATGTGAAATTTTCAAACTCGAGGTGTAAATCGCTAAGTAATTGGACCTTCATGTGTACCTGCTAACAAGTACTTTGGAATGGATATAAGAGCGATTCGTACGAATGAACCAAAGACGTTCTCAATAATTCGTATCTGTTGGCATATGAACGCTGACTAACTAGGTTGTGATATGACCTTGAATCACGTTTAAGGCCAAAAAGTACGGTGCTAATCATATTTACTCCACATACTTATTAAAGGAAAACTCGTTCAAAAAGGGCTACTCGGGCGCAAGCTCCCAAGATTTCTTTCTTTAAAGTGTAATCAGCCTTTCGGGATCAAAACCGGTAATTTCTTGCCTTTCGTTGGGATAACCACCCATATTAGAAAATAGTGACACGCCATAGATATCCTTATCTACGGCGGCGTGCGTATGTCCGTAGAGCCAGGCATCAGGCCTGAATTTTTCGATAAGGTCGTCACAGGTTGCATTGAAATAAGGCGATAGCCTCTCACCAATAAACATGTCATGACAAAGTTGGTAGGACGGTGGGAAGTGGGTCACTACGACGGTTTTTCCGACATGATGTTTTGAGAACTCTGATTCAAGAAAATGGCGTGCTTCCTGATGCCAGCCCAGTATCATCTCGGCTGTGATGGGTTTACCATTGCACTTGATCACTCTAAAGTCATTGATATATCGCTGTGCTGCTTCCATACAGATTTCCTGTGATTCTTCGCCAAATGCTAGGAAATTCGTCCACAGCGGTGTACCTACGAAACGAATACCGTTGATGATAACTGACCGATTGATCAGGACGTTTACGTTGTTATGTTCATAGTTATTGGCGAGCTCGTTCATTGCCCGATAGTCACGGCGATAATACTCATGGTTGCCGGGCACAAAAACGACTGGCAGTCCCGTTTTATCAGCCGTTTTACCGCATATCTCCAAGGCCTTTGGCATGTACTCGAGGCCACCGGCTATGACTACAACGGTTGCCCCAGCGGGGACTTCGACGGGCCCATTAAGGCCCGAAATTTCGTGGTGTAGATCTGAAGCGAGATAAACGTTTGTTGTCATTGGCTGTTGCTTCTCTACTAAATAATTCGATCAGGGATACAAATAGAGCAGTCTGCTAAGAAAAAATGCGGGCATAAACAATGGAATCTATAGTCACTCGAGTACCTTGGCCTTGGAGGATATAAGCTGTATTTCGCGATAGAAAAACGCAGTTTTTATGAAAGTCTTGAAGTAAGGTCGTCCGTACAGATTCGAATGCTCTACCCGCCTCATCGTTAATGACCCTGTGTGCATAGATTACGCTGGGCTTTAAACCACGCGACTCAAGAGCCTCAATTACCTCTTTTGAGACGTTGATATCAACCCAAACCCAGTCTGAAACAACGCAAAATGGGTAAGAGGGAAAATTTGCTTTTACGTAAGCAATCATTTCAGAAGCAGCATTTTCTGTACAACCAAAGTCGCAGCTGTCTCCATCGTTGTTAAAAACCCGGTCTGCTTGGTTAAGAAATTCACGAATGTCCATGACGGTCAGCTCATGTTGTTTTCAGTAAGTTGAATACGTTGGTTGGCTTGCTCAATGAGTGCTTCAATTTGCAGATCAAGCTTTTCATAATCTGGCGCAGGCCCCTCTAGAACGTAATAAAACCTAAGCTCCCCGAACTTCTCTTTGACATCGGAAACTTCGATTGAAAATTCAGGATATTTGGTTAGTAGTGTGTTGATCTGGATGGACAGACGATTGAGGCTTTCTAGCCAGTTTTTTGGAATACAAAAAGTGAAGCTCTGATCATAAATCCAGGGGTATGAAAGGATTAGCTTGTTGAAAGGGTCAGCTTGGTTGAATTTTAAGTCAGGGCTGTTATTCATTGTTTTCACTTTTTATTAGATTGAGCGTTAACGCTTAACTACCGTACCAAAAATATTTCGGAATAGCGAAAAGACATTTCACTAACATGTTGATTTATATATGCTTTATTATGAATTACTGCTTGAGGAATAAAGTGTAATTTTGTCTTTTTTAGATAGAAAAAGACAAAATTCAAAACCGAGATTCTTTATTGTTAAGAGTGATTTTGAAGGTCTGTAGTGAGGCGTGTAAAATTTTGTGAGCTAGAAAAACATGGGGGCGTGGCAATACTATCGTTCAAGTAGGATACTAATCATTGAAGTATGCAATATCACTGTCACTGTCATAGTGATTCTTTAGAGATAGCTATATGTGCCATTAACCAACTTAATTGCAAACGGCTCATTGAGCATTAATGTCTGAAACTACAGTTATTAACCAACTACATTAAAATAATAGCTTTTGAGGGGTTTGAAATATGGGGATTCGATTAACCAACTTCATTCCCCAGCCCCATCCGAAAAATAGGAACTGGTTATGAGATGTTCATTGGTATTGGGGGTGATGAGCGAAGATCGCCCCGGCATTCTTGAGACGTTGTCGGGCGTTATAGCTGCGCATGACGGTGAGTGGACCGAGAGCAAGATGGTCACGATGGCGGGTAAATTTGCCGGTATTCTAACGGTGGAGCTACCCTGTAACGAGCAGCAAGCTTTTGGTGATGATCTTGGCGCTTTATCTGAGCAAGGTATTAAGGTGATTGTTGAGCGTATTGAAGTTCATAGTGAAGAGGTGGCGCGTGAGTTTCATCTGGACATGGTGGGTCAGGATCGTCCCGGTATCATACGGGAAATTACCCATTTGCTGGCCCGTTACGGTATTAATCTGGAGGCGCTGGAGTCACGTATTGAAAGCGCTTCCATGTCGGGAGAAACTCTATTTATTGGCTCGGCTGTTTTGCATATCCCTGCGGAAGTGGAGCTGCCGCAGTTGCAGGAGGATTTTGAAAAGCTGGCCAATGAGATGATGGTCGATATCAATCTTAGTGGATAGGCGCAACCGCCCGCTAATCACTAATGGTTCTGTTGTTAATGATTGGGTTCGGCGCGTACCTTTTCCATTGCCTGGATCACACTGTCGCGAATGGTTGTATCATTGATAAAATCTGAACTGCTGGTGTATTTGTCTTCGCTGGTGACCTGAATGTAACGGGGTGGCAAGCTGTTCATGGCCAGGGCGTAGGTATCTTCGATGCAAACATCGCAGCGACAAAAGGAATCGTCACTTTTTAATACTTCGCGCATCGTTTTTACGGCGATTATTTCGTTAAAGTTAATAACGTCACCAACAAAAGAGCCCTCAATGGTGTAATTCAGTACTTCTCTGCTGAGTAGGTTTTTCAAGATCGAGTTCCTTTATGTTGCTGATTACGTTTTGTTTTAAATGTCTTGGTTTCTTGGCCTGCTAATAATTTTAGCTGGCATAGCCGTAATGGCAAAGAATACCTAAAAAGATCACCATGCCGACCCAATGGTTATGTAAAAAGGCTTTAAAGCAAAGTTCGCCGTCACGATCCTTAATTAAAAATTGATGGTAAAGGAACAGTAAGCCTGCCGCCCATAAACTGCCGTAGAACCAGCTACTCAGATAAAGCTGCTGGCCAGCAGTGAACAGCGCTAGCAGAGTCAGAAATTGTAATATCGCTAAAATCAGGCGATCCTGCTCACCAAATAGAATAGCCGTCGATTTAACGCCAATTTTGATGTCATCCTCACGATCCGTAATGGCATACATGGTGTCGTAGGTGAGTGTCCATAGCACGTTGGCGGTGTACAGCAGCCAGGCAATGGTTGGCACCTCGCCAGTCTGAGCTGCAAAGGCCATCGGGATGCTCATGCCAAAGGCCATGCCCAGTACCAGCTGAGGCATGTAAGTATAACGTTTCATAAAGGGGTAGCTGACTGCGAAAAGCACGGCAATCACCGACAGGCTAACGGTCAACCAGTTGGTCATTAAGACCAGTAAAAAAGCGATGGTCGTCAGGCTGGCAAATAGGGTAAGGGCTTCGGCGCTAGATACGCGGCCACTGGTTAGAGGACGATTTTTGGTGCGCTGCACATGACGGTCAATTTTACGATCGGCGAAATCATTGATCACGCAGCCTGCACTGCGCATCAGCACGACACCGGCAATAAAAATGAGCAGTATTTTTGGGTCAGGAAAACCTTCAGCGGCAATCCATAACGCCCACAGTGCTGGCCACAGCAATAGATAAATGCCGATGGGTTTTTCCATTCGCATTAGCAGAGCGTAATCGGACAGTTGGCGGATTAGGGTATTTAGTAATGTGGGCGATTTTGACACGAGGGTACTTTTGGTTGTTGGTGAGGCATTAGTTGTCATTGCCAAGTGTAGTCGAATTAAGGCAAGCGTGCTGCTCCAAGGCGGGCAGAAAAACCTCAGCGACCAAAATAGGTTTGTCATCCAGGAAAAATAATGAGCGCCGGCCCCAGGCAAAGTTATTGGTATCGTTGGCAAAGTAATTTTCTAACTTGGCGCTGCGCAGTGCGGCAATTTCGAAATGGCTACGTTCCATGGTGGGGTCGCTGAATAGCAGCGCTCCCAGCGGGCGAGCATCAAGTTTTTTTAAGCTGCGTAGGCGACCGGTTAAGGTCTCCTGTGGAAAGACGCTGCGTGCATAAACCCAAGGCTCACCATGGCAGAGCAACTCAACTTCACGAACGATCGCTAATTGACGAGGTTTTAGGCCCAGACATTGCGCTTCTGAGCGGGTGGGGCGTTGCCAGCCCTGGAATAATTTACGAACCTCAAATGCACCATTGCTTGCGTCGATAAGACGCTGTGTCAGTGAACCCTGATCAAGTAGCCAATTTCGCCATAGCGGCTCAATATGGATAAAGGGGTTGCGCTGATAATGATGCCAGCGGTTAAAGTTGATGGATAAGGCTTGGCGCAATGTCAGCGGCTCCGAACAGGCACTGGGTTGATTCAGGATTTTCCGGGCCGGAGCCCGGAGAGGCGAACAGGAATTATAAAGAGCAGGCTGGAAAAAGTCTTGTGCTCTGACGTGAAGGACAAGCTTAGGCCATCAGACTGGATAACATGATTTTAATTTCTTCATGTGATGCCAGTAATCCCTGCATAACTTCGTCAGCCTCATTGGGGTCGAGATCAAGGGCTTGATAGAGTGATTCAGGGACCGTTTCGGGAGGCAGGTTGCCGATGCCCATTTGTGCCAGCATTCGGGTGCTGAGAAAGCACAGGTGTGCGTAGTTAGCTTCGACGCCATCGTAAAGTGGGTCTTGCTTAAAGCGTAAGGCATTATTGATTGGCGAGGGTAAATGCCAGGCTTCGGCGAGCTGAGCACACATTTGTTCGCTGGTGATGCCGAGTAAGTGCTGCTCAATGTACATGGGATTAATGTGCGGATTGGCATTCATGTACAGGCACAGAGTTGAGAAGTGTGATGGAAAGACGTGATTGAAAATTAAATAACCAAAATTATTCATCAGACCGGCAAGATAGGCAAAACCGGGTTGTCCGCGTTTACTGGTGGGTGTGATGCGGTTGAGCTTTTCCATCGTTAATGCGCAATAAATAGATTGTCGCCAGAACATCGACATTGCACAGGCACCATTGCTGGGTACTTTGAGGCTTTGTCCCATGGCGAGCCCTAACGCCAAGTTGAGTACCAAATCATAGCCCAGTACGCGCACAATGGCATCGTGAATAGATTTCACTTTGCCCGGAGCTGAATAATAGGGTGATGCTGCCCAGCCAACTACTTGCGCGGCCAAGCTTGGGTCAAGTTCAATAATGGCGACCAGGTCCTCAATGTCTGCATTGGAATCGGCGCTCAGGTTAAGAATTTTTTGTGCGGTGGCTGATAACGGTGGGATTTCCAGCGTGTCGTGTAAGCGTTTTTTGATTTGTAAGGACGTATAGTTACGAATGGCATTGTAAATGTCACCGCTGTCCTGTTCACGGCAGGTGGAGAGACTGGGTAGATCAAAAATTGAAATGCCTAACTCAAGGGGCTGGCTGTCACCCATCAGCGTTGCAAAATCAGTTTGTGATAACGCGATCATCGAGCCCTGTTTTCCGGAGGCCATGAATACCGTTTCAGCTTTTAACAGCTCGGTATCGATAAAGGTGTCATAGCCGGTCACATCGGGAATTGCCGGTAATGTTTCTAGTGCCTTTGACGTTAGCAGTTGCGCTTTGCTATCGGCTTTAATCGCTCGCGGTTGCTGCAGGCTGTGGCCATTAAGAGCGTCGAGGTTAAGGATGCTGTTCGATGAGATAATGGCCTGAAGTCGAGATTCAGTCGTTTCAAGCACAATCATGATAGCAAGTTGTTGAGCGTTGTTTTGAGACTGTAACTCGTCGAGCGTGATAGAGCTATTGGCCTCGATTACCTCGGGGGTAATGTGTTTGGCGTTCAGGGTGCTTAAAACGCAGTGAGGTAATGTCACTGGTACTTCCTCGTTCGGTGTGACATAGATAAATGCCAAGTTTTTAGATGCTTCAATAAGTGTAGCAGTAAAAGCCAGGGCTTCCACGGCCGCACCCATTTTATGGCTTAAACTTTGCCGAAACGTTGGCTGCTGCCGAGCCAGCGTTTGATTAATGGTTCAATATGCTGTGGATAGTGAGATAGGACGTGACTGGCACAGGCCTGGGTTTGTGACAGTAATTCGGTGCTGAGTTCGAAGTCAGCGACTTTAAAAGACATGATGCCGGTTTGCTTGGTGCCGAGTACTTCGCCAGGGCCGCGCAATTCCAGATCCTTCTCGGCAATGACAAAACCGTCGCTAGATTGGCGCATGATATTAATGCGCTCACGACCATGTCGCGATAGCGGCGTGCTGTACATTAGCACGCAGAAACTTTGTTGCGCACCTCGGCCGACGCGACCACGTAATTGGTGTAATTGCGATAGCCCTAAGCGCTCCGGGTTTTCAATGATCATCAGGCTAGCGTTGGGTACATCCACACCTACTTCGATCACCGTGGTGGCGACCAGTAAATCCAGTTCGCCGGCTTTAAATGCTGCCATTATAGCGGCTTTTTCGGGGCCCTTGAGACGACCATGAATCAAGCCAATGTTAAGTTCTTGCAATTGTTCGACGAGCTGTTCGGCGGTGACTTCGGCGGCCTGACACTGTAAGACTTCGGATTCTTCAATGAGCGTGCAAACCCAATAAGCCTGTCGGCCTGTGTTGCAGGCCTCGCGTACGCGCTGTACGACCTGTTCGCGACGGTCGTTGACAATGGCTATGGTTTCCACCGGTGTGCGGCCGGGCGGTAATTCGTCAATGATGGAGCAATCCAAATCGGCATAGGCGCTCATCGCCAGTGTGCGGGGAATAGGGGTGGCAGTCATAATCAGCTGATGTGCCATACCCTGTTCGGCATGGCCCTTTTCCA
>Ga0105356_10006265_pt1 | contig 11116 bp, 10 predicted proteins | sample GOMGulsemesocosm_3_FD_83502 | JGI IMG/M metagenome (GOLD analysis project Ga0105356, IMG submission 83502) | Methane-oxidizing microbial communities from mesocosms in the Gulf of Mexico - GOM9D Gulf of Mexico | ecosystem: Environmental > Aquatic > Marine > Cold seeps | place: Gulf of Mexico...
ACCGTAAAACTACCATCTAAATTTGGCAATGCGATGAGCATAAAATCACCTCGAGGCCAAATATGTAGTGCGTTTTTATAGGTTTTATAATCACCAGATTCAGTTGGTAAAATACTCAGCTCTTTATAACCATGTGTTAAATAGTCTTGTGAAAAACTAAATAAAAATTTCTTAGCTAAATAATAGCTCTGTCTCAAAACAGAACCAGCACCATCTGTTCCTATGATAATATCGGCGTCTTCAACAAAGTCTGTTTTTGAGTCATAATCGTAAAATCCAGCTGTTGTATTTTCAAAATCAACATGAGTACATTTCTTGTTAAAATAAAGATTAACATTATCTAAGGCTTCAGCTTCATCAAGGAGTAAGGCGTTTAATCCGCCTCTTGAAATGGAGTTAATATATTCATGAGTTCTTCCACTATAGTTTGATAAAAATGTGTCACCATTTCTGTCATGTAGCATCCGTCCATTCATAGGGATGCAAAGTGGTTCTACTTTGTCTTGAATGCCAACTAAGCGCATCGCTTTAATTCCACGGTCAGAAAAGGCTAAATTAATAGAACGTCCTGCACTAATGTCTACTTTGCGTAAATCTGGTCGTTGCTCATATACAGATACATTATAGCCTCTTTGTCCTAATCGTAATGCTAAGAGGGAACCACAAAGTCCGGCGCCAATAATAAGTATGTTTTCTTTAGTTTTCATTTAAAATCTCTTTAAGTTTTTGAACCATTCGATACACATCTTCAAATGAATTATACAGTGGGACAGGGGCGCATCTAATCACATCGGGTTCTCTCCAATCGGTGATGATGTGAGCCGCCGTTAATTTTTTATGTAAGTCCTTGTCTGCATTTTTCACTTGGATTGAGAGTTGGCACCCGCGTTCCTGAGGATTACTTGGGGTAATAATTTTAATGTTTTCAGAATTAAGTTGATTTAATAAAAATTCAAAATACCCAGTAAGTTGTTCCGATTTTTCTCTTAATGCATCCATGCCAACGGTGTTAAACATATCTAATGATGCTTTAATCGCTGCCATTGATAAAATTGGAGGATTGCTCAACTGCCATCCTTCCGCTCCAGGGATAACATCAAGTGGCTGTCTCATGTTAAACCGTGTAGATTTATTATGGCTCCACCAGCCAGCAAATCGTTTAAGTTTTTTATTGTGAGCATGTTTCTCATGAACAAATAATCCTGCTAAACTTCCAGGGCCAGAGTTTAAGTATTTATAAGTACACCAAGCTGCAAAATCTACACCCGAATTGTGAAGTTCAGGCTTTATGTTTCCTGCACCATGAGCTAAATCAATACCAACCATACAGCCCTTGGCATGACCAAGTTCAGCAATTTTTGTAATATCTAGATATTGACCTGTATAATAATTTACGCCTCCAATAAGTAATAAGGCAACGCTGTCACCTTGCTCATCGAGAATAGTTTCTAAATCTTCAATATGAAGTAATTCTTCACCCTTGCGAGGTTTCCATTCAATTAATCCGTCGCTAGCATCAAACCCATGAAATTCTAGTTGTGTTTGTACAGCATACCGATCTGATGGAAACGCATCACTTTCAATGATAATTTTGTATTTGGTTTTTGTGGGTTGATAAAAGGACACCATTAATAGGTGTAGATTTGTGGTTAGCGTATTAGAAATAACAACTTCTATAGGTTTAGCACCTACGACATTAGCCATGGATGCTGTGAGGAATTCATGATAAGCCATCCATGGATTTTTTGCTTCAAAATGACCTTCTACACCAAAATTAGCCCAATCATCTAACTCTTGCTGAATGTATTTTTGAGTAGACTTTGGTTGTAAACCTAACGAGTTCCCTGTAAAATATAACCAATCATTTCCTTCCTGATCTTTAGGGATGTGAAATTGCGTTCTATAAGGCGCTAATATATCGTTTTTGTCTAACTGCTGTGCGTAGTCTAATGTTGCTTTGTTCATTGTAACCCTAAGTTTTTCTATTATGACTAGCTAATAATTAAAAAAATATTAGCAGCTTTTATCAGAAATATATAAAATGTTTCGGTATTTGAAACGCTGTTTCAAATTTAAGTATTATTTTTGAAATAGCATTAGATTTTTAATGCTAAATACACATAGGTAAAACCTATACTATGAAAGAAGATACTAAGGAGTTGAATTTGTCGGTGATAAAGGCGTTTAAGTTATTGGAAGCATTTACTTCTGGCCAACAAGAATGGGGGGTTAGGGAACTGGCAAAGGAGGCTGGATATAATAAAACGACCACTTATAGATTATTGAGTACCTTAGAGACACTTGGTGCTGTTCAGAAAAATAAAGCGGATAAATATATTTTGGGACTTAAATTGTTTGAACTAGGTAATTTGGTGTCTATCCATAAATCATTGCGTTATATTTCTCGAGTTCCATTAGAACAGATAGCTAAGGAAATTAATGAGACCATTCACTTTGGGGTTTTAAATGATAACAAAGTGTTGTATTTAAATAAGGCTGAGAGTCTACAAGGTTTAAAAGTGAGTACTCAGATTGGTTCATACCAGAGTGCTTATTGTTCGGCAATAGGGAAGGTGTTACTGGCTTATTTACCAGAAGACGCATTGAAAAATTACTTTGAAGAAGAGCCTTTAAGTTCTTATACGGTCAATACAATAACTAGCGAAAAGGTATTGCGCTGCGAGCTTGAAAAAGTAAGGGAAGAAGGCTATGCCTTAGATATGGAAGAGCTTGAGTTAGGTTTGATATGTATTGCTATACCCGTATTTAATCGTCAAAATAAAATTGTGGCAAGTATTAGTGCTTCTGGTCCTTCGAGCCGATTTAAAACTGAAAATGTTAGTGCATATCTCGACATTTTATTAAAAGGATCTCGTGAAATTGAAGCAAAATTAAATGATTATAATTAAGCTAAGGGGCTTATTTCTCAAGTACAACTTTTACATTGCTGAAATATAGACGCCAATTCCCTTCTTCTTTTTTTCTATTTAAAGCGATTTTGATACCGTTAAAATCTTGATAGTTATCCCAGCTACTTATTAATGATGGTTCTTTTGCGTTTTGTCTTCTAAATACCCATTCTTTGATGAGGTAATCGTCTCCATAATAAAAATCATAGGCATCACCTGGTGTATAGCCACCTTCTTGAGGGTAAGTAATTGTGATTTTATGGAGCATATTTTTACTTATAGGTGCTTCTTCTTCGATAGGAGTGCTAATTGTTGTGCCTTCGTCCCAAATTAAATTAAAATGTGCTAATAGCCAATATTTGTCATTTATAAAACCTCTGTCGGCTCTTAAAACAGTACTATCAATTTCTGTTCGATTATAGGTTACTGTGTCAGTTTGAGTAATCATAGTAACCATATTTGCTTTAGGTTCCCATTGCCAGGAACGTTCATAATGACTACTATCTCTGTCTACATTAAAAGTAAACTCAATTTTTTGGACGTGATCCCAATTTTGAATACCATGGGCATTTGCAATTTTTTGTACATCTGATAATTCAACCTTTGGTGTTGCTGTTTTTTCTGATTGCTTACAAGCACTGAAAAGGAGTAGTGCTAGAATTGGTATAAAGTATTTCATGAGTCCGGTTTTATCAAAAGTACTAAACCAAAATGAATTCAAGACCTAGTTTAGAGTTAGAATTAGGTAAATCTCATTTAAGTCACAAAGTGCGGGTTATTTTATTAAAAGAGGAGTACTATATATTTAATGATTCTCTTTTAGTAAATGGGGGAATTTCTGCTTGAATCTATTGAGTCTCGGAATAGAAATGCGTTGAATATATGTGCTTTCGGGATGTAAGCGTTCGTAGTTTTGATGATAATCTTCGCCCACCCAAAACTTCAGAAATGGCATGATCTCGGCAGCTATTTTTTTGTTTAACTCAGAAGAAAGGGCTTGTTTCTTATTTAAAATGATTTGTTTTTGCTCGTTGTTTTGATAAAAAATAATAGAACGATATTGCGAGCCTATATCTGGACCCTGACCGTTAAATTGTATTGGATTTTGTGATCCGAAATAAACATCTACCAAAGTGCTGAAGCTTATAATTTTGGGGTCATATATAACCTCTACAGCCTCTGCATGTCCAGTCTTTCCTGTGTTACTGGCACGGTATGTTGGGTTTAAGGTATGGCCGCCAGCATAGCCATTAATGACTTCGTCTACGCCTTTAATACTTTCATAAATGGCTTCTACACACCAAAAGCAGCCACTAGCGAAATAGGCTCTGGCTTTGCCGTCTTGAAGCGGAACAACAACAGGGTCGGCATCCATTAGACCTTGTTCTATATTTGATTTTGTTGACTTGTTACTAGGTTTTACTTGTGCATTGTTATGGCAACTAAAACCAAGGGTTAAAGCTAGGGATAGGATCAAAGATTTTATATTCATAATAAACGATTTTAGTATAGGTCGTATGAAATTATAAAAACTTAAAGATAGTTGTTTCCAAAAAAAAAGCTTTTACAAGAAGTAAAAGCTTTTAAGTATATGGTAGTTTCTAATTATATTTTAGAAAGCATTTTTTGCATTTTTTCTTTTTGTTCAAGAGCTAATGCTTGATCTACAAGAATACGACCACTATGCTCGTCGGTAATAATTTTTTTACGAGAAGCAATTTCAGCTTGAACTTGTGGTGGAATGGTAAAGAAAGATCCGCCAGCGGCACCTCTTTCAATTGGCACAACAGCAAGACCGTTTTTTACATTGCTACGAATTCTAGCGTAAGCAATAACAAGTCTTTCTTCAATAGAAGTTTTGTACTCTTCCGATTTTTGTAAAAGTATTTTTTCTTCTTTTTCTGTCTCAGCAAGAATCGCATCTAATTCACTTTTTTTGTGTTTCAAATGTGTTTCTCTTTCTTTAATACGTCCTTTTGTAGTGTCTACAATTTCGTTTTTTTGTTCTATTTGAACATAAAACTCTTTAATGTTCTTTTCTGCTAATTGAATTTCAAGATCTTGAAACTCTGTTTCTTTAGTTAATGAGTTGTATTCTCTGTTATTTCTAACATTTTTTTGTTGCTCATTATACTTTTTTATTAAAACTTTCGCTTCTTCAATTAAGTTCTTTTTAGACTTAATTTGGTCGTCAATATTTACAAGACTATCGTTTAGTTTTTGAAGTCTGGTGTTTAAGCCTTCAATTTCGTCTTCTAAATCACGAACCTCTAAAGGAAGTTCTCCTCTTACATTTCTAATTTCGTCAACACGAGAATCGATTAGTTGTAAATCATATAACGCTCTTAATTTCTCTTCTACAGTAACTTCTTTCTTTTTAGCCATTGCTTATAAATACTTTACAGGATTGGTGTTTGTGTTTGATAAAATGATTGCAAAATTAGGCATTTTTTCCGTAAGATACGCTACTAAAAGATTTTTTGTGAATTGTTCACTTTCATAGTGTCCAATATCAGTTAATAATATACTATTATCTGCCGTGAAAAAATCGTGATATTTTAAATCGGCTGTTATAAATGCGTCAGCCTGAGCAGCTTTGGCTGCTTGTATAGCAAAACTTCCAGAGCCTCCTAAAACTGCAATTGTTTTTATTTTTTTACCTAATAAAGAGGAGTGTCTTATGCTTTTTGTTTGCATCACCTGTTTTATATGATCTAAAAAATCTACTTCTTCCATTGGGATCTCAAATTCACCTAGCATTCCCATCCCGACATGCTGATTTTTATTCTCTAAAGTAGTGACTTCATAAGCCACTTCTTCGTAGGGGTGATGTTTAAAAAGGACTTGAAGTATTTTAGACTCTAAATGTTTAGCAAAGCTAATAGAGAGTTTTATCTCTGGTTCATGTTGCGTTGTCCCTGGAGTTCCTATCGTTGGACTTGAATTTTCATTACCGTTAAAAGTACCGATGCCATTTACATTAAAACTACAGTGGTCATAATTCCCAATTGCACCAGCCCCAGCATTGAATAAAGCATCCCGAACCTTGTTTATATCATTCTCAGGAACGTAAGTCGTTAGTTTTTTTATGCTTCCGCTTTGTGGAATTAGAATTTGTCTATTTATAAGACCTATTTGTTCACATATTCTATCATTTACACCATGTAATGCATTATCTAAAGCCGTGTGAATAGCAAAAATTGAAATGTCATGCTTTATGGCTTTCATTACTACTCGCTCAACATAAGATTTACCCGTTAATTGTTTTAACCCTTTAAAAATAATAGGGTGAAAACTAACTATAAGATTACAGCTTTTAGCAATAGCCTCATCGACAACCGACTCTAAAGTATCTAAGGTGACTAGAACTCCAGTAAGGTCATTATTTTTATTACCAACTAGTAAACCAACATTATCAAAGTCTTCAGCATAAGCCAAAGGGGATAATGCTTCTAAATGATGTATGACGTCTAGGACTTTCATAAAATTTATGTTTAAGTTCAAACCTACACATTTTTTTTCATTTTTGTAGAGCAATAAAATTGAAAATTAAGTTTAAATATGTGGTGTAACTCCATTTATTAGCGTATTTCTTTTCAGAGGAAAGATAAATAATTACTTTCGTTGTTATGAAATTGTTGCGAAAATTATTATTTCCTATAGTTCCGGTGTATCACAGTGTAACATGGTTGCGTAATTTATGTTATGATACAGGTGTTTTTAAATCGGAATCGTATGAACTTCCAATTATTTGTGTTGGGAATTTAAGTGTAGGAGGTACAGGAAAAACGCCAATGATTGAATATTTAATTTCAATACTTTCAGAAAACAATAGCGTAGCAACATTGAGTAGAGGGTATAAAAGAACTACTAAAGGATTTCAAATTGCCAATGCAACATCTTCGGCATCTTCAATAGGTGATGAGCCTTTTCAGTTTTTTGAAAAATTTAAATCCATTATAGTTAGTGTGGATTCTGATAGGCAAAACGGTATTTCTAAATTACAGCAATTAGAGAGTGCTCCTCATATTATTTTGTTAGATGATGCGTTTCAACACAGAAAAGTAAAGGCAGGGTTGAATATTCTTCTCACAACCTATACTAAATTGTATATCGATGATTTTGCTCTACCAACAGGAGATTTGCGTGAGCCTAAATCGGGAGTTAAAAGAGCCGATATTATTGTTGTTACAAAATGTCCTAAGGGTATAAGCAAAAAAGATAAGGGAGACATCATAAAGCGATTAAATATATTGCCTCATCAAGAGTTGTTTTTTAGTGCCATTGATTATTCAAATAATATATACAATGCAACAGATTCTAAAGCATTGTCTTCTTTAAAGACTGAAAAGTTCACCCTTGTGACTGGGATAGCAAATGCAACCCCCTTATTAGAGTACTTGAATGAAGAAGGCTATCGTTACGAACATTTAAATTTTAAAGATCACCACAGTTTTTCAGAGCAGGAGATAGCTCATATTAATACTAAGAAATTAATTCTAACTACAGAAAAGGATTTCACAAGATTAAAAGATAAAGTAAACAGCAGTAAATTATACTATTTACCAATAAAAGTAACGCTCTCCGAATCGGAAAAATTTGATAAAAGTATTATTGATTTTGTGTCTCGCTATTAAGCAGATGCAACAGTTTCATTTGTGTCAGAAAGTGCTTCGTACAATTTCTTTTCAAAATCTTCCTGTTTAAATGGTTTCGAAATGATATCATTAAATCCAGCCGCATCAAATTCAGGCATTTTATCTTCTAATGTTACCGCAGTAAGGGCAAAAATAGTAAGCTCTTTATTGAAACTTCTAATGCGTTTGGTTGCTTCTAAACCACTAATTCCTGGCATGTGAATATCCATGAGGACGAGGTTGTATTCTATGTCTTTTACCTGTTCAACAGCATCTTCTCCATTATCAACCAGATCACAAGTTAAGCCCATCTTATTCAAGATTTTCTTAGTAATCATTTGGTTAATCTTATTGTCTTCAACGACTAATATTTTAATGCTATCTAAGTCAAGATTCTTTATGTCTTTGCTATAATCTTTCTTTTTAATAGTGGCAACCGCTTTTGATGCCTGTAGAGGAAATTCAACAAAGAAACTCGTTCCTTGACCAAGTTCACTTTTTAAATAAATTTTTCCTTTAAGTATTTCTATTAATCCTTTTACAATAGAGAGGCCAAGTCCTGTACCTCCATATTTTCGATTAATTTGTACCGAGCCTTGAGAGAAACTTTCAAACATACTGTCTTGCTTCTCTTTAGTGATTCCAATACCATTATCTTCAACTTCTAGACGGATACTGTGCATCTTTTTTGCAAGACTCATTTGAGTAACTCGTACCCAAATATCTCCATCTTTTGTGAATTTAATCGAGTTACCTATTAAGTTGATTAATATTTGAGAAATTTTTAACTGATCACCATCAAAAATCTCTGGTAACTTTTTGTCATATTCAAAATGAATTTGTGTGTTGTTGTCTAAAGCCGAATTATTTAAAGCCGCAATAACGTTTTCAACTTTATTTTTTAAGTTGAAAATTTCTGGATCTAATTCTACTTTATTTGCTTCAATCTTATTTATTTGAAGAATGTCATTAATGAAGGTCAATAAATAATCCCCAGAAAATTTTAAAGACTTAAGATGTTGTATTTGCTCAGGTCTAGGGTTTTCTTCTAACAACATGTTGGTTAATCCCGTCACAGCATAGAGCGGGGTTCGTAACTCGTGAGTCACCGTAGATAAGAAATTGGTCTTAGTTTTTGCAGCAATTTCTGCACGTTCTTTTTCTGTCAATAACTCTTCATTTTTACGGTACAACATATTATTAGTTTTCAATCTAATATTGTTGTTTTTGTATAGAGAAAGTGTTAATAATGATAAAATGGTAATAAGCCCTACACTTAAAATGGTTGTTAATCGGCCTAAGCCATCAGATTCACTGTCTTCCTTATCTTTTTCATCTTGATTTGAAGCAACTTCCCCATTATCATCGGGAATTAGTGAGTCTTTCTCTTCAGGAGATAAATGTTCTATTTTCTCCTCTAAAATTGAGTCATTGAGATTAATGTATAATTTTAAATTTGAGTTTGCTAATTGAAAGTTTCCTGTGATTTCATAGATATTACTCAATAACTGATAGCTTTCACTTAAAAGTCTTGCCAACTCATTGTTTTTGGCTAATTCGGAAGCTTTTAATGTTTGAGATAAGGCTTTTTCGTATTTAACCTGTTTTAAGGCTATAATTCCACTTTGTATAAGAGCTGCGCTTTCAATTGCAACGATTTTGTGCTTTTTTGATAAAATTATGGCTTTGTCTACGAGTGCGTTTGCCTGACTTAAATCATCTAGGCCAATATGAGTTTTAGCTTCACTTAGAATAACTTCTGCAGTAAGCGTATTAAGTCCTTCTTCTTCAAAAATGGCTTTTGAAGATTTAAAATAGTCTATAGATTTTATATAATTCTGCTGTTTTAAGTAGATTAGACCACAGGTATATCTTGAAATTGCCAAATTTACCTTGTCACCAATACGACGTTGAATAGCTAGGGCCTTAATTATGTTTGGCAATGCCTCGTCATAATTCTCAATATTATAGTGTACTTGTGCTATTTTTGATAGAATTATGGCTTGTTCCTTTTCGTCTTTTATATCCTCAGACACAATTAATGCTTTTTCAAGAATATTTAAAGCGCTGTGAAAGTTCGATTTTTGTGTTTCTTGAGTGGCATTTTTTATAAAAACTTCAATCTTATTTTTCTTCATAGCAATATCACCATCAGTATTATTTTGAGGGTAAATGCAAGTCGTAAAAAAGACTAAAAAAACAAAAATGTAATATTTGATTTGGGACATTTCAGATCATTTTATCGACAAATATAACTATTTATTCGACAAAATGCACTTTTTTTTGATTTTTATGTATTTCGTCTATTGATTATTTTGACGACAATTTGTAAATTAAATCGATAATTCTAGATGAATATCCTGTCTCATTATCGTACCATCCAATAATTTTTACCATGTTTCCAATAACCGATGTCATTTGTGCGTCAAAAATGCAGGAATTTGGATTTCCTACAATATCAATTGAAACTATTGGGTCTTCAGTATATTCTAAAATTCCCTTGTATTTGGTTTCCGATGCTAATTTAAAAGCACTGTTGATTTCTTCTACAGTCACATTTTTAGCAACATTAAACGTGATGTCTGTTAATGATCCATTGGCGACAGGAACTCGTATTCCACAGCCACCAATAACATTCGATAAACTAGGGAATATTTTAGTTAAAGCCTTTGCAGCTCCAGTGGTTGTAGGAACTATAGATTGTCCAGCGGCTCTAGCACGTCGTAAATCTCGATGTGGTTGATCGTGCAGACTTTGATCTGAAGTATAGGAATGCACCGTAGTTATATATGCTTGATTAATACCGCAAAGTTCATCGATAACCTTTATCATTGGTGCGGCATTATTTGTAGTACATGAGGCATTAGACACCATAACTTCTTCCCCAGTAAGGATGTCTTCGTTAATTCCTAAGACGACAGTTTTTATAGTATCATCAACGGGAGGTACAGAAAGTATAACCCGCGCAGCTCCATTTGTTATATGATGCTGAAGTTCTTTTGTGGACTTAAACTTTCCAGTTGCTTCAATTACAAAATCAACATTAAATGGCTTCCAGTCTAAGGACTTGAGGTCTTTCTGGTTTAAAAGTGCAATATTTTGATCGTTTACAACAATGGCATCAGAATTATGGGTAATGCTTGCATTGAAAATACCATGAATACTGTCATACTTTAATAAATGGCTTAAAGTTTTAGCATCTGCTAAATCATTAATTGCCACAACTTGAATGTTTTTATGGTCTTGAAGGAGTCTAAAAACACGTCTGCCGATTCTTCCAAAACCGTTGATAGCAACATTGATCATATTTAATGGATATGTTTTTGTGCTTTATATGATGATCTTACAAGAGCACTACTTTCCACATGTCTAAACCCTAAATCTAGACCTATTTCTTCGTACTCTTTAAATTGATCGGGTGTAATAAATTGTTTTACAGGTAAATGTTTTTTACTTGGTTGTAAATATTGTCCAATAGTTACCACATCTACATTGGCCGTCTTAAGCTCATGTAGTGTTTCTATAACTTCTTCACGTTGTTCGCCCAATCCTAGCATTAATCCTGTTTTA
>Ga0105356_10006267_pt1 | contig 11114 bp, 5 predicted proteins | sample GOMGulsemesocosm_3_FD_83502 | JGI IMG/M metagenome (GOLD analysis project Ga0105356, IMG submission 83502) | Methane-oxidizing microbial communities from mesocosms in the Gulf of Mexico - GOM9D Gulf of Mexico | ecosystem: Environmental > Aquatic > Marine > Cold seeps | place: Gulf of Mexico...
ATCTTATCATACGTCCCATGAAAAAAATATACACATTCGGAAACTTGCTTTTAATTGCATTGTTTCTTGTTTCTTGTCATACCCCAACTCCAATGGATTTGACAAAAGAATATTTGATACCAAAACCATCAAACCTTGTTGCAACTGGAAGTTCTTTTGCCTTGACAGCTAATACTGCTATTTATGTACAAAAAGGAACAGAAGGTGTAGGAAACTATTTATCTAATGCCCTAAAACCGGCAACAGGTTTCAATACAGTTGTCAACACTATTGAAACAAATACTTCCAAAAAAGGAATTTCCTTGCTACTTTCAGAAGAAAAAGAAAATTTAGGAGCAGAAGGTTACGAACTAACTATTAAAGAAGATAAAATCCTATTAGAGGCACATCAATTGGCCGGTCTTTTTAGAGGTATCCAGACAATCAAACAATTGTTACCTGCCAAAATTGAAGCAAAAGAAATCCAAGTTGGTCCATGGGAAATAGCAAGTGGTACTATTACAGACACTCCAAATTATAGCTATAGAGGTGCAATGCTTGATGTTGCACGCCATTTCTTTGATGTAAAAGATGTGAAAAGATTTATAGACTTAATTGCAAGCTATAAAATGAATATTTTGCATTTACACCTTTCTGATGATCAAGGTTGGAGAATTGAAATTAAATCTTGGCCTAACCTTACAAAACATGGTGGTACAACAGAAGTAGGTGGTGGTACTGGTGGCTTTTATACGCAAGAAGATTATAAAGAAATTGTAAATTACGCACAAGAGAGATTTATTACCATCATCCCAGAAATAGACATGCCTGGTCATACAAATGCTGCATTGGCTTCTTATGGAGAACTAAATCCTGATAACAAAGCAAAAGAATTGTATACAGGTATTGATGTTGGTTTTAGTACCTTAACAGAAAACCTTGAAGTTACTTATAAATTTGTAGAAGATGTTATCCGTGAATTGTCTGCACTTACACCTGGTCCTTATATCCATATTGGAGGAGATGAATCACATGTTACAAAAAAAGAAGATTACATTCTTTTTGTAAATAAAGTACAGGACATTGTAAACGCACATGGCAAACAAATGGTTGGCTGGGCAGATGTCTCTTCTGGTTCTCTAAAAGAAAATTCAATTGCACAATTTTGGCAAAAAACACCTGAAACCGCTTTAAAAGCAGTAGAACAAAATGTAAAAATTATCATGTCTCCTGCCAAAAGAGCTTATTTTGATATGCAATACAATGAAAAATCACCTTTAGGACTTCATTGGGCGGGTTATGTTGAAGTAGATGCGGCTTATAACTGGACTTTAGAAACCAATGTAGAAGGAATCTCTAAAGAAACAATCTTAGGGATTGAAGCTTGTTTGTGGACAGAAACGATAAAAACGATGGATGATATTGAATACATGGTTTTTCCTCGTTTACCAGGTTATGCTGAATTGGGCTGGTCTGCAAACCCAAATAAAAGTTGGGATGAATACAAAGTAAGATTGGCAAAACAAAAAGAACGATTTGAAATAATGGATATCAATTATTACAAATCTCCTTTAGTACCATGGGAAACAGAAACAAAGGCAACTGTTAAATAACACCAAATACAACACAAATACAAAAAACCAGAAGTTATCTACTTCTGGTTTTTTTATATAACCCAATAAAATTTGATTCTATTGTAGCGATTTCAAATTAGTATCGAAACGGTATTCTTTTCCTTTTTTCAATTCAACAGTTACTTTTTTGTCCAAATAAACAATTTCTTTTTTCTGATCCATTGCACTAGACAATTTTAATACTTTCAGCCCTTCAGCATTCCATTCAATAGCAACTGTAATTCCTGCTCTCGCTTTCAACCCTTTTACACTTCCATGTGACCAATCTTTTGGTAATGTTGGTAAAACCCTAAGAAATCCTTCATGAGATTGTAACAATAACTCAGCGACTCCAGCAGTAAATCCAAAATTCCCATCAATTTGAAATGGTGGATGCATATCAAATAAATTGTCGGCTACAGATCTCTTTAAAAATTTAGAAATATTTTCTTGAGCTGCTTTAGGATTGAACAACCTTGCATTGAAATTGATCATCCAAACCCTGCTCCAGCCAGTTCCTGCACCACCATGCTCTAAACGGTATGCAATGGTTTTTTTAGCTGCGTCAAACAACTTCGGTGTCTTACTCGTGATATCATTTCCAGGATGCAAGCCATACAAATGAGACATATGACGGTGTCCTTTTTCTGCCTCTTCATAAGACTGATCCCATTCTAACAAGCGACCATCACTTCCAATCTGAAAACCAGAACGCAATGTTTTTCTTTTTTTCTTTACTGCTTCCACAAAAGAGTCATTAATATTCAGAATTACCGCAGAAGCTAAATAATTGTCAAAAACTTCGGCTATAATTTGATGACTCATTGCATCTCCTTGAGAAACTGCAGCAGGTTTTCCATCCAAAGCTATGTATGAATTTTCAGGAGAAGTCGATGGTGAAGATACCCAAGTATTACTTTTAGGGTCCTTTACCAACCAATCCAAATAAAATTCAGCACAAGCCTTTATAGCGGGATAAGCTCTCTCTTTTAAAAACTTAGTGTCCTTATTGAATTGATACGCTTCCCAATAATGCTGAACTATCCAACCACCTCCATGTACCCATGCTCCCCAATAAGGCTGGCTTGCACGCATCCAAGTTGAAGCCCACAAATCGGAAGTATGATGTACCACAGCTCCACGGCAATTGTATTGTTCTTTAGCGGTAATCCTTCCTCTTTCAATCAATCTATCTATAAAGTCAAAAAGAGGTTGGTGACATTCATTCAAGTTGGTTACTTCAGCTGGCCAATAATTCATTTGCAAATTAATATTCAAATGGTAATCCGCATTCCAAGGAGCTTGAATGTCTTTGTTCCAAATACCTTGTAAATTTGCTGGATTTGTTCCTGGCCTTGAACTAGAAATTAACAAATAACGTCCGTATTCAAACAATTTCGCTACCAAATCAACATCTTTACCTCCTTCTTTTAACTTTTTCAAACGAAGATTTGTTGGCAATGAATCCAAAACTTTTCCCCCCAAATTCAGCGTTGTTCTATCAAATAACTTGCTAAAATCTTCTTGATGTTCTTGAAGTAAACTTTCAAATGACTTTTGGCTAATTTTATTCAAATGTTCATTCGCAGCTTTTGCATACTCTTTCTTATAAAATGAACTTTCACAAACAAGATAAATTGTTGCTTTTTTCACACCTTTCAAATACAATTGCCCATCTTTTGAAGTTACTGTACCTCCTATATTTTTTACTTTTAATTTCGTTTGAAATTTGACTCCATAGTCAACAATTATTGGTTTAGAATCCTTAACCCCTTTGAATTGGGTTACCATTCCTTCCATTGTAATTTCATTTTTAACTGCAGAAGAAACCTGAACCGTTTTGTGTCCATTATCCATGGGCCTATCCAACTTTAATTTGAAATTCATCCCATTTTCATCTTCAGTCTCCAACTGTATCATCAAAACATTGCCTGGTTTGGATGCAAAAACCTTCTCTGTTACTTTGGCTCCATCAGCGGTATAATTAACAGTTGCCAAAGCTTTGTTTAAATTAAGACTTCTGGTATACTCTTTTATTTTTCTTTCTTCAAAATCTATAAATAAATCTCCCATGGTTTGGTGAGATTTTTTCACACTTCCATAAGAAAACTTCTCTATAATAAAAGCATCTGCTTCGTGTACCTTTCCATCTGCAATCAATTTCCGAAGCTCTTTTAAATCTTTAGAATTCCCTTTAGAATTTCCCCAATCAGGGCCACCAGACCACATAGAGTCCTCATTTAATTGAATTCGCTCATGCTGTGCATCTCCAAAAACCATAGCTCCCAAACGTCCATTCCCCACAGGCAATGCTTGCATCCAATTGGCAGCAGGTTGCTTGTACCATAGTATATTTTCTATTTTATTCTCTACTTTTTTTTCATTGTCTTGACAAGAAATGATTGTCAATATTTGAAAAATTAAAACAACTCTTATTATTAATTTCATTTCTTTTTATTTTAGTTTAATAAGCCAATCATCTGTTCTAAATGCAGCAGCAGGCAACCCAGAATTGTTAAATAAATTCGGCGTTGCTGTATTCGAAAATGCAAATCGAACTGCCACTGGTTTTTTTACTTTGGAACTGGAAACCATTACTTTGTTTCCTTTAATTTTAGCTTTTGCCGCATAAAATTTTTGATCTTCACCTGCTATAAAAAAGGCAGTCAATACCTTTCCTTTTTTCAGTAGGCCTTTACTAGCATGATCAAAACTAATTTCAATTTTCTTCTTTTTAACTTCCATTGATTTGTATATAGGACCGCTATATTCTATCCCATTTACACCATATGTTTTGGCCATCGCCCAAAGTGCCAATCTTCTTCCTACTTCTTGTTTGTTAGTAGGGTGGATATTTTTCAAATTACCAATATCATTGGTAACTGCCATTCCTGTATTTGGAACTGTCGACATAGTTTGCAATTGTGCATCACGAACTACAGCAGCATCAATATTTGCTGAAGTATCATATGTATAGGGTGCTATTTGTGCATAATAAAAAGGAAATTCTTTTCCCCAAACTTCTCTCCATGAAGAAATCAAGAGCGGAAAAGATTTGTAATAAGAAAAAGCATTCACCCTATTCGACTCTCCTTGATACCAAATGGCACCTGCAATAGTGTATTTTTTTATTGGATGAATCATCGCATTGTAAGTGGACCCGGCCTCATTTGACCACCAAACATTTCTCTTTATTTTCTTTGAAGCGGCTTTCAGTTCTTTATCGTTTTCAATTTTATTTTTTTCAATCCAAACCTCAATAGGTGTCCCTCCCCAACTAGAGTTTATCAAGCCGATTGGGATGGATAAATCTTTATGTAATTTACGTCCATAAAAATAAGCTACAGAACTAAACTTCCGCATAGTTTCTGGTGAACACATTGTCCAATTTCCTTTCAAATCATCTTGAGGTGCAGTAGATTGATGCTTTAAAACTTGGAAAAAACGGATATTCGGATAGTCTGCATTTTTTATTTCTTCTTCAGCATTTAAAAGTCCTCTATCTGGTGTCCATTCCATATTTGACTGCCCAGAACAAATCCAAACTTCCCCTATCAAAATATTTTTAAGCAATACTTCTTCATGCCCTTTAATTATTACTGTATAAGGACCACCTGCCTTTGGAGTTGGCAAATTTACAGACCAAATTCCTTGATCTGCCTTTACTGTAATTTCTTTATGATTCCAAGATCCAACAACAGTAATCGTTTCACTTGTACTAGTTGTCCAACCCCAAATGGTTGCAGTCGATTCTCGTTGTAAAACCATATTGTCTGATAAAATAGAAGGCAACCAAATTGTTGCAAAACTGCTATTTATACATAAAACAAACATTAAAATACTTAAAAGAGTTTTCATATCCTATAAATTTACTGTTATTTTAATTCCTATTTAAATTGTAAAAACGGATGGCATTACTTCCCATTATTTTTTCCTTTTCCTCTTCCGAAAACAAACTGATATAGGTTTCAATTATATTTAGCTGTTCTTGATACTCCGCTGCCAATGTGCAAACAGGCCAATCGGAACCGTATAAAATTCTATCTGTTCCAAAAGCATTAAAAACCACGTCCAAATAACTCTTAAAATCTTTTATTTTCCAACCCTTCCAATCTGCCTCGGTTACCATACCTGAAATTTTACAGTGTACGTTAGGAGCTTGCGCTAGTTCTTCTATTTCTTGTTTCCACTTTTTAATTTCACCGTTTTTTATATAGGGTTTCGCTATATGATCCACAATAAAAGCTTGTTCTGGAAATTTTTGAACCAATTCAATTGCCGCCCGTAATTGCGTTGGATATAATAAAATATCATATACCAACCCAAATTGTTTCAATTTGGAAATTCCATGTTGAAAATCTGCTCTCAACATAAAATCATCTGGTTCTTCCTGTACAATATGACGTAGGCCTACTAATTTTTTATTTTTAGAAAAATGAGTCAACCTGTCTTCAATTGTTTCAGAACATAGATCTAACCATCCCACAACACCTTTTACCAAATCGTCATTTTGGGCACAATCTAACAAAAAAGTCGTTTCATGTTCGGACTGATCAGCTTGGATAGCAATACAGCCATCCATATTGTTTTTTTTAAGAATCGGATTCAAATGTTCTGGAAGAAAGTCTCTTCTCAATATTGCTATATTTTCATCAATCCAACTGTATCGAATTGGATCGTATTTCCAAAAATGTTGGTGGCTATCTATTCTCATTATTTACTTATTTTTTTTATTTCTGAACTTATAAAACTCCCCCATGCAGCATATCCTTCTGGAATCAAATGAATTCCATCTCCACCATAATAATCTCTTCTTAAATCTCCATTTTTGTCGCTAAGAACTCTGACCATATTATAATAATGTACTTTCTTTCTATTTCCAAGATGCTTTATTAGTTTGTGAATTTTATTGTATTTTTTTCTTTTATCAGAGTTCTTTTTCAAACCAGTTGGCAAGGGACCAAAAAATAAAACCGTGGCATTAGGCAGTTTTTCTTGTATCAGTTCTATATCCAATTCAATTCCTTTTGCTATTTCTTCTGCTGTATTGAATGCAAAATTATTTACGCCAATAGCCAAGGTCACAAACTTTGGATTTCCTTTGTCATAATGTCCATTTTTAACCCTCCAAGCAACATGCTCTGTTCTATCTCCTGAAATTCCTGCACTTACCCATTTCAAATCTTTAAAACAGGTATTCGCCGCTTGTTGCCCTGGCTTGTAAGTTGTCAACCTACGACTTCCACCCCAACCTTGGGTAATAGAATTTCCTATCAACAATAAATCCAAATCTCCTGAATTGCTACTCAATGCATCAATATCTTCCATCTGGTACCACCATCCTTTTCCTTTTTTCCAACCTGCAGCAGATCGATACTCTGAGCCAGGTGAAATAATAGCTGCAAAATTGTATTTGTAGCCAGTATTTCTAAGAATAAAGTCAACAATGGGTGTTGGATTTTTTAAACTATGTGGATGGTGATCCACACCTTCTTTATATATTACGGTTATGCTACCTCCATTTTCTTTTATTCTCTTTTCAAATATTCGAGTGTTTTCAGCAACTGGCACAACCTTGTCTGACGCACCGCATACATGAAACATAGGGAATTTAGCTTTGGCCAATTTCTTAGTTTTAGCTATTGGAAATCCTTTAAAATCAACCGTAGATTCTTCCGAATCCATTCCGTATTCTTTCATTAAATTCTTCCAACCTGCTGCGTATCCTTTTCCTTTTCCAAATCCACCTGGCCAACTTTTACCATCCAAAACTGGAGCGTCTGCATACACACATGCCACTTTTTTAGGATTCGCAGCTGCCCAATTATAAATAATCAAACCACCTCTGCTCATTCCTTCTAAAACCACTTTTTTTGAAAGTCCTCCTTTTCTAAGTAGCTTGTAAAACTTATTCCACCTTTTTACTGCCTTAGATGCGCCATACAATTCACTAATATCACAGTAAACCAAATGAAAACCTCTTTCTAGTAAAGCAATGTCTGTTTGTGGTTCATGTCCCCAGAATCGTGCTCTCCATATCCAAGGTCTTCCTTTTCTTACTTTTTTGGGTTGTACAATTTTACAGGATACACCATCAAATTGAAAGTCACTCTGAGTAAAACCATAAAAACTGGTTTTCTTTGGAGTTTCAACTTTAAGCTTTCTAAAAAGATTGAATTTTTTATCATATTCTGATACCACCTCTTCATACAATCTTCTTGCCATTTTCGTTGCCCCCAAAGACGAAGGATGAATCTTATCTGGAAAAAGCCCTTCTTCTCCAACAAACAATTGGTACAAATCAACCACTTCACTCTTGGTCTCATAGGCTACCTTTTGTGTCAAAGGAATGATTTTATTTTTAATAATTGGATTCCAAATTTTTGTAGTGTCCTTAGAGAAAGAAGGTACTGGTAACAACAATACAACTCGGACTTGGTTATTTTTATTTTTGAAAGATTGAATCAATTCTTTGTAATCATTTTCAAAATCAGTATCCAAATAGATTCTATTTTGCTGTTTGCTATCGTTTGTACCCAATTTTATAAATAAAATATCTGGAACAAAAGCAAGTGCTTCTTGGTATTTATTAGATTTCCAATAAGGATGGTCTCCTTTTTTAAGCAATGTATTACCATTGACACCAAAGTTCTCTACTTGATAATTGCTTCCAAGTAATTCTTGCAATTGTTTGGGGTAGGCATTTTTTTCTCTATTTGCCATTCCGGCTCCGTAAGTAATGCTATTTCCAACGCAAGCTATTTTCACAACTTTGGAAACTCCTTTCTTTAAATTCTGGCTTTTACTTAAGGTAATTGACAATACCAAACAAATAACAAGAAGCGTATATTTTTTCATCTGCCTTTCAATTTTATTTTAGACCAACTACTAATTTCATTGGTTTTTGATTTCTAAATACAGTTATATTTAATTTTCCTTTCCAATTGTGTCCTTGAAAAACTTTCATTAAGTCGGGAATATTATTTATTTCATCTCCTTCTCCTTCAATCAGAACATCTCCTTCTTGCAATTTAGAGTTCTTCAACACACTTTTTTCTCCAATTTCAAGAATTAGCACTCCAGCTGTTTTATTCAAACCTGAAGCAGATCTTTCTTCAAGAGTTTCAATGTTTTTAACCATTGCTCCTAACCAATTCAATTTTAAAGATTCTTTACTATTTGGATTAGATACAGACCATACAACAGGAAACTCTGGTGTTTTTGCTATGGCTTTTAGGCTTGGTTTCTGAACACCAAAATTATCCATAGGTATATTTACAAAACCTATTTTTAAAGCTGGTGAGGTCTCCGAAACTGTATAATCTCCTTTTTTTGTATCCTTAAACTCTGGATTTCCAAAAGAACTATGTGCATCTGTATTGTTTTTTTGTGCCTTTTTTAAGGCTTTTTTATTTGGAAACAAATTGGCATCTACTTCAACTCCCCAACCACTTAAACGAATGTCTTTATAGTCTGTCAATACAATGTTTTTTCTAAAAACATCACCACTATTTTTAAACCATACATGTGGGTGAAAACTATTGTTTACCATAATATTATTTTCTACAGTACGGTAAAAACCTTCTCGTAATTTGATACCTCCATTCAAACAAACATTATTCGACAAACGGTAGTTTGAAGATCCATCATCTAAATCGATATCCCAACCATGGTCACATCGAAAACGATTGTTTCTAATTTCGGTTGTATGAATTGCATCCCATCTTGGCATATCAGGATTGTCTGTTGTCAATTTATTCATTACACCTCTGTTTGGGTGCCAAAAACGATCTCTTCCCCATGAATTAAATGCTCCATGATCTGAAGTTTCCAAAACAGTATTAAATACATCATTGTATTCAATGATATGACCTCCCAAGGTTCCTTCACTTACATTTATTCCAGAACGTGGTACATCGTAAATACTATTTGAGCTTACTGTTATGTCCATTGCCATAGAAATATGCACTCCCGCCACTTGTTTTTCTGTTCTACCTATTCTGTAAATTAAATTATCATTTACAATACAATTACTTGGATATTTGTTATTTGCAGGTCCTCTTACTGTATCCATTTTAGATAAAGGTACAAACTTTCCATATTGAAATGATGGTGAACGTACCGCACTAGGATCTCCTACAAAACTAATTGCAGTCGCTCCACAATCGTGTATATGATTTCCTTCAATAGTTACTCCTCTATTGAACTTACTCACAAATAATACATTCCCTCCGAGGTTACTGAATTCACAATCTGTAATTTCCACATTTTTTGCTCCTTCAATAAACAACGCTGCTCCTCTATAAATAGTCCAATCACTACGTAACAAGGGTTCGTAGTCTTCCATAAAAGTTCTTTTGCTATGTTCAAATTTAATTCCTGAAACTACAATATTTTTTACAGGTGTGTCTTCAGTCCCTACAATTTCTATCAAACTCTTTAATTCTACGCCCTCAAAAATCGAATTTTCAAGATCTCCCCCTTTTGTTGGCCAATAATAAAGTTGTTTCTTCTCTTTATCCAAATACCATTCTCCTGGACTGTCTAACTCTTCCAAAACATTCTCTACCATACGGTACTTTTCATGCATTTTTGATGGGCGGTTGTTTTGATGACCTCCTTCCAGCTCAATAGTTCCATCAACATTTGCCTTGATTACTCTATAATGAAAGTCTCCCCATTCACCACTATGCATCACATGCACAATAGCCCCTACAGGATGTTTCCATGACAAGACTCTTTCTGTTGAAATAGCATCTGCTGCATGCCCTTGCCAATGTCCTCCTTCTTCATTATAATTTGGATATCGTGCCAATATTTGTTGTTTCCCATTGACAAACAATTGATCAAACTGAATATTTCCTTCAATATTTGCAACTTTTATATCTCCTTCACCTTTTTCCCATTTTAAATTCAATCTCTTAGAACCTTTTACGGTGACTTTGTCTATTCCTTCTCCAATAATTTTTAAACCATTCAATTCTGGCTTAATTTTTAGTGCAGCACTCAAAGCATATTCACCTTTCAATAAATGAATTTCAACAGTGGTCTCTTTATCCTGGGCTTTTATTTGTTTGGCCTTCTCTAAAGCAGCTTTAATTGTTTTTAGAGGAGCTTCCTCCTTTCCTGAATTATTTGTATCTCCATTTGGACTTACATAAATTTCTTGAATTTGTGCAGTACATCCTATAAAGGATAAAGTAACAATTAGTCCTACTATTTTAAACAGTTGTTTCATATTTTATACAGTTTATTTTTTATACTATCAATGGGATTCTTTCTTCTATTATAAAATAGAAATAGTTATTTTATCAACTAAATAAGAGTTGTCTTTAAACTATTCAACATAATAAGCACTCAAATTTTTAATTTGAGGAGTCCTGTTTGCCTTTGTTATTTTTATACGCAAACGGCTTAACTCTACAGCTTCAAATTGCACTATTCTTTTATGACCAATACTTTCTCCTTTTGAAAGCGTTTTCCATTTACCTTTTGATAAACCTTGAATTTCATAATTCCGAA
>Ga0105356_10006269_pt1 | contig 11111 bp, 9 predicted proteins | sample GOMGulsemesocosm_3_FD_83502 | JGI IMG/M metagenome (GOLD analysis project Ga0105356, IMG submission 83502) | Methane-oxidizing microbial communities from mesocosms in the Gulf of Mexico - GOM9D Gulf of Mexico | ecosystem: Environmental > Aquatic > Marine > Cold seeps | place: Gulf of Mexico...
CAGCAGAACCAGTGTTCTTTGCATCTTTACCATGTTTTTTAAAGAGTTTCTCTTTAGCTTCTTTTGTTAAATACATTCCAATATTTATTTAAATGATTTTTATGTATTGATACGAATTTCGTATTCAAGGCGCAAAGATAGTAAAAAATAAGAACTTACGCTTTTATTTATAGCTCTTTTTGAATACATCAAAAGTGTTGGTTCTAAGTGACAAATGTAAGTATAAGATCTTGAAATTAAATTATTTAAGACTCGAAAATTAAACTTTTGCATTTTAAGAAAGTCTTAACATTATAATAAACTTAAATCTATCAATTATGAGAAAAATTAATTTCACAAAACACATGTTTATGGTAGCAACGGGTTTTGTCTTTATCCTTACTGGATGTAGTGACAATGAATCTGTTGATATTGAAACTCAAGAGCAAGATTATACAGAGGTATTACGCTCTTCGGAAATTGACAAGGCAACAGAGTCCATGGACGACATCGCTCTAGATGCTTATGAAGAACAGGAAGCTAGTGAAAACACAACAGGTAGAACTTCTGGTGTAGAAACCTATGATCTTCCAGATTGTGTGACCAAAACTATTGTTGTTGAAGAAAACATTAGAGTAATTACTCTTGATTTTGGAACTGAAGGCTGTGAGGTGCGTGGTCATATTTTAAAAGGCAAAATTATACTGTCTTATACACGAGACCCAGAGGCTAGTGAGCGATTGATCACTAAAACTATGGAGGATTTTTATTTTAATGAGAAAAACATCTTAGGAAGTAAGTCCATTTTACGACAACGATCTAATGCTAATGGAAATCCACAGTTTACTAAAACTACTGTTATTACGGTTATTTGGCCCGATGGTGCTGAGGCATCCCGAAATGGCACAAAAATTAGAGAATGGATAGAAGGTCATGATAGCGGAATATGGAGTGACAATGTATTTGAAGTAACAGGAGATTGGTCGTCTACATTTAAAAATGGGAACACACATACCTATAGTGTTGTAATCCCATTGCGTAGAGAGGTGATTTGCCGTTATTTTGTAAGTGGATCTTTGGATGTTGCACGAACAAATTTCTCAGGAATATTTGATTATGGAGAAGGTGATTGCGATAATCAAGCAACATTTACCAATACTAATGGTGATGTAAGAGATATTATACTTAATTAGATTATGAAATGGCAATTCATAAAAAAGGCGACCTCTTGGGTCGCCTTTTTTTATTTTTATGCTCTTAATGGTTGATTTAAAATTAAATCAATGTATTGATTCACTTTATCTTTGAGTACATTTCTATGTGTTATAAAATCGAGAAACCCGTGTTCTAACACAAATTCTGCAGTTTGAAAACCATCAGGTAATTCTTTTCCTGTTGTATCTCGAACTACACGTGGACCTGCAAAACCAATTAAGGCTCCTGGTTCACTAATATTAATATCACCTAACATCGCAAAGGATGCTGTTGTACCTCCAGTAGTTGGATCTGTACATAGTGAAATGTAAGGAATTTTAGCATCAGCTAACTGCGCTAGTTTTGCCGAAGTTTTAGCCAATTGCATTAGTGATAATGCTGCTTCCATCATTCGTGCTCCACCAGATTTTGAAATTATCATAAAAGGTAATTTCTTTTTTAAGGCATAGTCTGCTGCTCTGGCAATTTTCTCACCAACAACACTTCCCATTGACCCTCCAATAAAACTAAAATCCATACAAGCAATAACAATGTCTTTGCCTTTAGATTCTCCAACAGCTGTTCTCACAGCATCTTTAAGCTTTGTTTTTTCAGTCGCCGCTTTTAGTCTGTCAGTATATTTTTTATTGTCCTCAAATTTTAAAGGATCTTTAGATGTTAACTTAGCATCAAGTTCTTTGTACTTATCATCAAAAAGGATATCGAAATATTCATGACTTCCAATTCTAACATGATAGCCGTCTTCAGGACTTACGTAATAGTTTTTTTCTAATTCTTCAGTATCTATTACTTTTCCTGTTGGTGATTTATACCATAATCCTCTAGGAGTGTCTCGCTTTGCCTCAGTAGGAGTTTGTATTCCTTTGTCTTTTCTTTTAAACCAAGCCATAAGGTTATTTAGTTATTAGTTAGACCGCAAAGCTACATAAATTTATAATGTATTTACATTATTAAGGTCATGAAAAGCTTTCTTTAATCGCTCAACAAAAGTGATCTCCCCTTCACGTAGCCATTTTCTTGGATCGTAATATTTTTTATTTGGAACGTCATCTCCCTCTGGGTTACCAATTTGCGCTTGTAAATAGCCTTCGTTAGATTTCATATAATCACGAATACCAGTCATAAATGCATATTGTAAATCGGTATCAATATTCATTTTTATAGTTCCATAACCAATAGCTTCTCTAATTTCTTCAACTGTAGATCCTGATCCGCCATGGAATACAAAGTCAATATGATTAGCTTCAACATTATATTTTTTAGAAATATATTCTTGAGAATTTTTCAGAATTTTAGGCGTAAGTTTTACATTTCCTGGTTTGTAAACACCATGAACATTACCAAAGGCAGCAGCAATCGTAAATTGATCACTTACTTTGCTTAACTCTTCATAAGCATAAGCAACTTCTTCTGGTTGTGTATATAATTTAGAATCATCAACATCGGTGTTATCAACACCATCTTCTTCACCACCAGTAATTCCTAATTCAATTTCTAGAGTCATTCCCATTTTGCTCATACGCTCCAAATATTGTTTGCAAATTTCAATATTCTCTTCAATAGGTTCTTCACTTAAGTCAATCATGTGAGAACTATATAGTGGTTTTCCTGTTTCAGCAAAATGTTGTTCACTAGCATCTAATAAACCATCAATCCATGGTAAAAGTTTTTTAGCACAGTGATCGGTATGTAAAATAACAGGAATTCCATAAGCTTCTGCCATTAAATGTACATGTTTTGCCCCTGCTACAGCACCTGCAATAGCTGCTTTTTGACCGTCATTTGATAGGCCTTTTCCAGCATTGAATTGTGCTCCACCATTTGAAAATTGAATAATTACGGGCGCATTTAAATCGCGAGCCGTTTCTAATACAGCATTAATGGTATCAGAACCAATAACATTTACCGCTGGTAATGCAAATTGTTTAGATTTTGCAAGTTTAAAAATTTCTTGAACGTCTTTTCCTGTTGCTACTCCAGCTTTAATTGTCTGTCCCATTTTTTAGTGGTTTTATTATGTGTAATTGAAAAATCAAAAATAAACATTTTTTAAGTAAAAAAAGGTCATTTTATGCTACGAAAACATTATAAAACTCCGCAAACGTTATAGCTAAATGCGATAAAAAAGTGTTTAAAAGGGGTAGTTAATACCTATATTATATACTGCATTTCCAAAGTTGAAATCGTTAAACCATCGATTCTGATCTTTATAAGAAGGGTCATAAGCTTTAAATCCAACATCACCTCTTAGAACAAAGAACCCAAAATCATAACGGAGTCCAAAACCAGCACCTATAGCAATGTCTTTTAAAGAGTCGAACCCAGTAAATGTAGCATTACTGTCTTCTACATCATCAAGCACATTCCAAATATTACCAGTATCAATAAATAGAGCGCCATTTAAGCTGCCAAATAAGTTAAAACGGTTCTCAACACTAAAAGCAAGCTTCATATTTGCTTCATTAAATTCATTATTGCTGTCGGAACTACCAGGGCCTAAGTTGTATGCAGTCCATGCTCGGTTGTCATTAGGACCACCAGCAAAGAAACTTTTAGAGAAAGGAATACTATTGGAGTTACCATAAGGGATTGCAATCCCGAAATAACTACGCATTGCTAATACATTTTTTCGTCCCAGATTCCAGTGTTTTACATAGTCTAATTCCGTTTTTACATACTGAGAATAGGCGACTCCAAATAGTTCATATCTATCGCTACTATTTCTATTGATGCCTATTAGTCTAGATGCCGTCGTTAGCATGTTTCCTGCCGACTCAAATTTTAGACGAAATATTGAAAAATTTTCATCGAGGAAGTTTTCACGCTTATCTTTTACATAGCTGAAATTAGTTGAGAAAATTAAATTGTCTTCCGTTAATCTCGTTTTACGCTCGTCAATATTATTAACGGTTTTATAATCTTTAGGACTTGTTGACTTAAAACTGGCGTCTTGCAATACTGTATTAATGAAATCATCAGATTTTGATTGGATCAAGCTTTCATCACCATTACCGTCTATAGAAATGAATTCGGTAGGGGTATTGTATGACGTTAAGGCGATATTTTCCAAGCTCTCAAATGAGTTTTGGTAGACACTAAAGTAATTGTCAGGGTTTAGATTCCGTACGTATTGCGTGTTGAATAAATCGATATTATTACTAACGGTTTCTGAAGGCCTCCATCGGTAATTAAAAATACCATTTACAGTTTGTTTGTCTAGCCCGATATTGGTTTGACTTGTAAACCCAAGGCTGATTTGGGTGCTAGGAGACATGTGCTTTGGAATAATTTTTCCAGTATTGAATGGAAAAAAGAACCTTGGTAGAGTAAGTTTTATATCGGCCCCAAACTCATTAATGTCGAAAAATTTATTTTCACTAGTAGCACCATCTTTTGAAGCACCAATAGCTCCAAGTCCAGAAATTTCAATGGTCTCGGCACCTCTAAATACGTTACGAATTAATAGAGACGTGTTAAATGAAAGTCCAACGGATTGGATATTACTTTGAGAGACATTGAAGTCAAAACCTAAGCCGTATTTTTTTCTTGGCTTCAGGTAAATATTTGCGGTTAAGGTTGTATCGGTTGCATTTTCAATGTATTCTATGTTAGGATACTTGAATGTTCTTAAGTCGTTTAAGTGACGATAAGATCTCGTGCGATCAATATCCTTAAAAACACTGTCTTTTGAAATAAAAATGGCATCAACAAGTGCCTTTGGACGATAGCGCATTTCTCCATAACTATACAGGTTAAAGCCGTTATATTGAATAGAATTTTGAGGAGACTTGTCCTTGTTTTCAAAAGAATCATCAGTATAAATATTGACCTCTTTTATTTTATAGACTTTGAATGGTACTTGCGATACCGAATCCTCATTACGAATCGTTCTATTTCTAATTTTTATAAGGTTATTTACCTTTTTAGTAGAACCAATGGTATCAGATTCAAATCGGATATAATCTTGACTAAAGTGATAAACCCCTGAGTTTCTAAACGTTGTAGTTAAGCGTTCCCTTTCGTTAGTTAAATCTTCATATCGATATTGATTCCCTTTAATAAGTAGAGATTCTTTTAGAGCCAATTGATACAAGGAATCTATAATAGGGGTTTCAATAGTGGTAGTGATGGAATCTAAAGTATAAGGCTTACCTGTATTTACTTGGTAATCTACCGTAGCACGTTGTTTGTCATTTTTAGTAATTGTATAGGTTACTTCTCGATCAAACCAACCATTTGCAAAATAATAATCCTCAAGATTTGTTTTCGATCTTTCGGATCTAAGACTATCAACTATTACAGGAGCTTCCCCTGTTTCTCGTAACCAGTTATTGAATCCAATAGAAGAGATTTTAAGTTGGTTGAGTTGCTTTTTGGATAATTTTTTTGTTAATCGTTCTCGACGTTTTGGGTTTTTATCTAACCAAACTTCAAATAGGGAATCTCGATGTTCTCTTGCTAAATTATAAATGTGTAAACGCAATGGAAATCCTAGTAACTTGCTATTTGGGTGCTGATACACAAGATTGGTCAAGCTTTCAGTAAAACTCTTTTTATCGTTAACAGTAATTGAAGTTTGGGTTAACAAATGTTGATTTTCTCCAACACGTTTAACAACATTACAAGAGCATATACTTAATACTAAGACTGTAAATAATGATATTTTAATGATGTTGTATTTCAACTAAAAACTAATGCGTTTGATTAATAATTAATACTATTCTGTTGTGTTCAAAAATACGTTAATTCCTCTGAAAAAATATTAAAAATAAATAGGCTAAAGATGCCAATGATAAATTATTTATTATTTTCTTTATATATCTTTTAAAACGGGAAAAATAATTTCTAACTGAATGCTAAGTAAAAGCCAAATAAAGCTAATAACGAGTTTAAAGCAAAAAAAGTATAGACTACAACATCAGCTGTTTGTGGCTGAAGGGAAGAAAACTATTTTTGAACTGTTAGATTCGAATTTAAAATTACATCAACTATTTACAACTACGTTAGATTTTGATGTTTCGGATGTTTTGCTAACTCAAATATCTGAAAATGAGCTTAAAAAAATCAGTTTTCTTAAATCGCCTAATACAGCATTGGCGGTTTTTAAAATTCCTAATACACAGACAATTGATTTTTCAAAGTTAGTAGTTGCCTTAGATAATGTGAGAGACCCTGGGAACTTGGGTACAATTATTAGGTTATGTGATTGGTTTGGAATTAAGGAGTTAGTTTGTAATCTGGAAACTGTAGATTGTTATAATCCAAAAGTAATACAAGCCACTATGGGGTCAATTACTAGGGTAAATGTGTCTTATGTTAATTTAGAAGAGATACTCTCAAGCAAGAAAGTAGAAAGTTTTGGAGCGTTTATGGATGGTGATAATGTATATACAAGCACATTACCTAATTCTGGAATTTTAGTTTTAGGGAATGAGGCTAATGGAATTAGTGATCATCTAGAAGCAAAAATTACACAGCGTATTTCTATCCCAAGATTTGGTGATCTACAGGCAACAGAAAGTTTAAATGTTGCAAATGCTGCTGCAATTTTATTAAGTGAGTTTAAAAGAAGATCGCTTACTGAAAAGTAAAGTTAATAAACAATCCACGAGTTTGCATACTAACTATATTACCAGTCCAGGGACTATTAGGGTCTGTATCTCTTATAATTTCATCATTAAATGCAAAAATACCTCTAACTGATGGGGTGAATTTAAACCAAGGGAAAAATAAATCTATTCCAATACCCAGTTCATAAAACACCATACTACTTTTTGTTCTAAACTGTCCATTAGCATTATCGTCAGGATTATCTTGATTACTAGATAAGTTTATAGCAGTCGACAAACCACCAACAATGAATGGTTTAATATTATTTAAACGTTTGGTTGAAAATTTTAATAATAAAGGAATATGAATGTAAGTTGAACGTACTTCACGAAGTAAATCGGAATCATTATAACTAATTCCATTAAAATAACTTGGATCATAATTTAAGTCACGTCTCGTAATAAATAATCCAGGTTCCAGTCTTAAATCCAGAAATTCATTGATTCGCATATTTCCAATTAGACCAACATTAAAACCAAGTGTTTTGGTGGTTTGAATGTCTTTTAAATCTTCTTTATAATCAAAATTGAAGTCGTAACTATTAAATCCTAAGAAATATCCCCAAGACCATTTTTGCTTATCTACATTTTCATTATTTAGTATTTTATCTTCACTAAATAATTGTGCAGACGCACTTTGAGTTACAATTAAAACTAATAAAACTAAAAATATTCTTTTCATATTAATGTTTAGTTGCCGTATAAATAGTTGCTACACCAAATGTTTGTGGCAAAGCTTTCGCATTAATAAACCCATTTTCATGTAAAATATTGTTTAGCGCTTCACCATAAGGAAAAACTGATGCTGACTCACTTAAGTAGGAGTAGGCCATTTTATCTTTAGAGAATAATTTCCCAATTAATGGCATGATGCCTTTTGTATAGATATTATACCCTTGTTTAAATGGTGTTTTTGTTGGGACTGAAGTCTCTAAAATCACAAAAGTTCCTTTAGGTTTGAGTACTCTAAAAATTTCTGAAAGCCCTTCATTTAAATTTTCAAAATTCCGAACACCAAAGGCTACAGTAATTGCATCAAAAGTATTGTCGTCAAAAGGCAAGTTTTCAGAATCACCTAATACCATTTCAATGGTCTCACTTAAATTCTTTTTTGCTATTTTTTGCCGTCCAACATCAAGCATTCCTGAACTGATGTCCAAGCCAATAATTTTAGACGCTTTTGTGTTTACAAGATTGATTGCGAGATCTCCTGTTCCAGTTGCAATATCTAAAATAGATTCTGGATTTTGATTGGCGACAATATTAACAACCTTTTTACGCCATTTGACATCAATTCCAAATGAAATAACACGGTTTAGTCCATCATATTCTTTGGAAATGGTATCAAACATTTTTGTGACTTGCTCTTTTTTGCTTAAATCACTGTTTTTATATGGTTTTACTTTTTTAGACATTGGTCAATAGGGACTATAAATGAGTTCAATAGTGCAAAGAAATACATTTCATATACAAATCCCTAAAAATAAATTATATTTGCTACTCTTTATACTTAATATTACCAAATGAAGATTATTATTGCTGGAGCTGGGGAAGTTGGATTCCATTTAGCAAAACTACTATCTTACGAATCTCAGGAGATAACATTAATAGACATAAACAAGGAATGTCTTGTTTATGCTGATAATCGTTTAGATATTAAAGTTATTAAAGGAGATTCAACCTCCATATCTATATTGAAAGAGGCTAAAGTTCATCTAGCGGATCTTGTAATTGCCGTAACATCTTCAGAAACAACTAATATTACGAGTTGTGTATTGGCAAAACAACTGGGTGCTAAAAAGACCATTGCGAGAATTTCAAATACAGAGTTTATTGATTTAAAGGATGAAGTTGGATTTATAAAATTTGGTATTGATGAATTGATTTCGCCAGAGTCATTGGCTGCAGCAGAGATAGAATTATTATTAAATCAATCGGCTTTTGATAATACTTATGAATTTGAAGAAGGCGCATTAACGATGCTGGGCTTAAATTTGTCTAAAACTGCAACTTTTGTCGGGAAATCGGTGAAAAAGGCGGCTAAATTATTTCCTGAAATACATTTTGTACCGATTGCAATTCAGCGCTATGGTACTCAGTTTACAATAATACCTCGTGGTGATACTTTATTTAAAGAAGGGGATCATGTGGTATTTATGACCTCAAAAGGTGGAGATGAAGAACTTTGTAAACTAACAGGAAAAGTAAAGACCGATATCAAGAATGTTATGATTCTTGGAGGAGGTAAAATTGGATCTAAAACTGCAAAAGATTTAACCAATAGTAATTTCAAGATTAAACTGGTTGAGAAAGATAAAGAACGTGCTTTTGAATTGGCCGATGAGTTACCAAATACACTAGTACTTAATGGTGATGGTAGAAATGTAGAACTGCTTAAGGAAGAGAATATCCAAGATATGGATGCTTTTATATCGGTAACTGGAAATTCTGAAACGAATATTATGTCTTGTTTAGTAGCCAAGTCGAAAGGTGTAAAACGTACCATTGCATTAGTGGAAAATATGGATTATTTCGAACTATCACACTCTATAGGTATTGATACTTTAATAAATAAGAAATTATTAGCTGCAAATAATATTTTCAGATATATTCGGAAAGGTGAGGTTGTCGCCATGACAAAACTTAACAATATGAATGCTGAAATTTTAGAGTTTGTCGTGAAACCAAATTCTAAAATATGTAATAGGGAAATTCGAACTATAGATTTTCCTCGTTCGGCAATTATAGGAGGAGTTATTCGTGATAATGAAGGACTTATTGCGCTTGGGGCCTTTATAATTGAAGCTGGAGATAGAATTGTAGTGTGCTGTTTACCACAGTCAATTAAAAAAGTTGAAAGCTTTTTCTACTAGTAAAATATAAATGAAACTTAACTATAAAATAATATTTCATTTTTTAGGATTACTACTGCTATTTAATGGTGGTTTTATGCTATTGGCGTGTTTAGTGAGCGCACTTTATAAAGATGGGGTCTCTCTTGAAATTTTAATTGCTGGGGTTTCAGTAATGGTTATTGGGGTTATTATTATGCTGTTGACCAAAGCCCATAAAAAAGAAATGAATAAGCGTGAAGGTTATATTGTGGTAACCTTTGGCTGGATAGTGATGGCGCTTTCGGGGAGTTTGCCTTATATATTTACAGGGGCAATTCCCGAGTTTACCAATGCTTTTTTTGAAACCATTTCTGGATACACAACGACAGGCTCGACCATATTAAATGATATAGAAATTTTACCAAATGGAATTTTATTTTGGAGAAGCCTAACACATTGGATTGGTGGGATGGGAATAATCGTCTTGGCAATAGCTATTTTACCCTTATTGGGTATTGGAGGGATGCAGTTGTTTGCTGCCGAAGCTCCAGGGCCAAGTGCCGATAAGTTACACCCTAGAATTACGGATACAGCAAAGCGTTTATGGCTAATCTATTTTGGGTACACAGCTGCTGAGACTATTTTGCTAAATGTAGCTGGAATGACCTTTTTCGAGGCTTTAAATCACTCAATGAGTACCTTGTCTACGGGAGGGTTTTCTACAAAAAATGCAAGTTTAGCCCATTGGAATGATCAGCCAATAATTCAGTATATAGTGATGTTTTTCATGTTTATTGCAGGGACTAATTTTGTGTTGAGTTATTTTGCGTTTAAAGGGAAGGTTCAAAAAATTATTAAAGACGAAGAGTTTAAATTATACTTCAAATTAATTACCATATTTACTATAATAGCGGCATTGGTTATTTATTTTAAAGCCGATGTTTCCATCTCATCTGTGAGCCACCCAATGGTTTGGGGAGAGGTAGAAAGTGCTATTCGCCATGGTTTGTTTCAAGTGTTAGCTATTGTAACGACTACGGGATTCGTTACAGCCGATTTTACATTATGGACTCCGTTTTTAATGGTGTTTTTCTTCGGTTTGATGTTTCTTGGGGGGTCGGCAGGAAGTACCGCTGGGGGTGTTAAAGTGGTAAGACACTTAATGATGATAAGAAATGGCTTTTTAGAGTTTAAGCGAGCGATGCATCCAAATGCTATTTTGCCTGTTCGCTATAATAAAAAATCGATTTCCGAGAAAATTGTATTCAATATCTTAGGTTTCTTCATATTATATATGCTCTCATTTATAATTGGTGCATTAGGCTTTTCTTTTTTAGGCTTAGATTTTGAGTCGGCCGTTGGTGTTTCTGCATCTAGTTTAGGAAACGTTGGACCTGCACTCGGCGATTTTGGACCTGTCAATAATTTTTATGAAATGCCTTCTGCAGGGAAGTGGTGGGCCTCATTTTTAATG
>Ga0105356_10006270_pt1 | contig 11111 bp, 9 predicted proteins | sample GOMGulsemesocosm_3_FD_83502 | JGI IMG/M metagenome (GOLD analysis project Ga0105356, IMG submission 83502) | Methane-oxidizing microbial communities from mesocosms in the Gulf of Mexico - GOM9D Gulf of Mexico | ecosystem: Environmental > Aquatic > Marine > Cold seeps | place: Gulf of Mexico...
AAAAAGCCCCACTTATTTGTTGGGAGGAGTAAATATGAACGGTTTCAGAGTGTCTATCTCGTGTATTCTTTTACTTGCTTTATTCTCTGTTCAAGCAGCTAAACCAGTAGATACAGTAGATAAGAAGGCTGGTGCTAGTAATAAGAAGGTTGATGCAAAGTGTCATATTGCACTAATTGATGGTAACGAGGTAATTCAATTTTGGCAAACTAAGTCTGAGGGATTATCAAAGCTAGCCAATCATATTGTTGGGAAAAAAGTGACCAAACAAAAGTCATTAGATAAAGTTAAAATATATAAAGTATATGAGTGTGTATTAGAAAGTGATAAATTCACTAGCCTCAAGGCGCAGTCACTAGATAAGAAAACCCCACGTTAGCGTTTATCTATCAATAAATTATGATGTCTTAAAGTAATTAACAAGGTTAAATTTCTGAAATTACGCCTTGTTAATTATATTAAGTTATATAAATGCTTACATGCTTGAGTTTTAATACGGGGTAATATTATCACCATTTCTGTCTTGGTCTTTACCATCACCATTAATATCTGAGCTCAGGTAAGTCCTACCAGCTAAAGATAATCCTACCCCTCGACAATAATCAGCATTACCGCTTGGGCAATAGCTGAATAAAAGAAAGTTATTGTTGGCAGTGCGAAGTTGACCGCTTGGGCTGTAAGTCACACTATTCAAAATAAAGTTAAGAGTATCTCCATCAGTAATTGCTTCCCTTTCTTTTATCAACCCATCAGCAATCGATACCACACCTATTCTACCTTGCCAATTTCTTGAGTTTTCACAGGTATCATCGTCCTTAAGCGGACAAAGGCTTGTATCTTGCCCTGAATTGATAGCAGCATTACGAGCTGTCAGTAATAAACGCTGTAGCTCAGTTACTTCATTATCAACACGCATTTGCATGGTAAAGCTACTAAGGCTAGGTACAGCTATAGTTAATGCAATCGAGACAATGGCAATAGTGACCAGTAACTCTATTAATGAGAAACCCGTTCTTTTTGTTGAGTTTCTATGCCTTGCCAACTTATTCGATAGTATTAATTTACTTTGTTTTAGGGGAGGAGTTTGAACAGGGATAGAGCTATTACTGTTACATTTAAAATGCCGCATAATATTTAACCAGATAATACAACTTATCTAATATTTATAACACTTTCCTTAATAACTCGCCAGTGCTATATACCGTTGGAGTGACCGATATATAGCAAAGGGAAGTGCAAGTATTTTAAATCTCACTACTCGGTACACTTGTAGGGCTAATATGTTCAATAGGGTAGCAGCCTAACACTTTAATAAAGTTAGTGTGTGGTGTTATATCGTTTATCGCTTCTAGTAAAGCGAAGCTTTTTAAATTGGCTTCAACATCAATATAAAACATTTCTTCCCAAGGGCGACCTTGGATAGGGCGAGACTCTAGTTTACACATATTAATACCCTTCTCTTTGAGTACTAATAAGCATTCAACCAAGGCTCCTGCTTTTTGGCCGGTTGCTAATATTATTGCCGTTTTTGCAGGGATTTGTTCTGCTACTTCAACAGCTTTTCGAGCGACAAGAATGAAACGAGAGTGATTCTCTGTTTGGTTAGCAATTGATTGCTCAAGAGCATGTAGTTGATAAAGCTGACCGCCTTCTTCACTACCTATAACGGCAATACTTTCATCTTGTAACTCTGTAACCTTTGCCATGGCATCAGCGGTACTATCACAATATTCAATGCGAATATCAGTCTGCTTATCAAGGAAGTTGCTACATTGAGCAAAAGGCTGGCCGTGAGCATAAATTGTTTTGATCTTATCTAGAGTAGTGTTTACTGATGTTAATAGACAATGCTCGATTGGCTGAGTTATTTCGCCGACAATAGAAAGGTTAGTATGCTGTAGAAGATCATATACCTCATTAATACTACCTGAGCTGGTATTCTCTATTGGTAACATGCCGTAATCAACTTGACCTGATTCAACTTGTTGTAATATTTCCCCAAAACTTTGACAACCGGACTCAATAATTTTTTCTGCTCGGCGTGAAAAGTATCTATGGCTAGCAAGATAACTATATGAGCCTTTATCACCTAAAAAGGCAACGCTCACTGTCGGGTCTTGAATTTCTGGGTTGGCCAAGCTTTGCAAATAAGCTTGTTGATTTAATACCGAGTCTTCGATAATGGTTTGAAAAACACTAGTAACATAATGAGCATCTAACCCTAAGCTTTTACCATGCTTAATTAATCGTATTAGCAGCTCTTGCTCACGTTTTTGATCGCGAATAGGGCGAACCTGCTGAACTTTACTCTTTGCCACATTAAGTGTTAACGCACGGCGTTTAGCAAAAAGGGCTAATAAATCTTGATCTAAAAGCGTTATTTCTTGGCGTATTTCATTTAAATCTAACTTTTCGCTCACTTGTTTACCTTTTAATTGTTGGTTGGCCATTTTCTTTGAGTAGTTACTCTAGCTAGCTTAACCAAATGGTGTCAACTATTTCTTTAGACGTTTTTTGTTCTGCTGTGCTAGTTAAGGAATGCATAAGAAAACGATGGTAAAGCTGCAAAGGGTTGCAATAGCCCAAACAATGGATCTTAGTAAACTAAATTTTAATAAATATAGAATGTTGTATAACACTCTAGCAATGATATGAACAACGGCTAAAATTAAAATAGGGCTGTCAGTGTTATTCGTTATCATGGCTAATAAAACTGCTGGAGCAAAAAGGATAACTGCCTCAAAAGCGTTTTGATGTGCAGCAAGTGCTCGAGCACCGAAGCCTCTGAGCTTGCTTTGCTGCTCTCTTGGATGGTTATTATTGTAACCACCTAATTTAGCCATAGCATAAGCAACAGGTCCTTTAGCAAGTAGCGGTAATAGTAGTGATACAAATAAACAAATAATTAAAATTGTCATCTTTTTCTCTTAATTGATTTTGACTGCAGTTTATCTTTTATAAACAGCACTCTAATAACTTAGTAATGTCAGCTTATAGCGTGTCTCACTAGGTAAAAATGGTGAAGCAATACCTTGTTCCCAATCACTATGGCCTATACCGTAATAAGGACTCCATGGGTGACCTGATTGGCTAGTAGGCATATGAAATATGCCATCTACTTCATGACCAGGTGATACCACCATACGTTCAGAAGCCCCAAAAGCTTTTCCTTGTACTCTTGGCATATAACTGTCACCGGCTAATGCCTTACTAGGCATATCTAGCCAATAATTTAGCAAAGGCACGGCACTGCTAAGAGGGTGCTTTATTGCCGAGCTATTTTGTTGCCCCCATGTTGCTGACTGTAGGTCTTGCTCTTGGGTCATGTCTGATATTGTTTCTGCTAGTGACTTGGTAAATAGCTCTTGCCAATTGTCTTCAGCAAGCATCATAAAGTTATCTGGTTGCTCATTGATTAACTGCCACAAAGGCGTTTCTATTTGGTGACGAATACTTTTAAAGTTGAAGCTGTTATCGATACTTTTGAGGTTTTGATTAAATATAGAGAAAACATTATCTCTAAGGTTTATACGAAAATTACGTACCAAACGATAGCTGATTGAGTCTGTACTGGCTCGCAACTTTTCTGGGCGCTCTAGCAAGGATTTTATTTGCTGGAAGCTGCTTTCTTGGGCAAGCACTTCTTTAGTTAATACAGTTTCAAGAATGAACTGCTGCCAGCGCTGCAAAAATACGGCCTCATCATCTAGCCCTATGTCTAGGAGTGCTTGTTCGTCAAACGCATCTAGTGATAACAAGTTATCACGTATTTGCTTTGAACGAGCACCAAGAGCGTATCCGCCGTTGCCTAACTTAGTCAGCATATCACCACCAATAACACGGGAGTTTGCTGTCCATAATCTCTTATTTTCTGGGTTGTTAATCTGTGGGTACTGGCCCGGCGTTAAATACCCCTGCCAACTGTGTTCCCCTGACGCCCATGAAAGTGGTGTTTCTCCAATTCCACCAGACTTATTTGGAATGGGGCCCATAATAGTCCAACCAATATCACCAGCGCTATCAGCCACCAACATGTTTTGAGAAGGTATACCTGAACGCGCAGCAATATCGAATGCTTGTGCAACTGTTTTTGCTTGCTCTAAGTGGATAGCGGTTAAATTGATAGCTTCTTTATCATGAGCAACCCATCGATAGGCAAGTAACTGTCCTTGATGATTTTCACCAATAACAGGACCCCAGATGGTTTCTTTTACGATTATTTCATGAGCCTTCTGGTTTTTTATAGCAATTAGCTGCTTGTGAAAGGTGAAGCTTTGATAACCATCAGGAGTTAAATACTGGCTTTTATCGGCATTGGTTTCTAATAATACGACATCACTATAATCACCATAACTGTTGGTAAACCCCCAAGCAATGTGGCTATTACTGCCAATTACCATATTTGGTGTTCCTGGTAGTGTTGCACCTGTTACTTTGATATCTCTTGAAGATGTCTTAGTGCCTGTAGACTCAGTGCTAGGGTATTCAAAGGATGCACGAAACCAAGTGTTAGGTACTCGAATACCAAGGTGCATATCATTGGCTATCATAGCACTACCTGTGGCAGTCAAATCGCCTGAAATAGCCCAACTGTTTGAACCTGGTAAGTGATCGCCTTTATATTTATCTTCATTAATTTTGGCCAAGGCACTGGTGTTTTCATTACTTGTATGAAAAATTTCAGCTGAGGCAGAAGGCCAAGCTGCTGTCGGCATAGGAGATGAAGGCAGCTGAGTACCATCAATAGCTGCATCCCAAATACTGCCTTTAGGATTTAAAAAAGCAAAAACGTCACCAGATAAGATAGCTTTCATTAACCCTAAGGTACGCTCACGTCGACCATCATGATATTGAAGATCAATGTACATGCTGAAAATGGTTAAAACAGAGTCTTCTTCACTCCATTGAACAGGCTCTTGTTGTAATAACAGATACTCAAATGGTGAAGAGTATAAAAATTTCAAGCCTTGATTCACGCCTCGAGTGTATGCTTTGAGTAAATCAAATTGCTCTTGTGGGAGTTGTGCAACTATAGCTCTTGCACGATCACGAAAGCGATGTCTGCGGATTGATTTATCATAATCAAGTGCCACCGAACCAAAAAGACTAGCAAGCTCACCGGCGGAGTTGCGCCTTAATAGATCCATTTGAAAAAACCTCTCTTGAGCATGGACAAAACCTAAGGCAACAGCAATATCACTTCTGCTTTGAGCTTTAATGGTGGCAATACCTTGTTCATCTCGCTCAATAACGGCTGATTTAGTTAAGCCAAAGACGGTTTTTTTCCCCTCAAGAAGTGGTAAGGCACTATCAACTTTACTGTAAAGCCAAGTGAAAATGGTTGCCAGTATTAAGATACCGATAAGCAAGAAGCCGGTGAGGAGTTTTTTTATTTTTATCATAGATAAATAAGCTATAAAAAATGGATATAGCAGGGTAACGTAAAATACGCTGATAGAGTATTTTTAGTTAGTTTTTTTTAATTGTAGCCGTAATTATTTAAATTAGGATTCTTGTAATAAGATCAGGGGAGTAATTATATGCAATGCTTTATTGATTAAAGCATTAGCCAATGACGTTGTTTGAGGACTCTAGCTATAGTTATTTTTTTTACCACATTTCTTTTTTATCACTTCACTTTCTACAACAGGCTCTACTTGCTCGGTAACGCTATTTTTAGCGGGAGAATTAAAGTAAGAAATAAGTTGATTTAGTTTATCACTAACGATCATGGCGCTAGTAAAAAAGCCATTCGACTTATTAACGACCGTCATTGCAACTTGAGTATTCTCTTCAGATAAAACTCTTGTACTTGATAAAATTAAGCCTGTAGAGAAGTTGTTCCCGTATTGCGTTGAGTATTTCCGGATTACTTTATCTGCAAGCGTAATAGAGTCGTAACTAGTTTGGGCTGTTGGGATTATATTGCTTACTTGTAAGTGCTGAACTTTAACCGAAGGGGCTGCAATTGCAGGTGCAATAGTTATCAACATTAGGAACGTCATAGTGAAGCTTATGATTAATAATTTAATTGATTTCATTGCCTATATCCTTTTAGCCTTGCCTGCATTGAAGTAAGTTGTTAGCACTTCATCTTTATTGCTAAAACAACCAAATTGTTACAAATGTTACTTTAATGTTTGTTTGTTAATTAATCTAGTGAGTTGAGACAAGTTGCTTATTTCGCACGGTAGATAGCAAAGGCTATCGGTTAATAAACATTTCTCTGTCTATCCATTTCACTAAAGATAAATACTCTCATTAACAGACCCATTAAGTGTGAGAAATATTTCAAATTATTTAAAGTGGTAACAATAAGCGTAACAGCGGCCAAGGAGCAGTTACTTTATCTTACTGGTGGAATCGTCGGCTGAAAGAAAAGTGGCGCTGTAGAATATATTCTATAGCGCCACTATTGGCATTTTAATATTTACACTACCAAGGTACTAACTCAGTTGTTGTTTTTTCTGCAGGCGATATTGATGCAAAAGTGGCTCGGTATAGCCATTAGGCTGCTCAACTCCTGAAAAAATTAATGCTGCCGCAGCTTTAAAAGCAATGCTGTTTTCAAAGTCATCACTCATCGTTTGATAGCCGCTATCATTAGCGTTTTGTTTATCTACAATAGCAGCCATTTTCTGTAAGCTTGCTTGTACTTGAGTTGTAGTACAAATATTATGAGTTAACCAATTAGCAATGTGTTGGCTAGATATACGCAAAGTGGCTCTATCTTCCATCAAACCAACATTATTAATATCGGGAACTTTAGAGCAACCAACACCTTGGTCTATCCAACGTACAACATAACCAAGGATGCCCTGACAATTATTGTCTAGTTCTTCATTGATTTCAGCTTCGCTCCAATTAGTGCTTTCAGCAAGAGGAATAGTTAATATATCATCAATATTAGCTGTCTTACGTTGAGCGAGTTGCGTTTGAAGATTAAATACATTCACTCTGTGGTAATGTAAAGCATGCAAGGTTGCGGCAGTTGGTGAGGGTACCCAAGCAGTGTTAGCTCCCGCTTCAACGTGATTTATCTTGGTCGCTAACATGTTCGACATTTGATCTGGAATCGGCCACATACCTTTGCCTATTTGTGCTTTTTGACTAAAGCCACATGCAAGACCAATATCGACATTGTTGTCTTCATAAGCGCTAATCCATGGGGTGAGCTTTATATCTGCTTTTCTGGCCATAGGCCCAGCCATCATAGAGGTATGAATTTCATCGCCAGTTCTATCTAAAAAGCCGGTGTTAATAAATACTACGCGATTTCTTGCGGCATAAATGCAGTTTTTTAAGTTAACACTAGTGCGTCTTTCTTCATCCATAATCCCCATTTTAACTGTGTTACATGGCAGTGATAGTGCTGATTCTACCCGTGAAAATAATTTATCGGCAAAAGCGACTTCTTCTGGGCCATGCATTTTCGGTTTTACAATGTAGATAGAGCCTTCACTACTGTTACAGTATGTACCGTTACCTTTTAAGTCATGTAGCGCTATTAATGAGGTAATCATGGCATCCATAATCCCTTCAGGTACTTCATTTCCTTGATTATCAATAATGGCGTTATTTGTCATTAAGTGACCAACGTTACGGACAAACATCAAGCTACGCCCCTTAATGGTGACGTTGTCGCCATTAAGGGTTTGCACAATTAAATCATCGTTCATAGTGCGAGTAATAGTTTGACCATTTTTAGTTAACGTTGCCGATAAAGTACCTGACATCAAACCTAACCAGTTGCGATAAGCGAGTACTTTATCTTCGCCATCAACTGCTGCAACCGAATCTTCACAATCCATAATGGTGGTTAATGCAGACTCCATCATGATGTCACTCAATCCGGCAGCATCTTCTTGGCCAATAGTACTTTCGTCATTAAAAAGTAAATTTAAATGTAAGCCATGGTGAACAAACATTAATGATTCAGGCTTAGTAATACTGCCAGTAAATCCAATAAATGCTGAAGGTACTTTTAAAGGTGTTTGTTGACCGTCAGCTAAACTCACCATCAATTGTTGATCGCTTAAGTGGTAGCTTATTGCTTGGCTATGGCTTCCGTTTACAAGTGGAATTGCTTGATCCAAGTAGTCTTTGGCAAAAGCGATAACTTTTTTACCCCTAGCAGGGTTGTATGCTTTTGTTGGCTCTGCACCATCATCATGACTTATAGCGTCTGTGCCATAAAGTGCGTCATATAAACTACCCCAGCGTGCATTCACTGCGTTTAGGGCAAAACGAGCATTCATAATAGGTACAACTAACTGAGGTCCGGCCATCAGCGCTAATTCATTATCAACATGGCTGGTATTAATTGAAAAATCATCTACTGGTGGAACAAGGTAATTGATATCGGTTAGAAACTTTTTATATTGACTGAAGTTTAGTGGTTTATTTTCTTGATGATATGTATCAATACTCGCTTGCAGTTCATCTCGTTTTGATAATAGTTGCTGATTTTCTGGGCTTAACTCTGCAATGATACTGGCAAATTGTTGCCAAAAATGACTTGAACTTATCGAAGTTCCTGCTAACGCTTCGTATTCTATGAAGTCAAAAAGACTCTGGCTTACCGTTAAATTTTCAATAGTTACTGTTGCTGCCATTATTACTCACCTTATTTGCAAAAACTTGTTTCACTTGGATTAAGAATGTTTACTTGAAAGCTTCTATTTTCAATGTCATTTCTATGCATTAAGCGCTTAAAATGACATTGAAATAAATGTTAGTGATAATCCTATGGTTTATAATCACCACTGGCAATAGTACTTTTGTCGGTAAATCTAGGTATCAATTAGTTTTTTATGGAGGGTTTAAATGTGTTTTCTTATTTATCCTGCTGTTTTCAATGCATTTTATCTACTATTTTAAGCTTGATTAAATAGCTAAATATATGATATTGCATTTTTTTATAATTGTCATTCATCATCTGAATGTCTGTGTGAAGGGGGTATAAAAGAGGATTATGCTTAACAGCGTTAGATGAATAGCAATTGTATTAACGGTATAAGCCAAGGGCTAATTAGTGCAGTTAATAAAGCAGAGAAAATAAGAGCAACAGAGCTATAGGCCCCGTGTTTAGCACTTTTTCTGACAAGTACGGCGGTGCCGATAACGTGACTGGCACTGCCGATAGCTAACCCCTGTGCTATAGGGGAATTTACGCCAATAAAGCTTAGCCATTTAGGCCCAAGTAATGCGCCAAATAATCCAGCAATTAGAATAGCAAAAGCGGTAATTGAACTATCGCCAAATAATTGTTCCGTTAAGGTAACACCAATGGGAGTTGTTACAGATTTGAGTGACAATGCGACAGCTATATCAGGGGCTTTGATTAAAAGCATTGCCAGAATATAGCTAATCGAAATAACGAGAATAATACCTAATGCTAAAATAGCTGTCATTTCGCGCCAATGGAAGCGGATCTGTCTAAGTTGTTGATAAAGTGGAAAACCCAATGCAACGATGGCTGGCTCTAATAGTAAGTTTAACAGCTGAGTTGTTTTGGTAAATTCTTGGTAATTAACTTCAATCAAAAGCAGTAAAGGCACCAATACACTAATGGTTATTAACATAGGGTTTAACCAAATAGATTGCTTTTTTTGCTGAAAAGTTGCTGCTAATTGATAAGTAATTACCGTTATTAAGGTAATTACTATGCTTGCCAGAATGAAGTTATTTGCGATGAATGAAGATAACATTAGCCACCGCCTTTATTTACTTTTGGCTTGTTACTACCTTCGCTTACGAGAAAGCGCTCACTTAAATAGCCAATCATGGTTAACAATATAAAAGTTGAGCTGCAAATAATGAAAATAAGTGCAATACCGTGCTCTTGTATTAATTGAAAGTGATCTATTATGCCCATACCCGCAGGCACTAAACATACTCCCATATGTTTTACAAACCACTGATTTGTTTCAGTTACTTTCTTAGGGCTAAACCAGTTTAACTGCAAGAAAGTAGCATAAAAGACCATACCATATAAGCTGCCAGGTAAACCCGCAAATAAATAGTTAGCAAGTTTACCTAATAGCAAACATATACTGATAGCAAAAATGGTATAGAAGACATTCTTCATAGTGCGTTACATATTTTCCTGGCATTTTTGTGCAGCAGCGATCACTAATTGTCTAAACCAAATATGGCTAGCATCATGATGTAATAAAGGGCTCCAAATCATTTTTAGTTCTATTTCTGGTATATCAAAAGGTGGCTTGATAATCGTATAATTGCTATCGTTTTTATGCAGTTGGGCTGCTTTTGATGGCAGTGTTGCAATTAAGTTATCTTCATAAGCTAGTTGCATAGCGACATGATAATTACGGGTGAACACTTTGATATCTCGTTTTTTCCCTAAGCGCGCTAAGGCTTCATCAACCCAGCCCAGTTTTTGCACATCTTTAGGGTCCATGCCAACACCCACACCAAAACCTGTTTTTGATACCCAGACATGTTTAGCGCCTAAGTAAGCATTTAGATTAAATTTGCTCACGAGCGGGCTATCAGCACTTAACAAACAAGCAAAAGAATCACGCCAAATAGCTTTTTGGTGAAAAGATTGTGGCAATTCATCAAAGCGATTAATAGCCATATCTATTTTACCCGCCTCAACATCATGAAAGGTAACATCACTTGGCGTCATTATATCTAAGGTGATGTTTGGTGCCACGTCATTTAAGGATTTTAGTAGGGTAGGGATTAACGTTGAGGCAGCATAATCACTGGCCATTATCCTAAAAACACGTTGACTTTTTAGCTCGTTAAACTCTTCTTCACCCTGTAGGGCTTCTTCTAGTTCAAGTAATATTTTGCGAATACTTGGTGCCAATGTACGGGCACGCTCAGTGGGCACCATTCCATCAGAAGTTCGAACCAAGATAGGATCATTGAATAAGGTTCTTAGTCGTTTTAAGCCATTACTCATTGCTGGCTGCGTAATGTTAAGTTTGCTCGCTGCTCGAGTAACATTCTTTTCACGCAATAATACGTCTAAATATATAAGTAAGTTTAAATCAATTTTAGAAATATTCATGTCGTTAATGGCTCTATCGATAAATATAAGTCAGCTATATATAAGCTAACTACAGTGGTAATTCAAT
>Ga0105356_10006273_pt1 | contig 11107 bp, 11 predicted proteins | sample GOMGulsemesocosm_3_FD_83502 | JGI IMG/M metagenome (GOLD analysis project Ga0105356, IMG submission 83502) | Methane-oxidizing microbial communities from mesocosms in the Gulf of Mexico - GOM9D Gulf of Mexico | ecosystem: Environmental > Aquatic > Marine > Cold seeps | place: Gulf of Mexico...
AATAAATAAGAAGAATCTGAATGTGCAGAGGTAACAATTGTTGGTATTGATTTCGTCATTTTATTAATCTTATTAACCATATCTAAACCACTAATTTTAGGCATGTTAATATCAGTAATTATAATATCGATATTTTCTATATTTTTGGCATAAATGTCTAAGCCCTCTTGTCCATCAACAGCTACATAAACTTTTTTAAATAATTTACTTAGTATTTTTTCAGTTTGAACTCTTACAATATCATCATCTTCAACGTATAATATTGAAATAAGCTGTAATTGTTTTGTGTCTAATTTCATAATAATGTTCCTTTTTTACGAATTCAAAAATAAGTTAGCTTCATCATTTTGTTTTGGTGGCGTCAAACGAAATAACTCATAACTTTTTACTGTTGCAACTCTTCCTCTAGCTGTTCTTTGAATATAACCATTTGCCAATAAATAAGGCTCAATTGCTTCTTCTAGCGTACCTTCATCTTCACTTAATGCAGCAGCAATAGTACTTAATCCCATAGGTTTACCCTTATTTGATAAAAGTAATTCTAAAAGTTTTAAATCCATCTCATCAAAACCTTTATCATTAATCCCTAATTCATCTAATGCATATTTACATCTATGTAATTCAATTGTTTCTTCATCTTCAACTTCTGCGAAATCTCTCACTCTTTTTAAAAGTCGTAAAGCAACCCGTGGTGTTCCCCTACTTCTTCGAGCAATTTCAAAACTAGATTCTTTTTTACTCTCTTTATTAAGTTTAACCGATGCTAAATTAACTATTTTGGACAACTCTGCATCTGAATAAAAATTTAATCTAAAATGCATTCCAAATCTGTCTCGTAGAGGATTACTTAACATTCCAGCTCGAGTTGTTGCTCCTATAAGAGTAAATTTTGGAAGATCAATTTGAACTGTTTGTGCAGCAGGTCCTGAACCAATGATAATATCAAGTCTAAAATCTTCCATAGCAGGATAAAGAATCTCCTCTATAGCAGGGCTTAATCTATGAATTTCATCTATAAAAAGTATATCACCTTCTTCTAAATTTGTCAAAATAGCTGCTAAATCACCACCTTTCTCAATAGTTGGCGCTGCAGTTACTTTGATATTTGTTTCCATCTGATTTGCAATGATATGACTTAAAGTAGTTTTACCAAGACCAGGAGGTCCAAAAAGTAAGATATGGTCTAAAACCTCTTCTCTTTTTTTACATGCTTTAATAAAAACTTGAAGATTTTTTTTTATTTTTTCTTGACCAATATAATCATCCCAAATACTAGGACGAAGTGTTACTTCATCTGTAGTATCTTCAAATGACATTTTTTCTAATTCAACTAATCTTTCCAATAATTTATCCTAAATTTTTATTAATTGTACCATTATATATGGTTAATATTAAAATTTATTGCAATATGCAATTTTATTCCATACCTTCTTCATAACGAATTACTCGATTTCTTCCATTATGTTTTGCTTGATAAAGAGCAATATCACTTTGTTTTATGTATTTCCAAAAACTTTTATTTTTATTTGGGAATAATGAAGTACCGATACTTACTGTTTTACTAAAAGATTCACTACCTGCTTGTATCTTTTGTTGAGAGAAAGCAATTCTAATCTCTTCAGCTTTAGCATTTAACTTCTCTTCTGTGCAGTCATTTAAGACAACAATAAACTCTTCACCACCGAATCTAATGATAACATCACTTTCACTTACTACATCAACTAAAGTATTTGCAATCGTTTTTATAGCAATATCACCTATATCATGTCCATAATTATCATTAATAAGTTTAAAGAAATCAATATCTACCATCATTAAACCACAAGGAATATTTTTATATTTTCCATTATATAATTGAGTATCTATATATTTTTCTAAAAACTTTCTATTATATAGGTTTGTTAAAGGATCAGTTTGTGCATTTCTTTCAAGAATTTGCATCAACTTCTTACTAACAATTTCTGGTTTAGATGAATCAACATAATCATTAATAAACGGTAATAATGATCTAATTCTTTCGTGTTCCTCTTTTGTATCTGAAACTATTGAAACGATAAAATCTAAATCATTAGAGATTGAATAAGGTACACAAATATAAAACTTTCCAGTATCTTTGTTATTTTCACATACGTTATTAAATTGACATGAATCAACTATTGTATTTGTACGATCTGCTCGGCAGCCATTATCTACAGGATTACATAATATTGCATTATGAACATAAACAATTTCTGTACTTTTATTTGTTGTATCTGCTTCTAAAAAGTTAAAATCTTTTAAATTAAACTTATGCTCTAAAACATATGCAAATCTATTATAAACATCTTCTATATGTTCATCATGTTCAATAGTTTTTCTAAATTTATAGATATCAGCAAGTCTAGTAACTGTATTTTCAACTTCAATCATAGGGTCAAGTTCATCATTTGATTTATGAGCTGTTAAAAATATATTTATCTTTTTTTCAATCACAGAGAGGTTATTTTGTAATTTAGACATATGTTCATTTACCCAGTGAGCAACTTCTTTAGCTTCACCACTATTAATACCACCTATTCTTGCAGAATAATCACCTTTATTTGCAGCTTTCATCACATCTTTGATTGATTGAAAAATATTTATATAAGGGGTGATTAAGTTTTTAACAAAAAATAATATAATTAAAATTAAAACAAGAGATATAGCAGAAACATATAACATGATTTTTAAACTAGTATCTTTTAAATCATCCATCGTCATTACCATAGATATAGCACCTAAAGTATTTCCAACTTGTGTTTTATGACAAGCTAAACAATCAATTGATTTAGTTTGTTCCGCTTTATATGGGATAGTAATTCTATATGTACTATGTCCAAAAAAGTTTTCATCTATTACTGATATAGTTTCACCTGAAGAAAGTACTTTACTATCGATTTCATCTCGTATAAGTTCTTTTCCAGTTCCATATTGGTTATTTACTTCATCAGATCTGATAATCCATAAGTCATCAATATTAGAAAGATTTTTAGTTTCATTAATATAGAAATTTCTATTTGCCATGATACCATTGACCATGTGTGCTGTTAATCCATTTTTGACACTTTGAGAAACTAAATGTGCTTTTGTTTTTGCACTATCAATTCCAAACTCTCTTAAATTTAATGTTATATTAATAATCATAACGACAAACATTACTACCATAATTATAGCAATAGTTGAAATCACATGTCTTTTTGTATTCATACTTATATCTCTTTCATAAACTCTTATTTAATAGATTTCATCACTTGAAGGAAAACTTTGATCAGAAACATCTTGCACATACTGTTGCACACTTTGGCGTACTATACTCGCCCCATCTAAATATTTTCTAACGAACTTTGGTTTAAATTCATCAAAAAACCCTAACATATCAGACCATACTAATACTTGGCCATCTACATCAAGTCCAGCACCAATTCCTATAATTGGTACATTAACTGCCTCTGTAATTAATTTTGCAGCATCAGGTTTTACACCCTCAAGAACAATACAAAAAGCTCCTGCTTCTTCTATAGCTTGTGCATCTTCTATAAGTTCTTGAATATTTTGGGCATCTTTACCCTTAATTTTATATCCACCTTCACTTCGAACATTTTGAGGCATTAAGCCAATATGTCCAACTACAGCAATTGAATTATCAGTTAAATGTTTTACAATATGTGCTTTACTTACACCACCTTCAACTTTTACTGCATCTGCTGATGTTTCTTGATATACTTTCATAGCATTTTTAAATGCATTATCCTTATCAATATAAGTACCAAATGGCATATCACAAATTATAAAAGTATTTTTTGCACCATTACAAACTGCTTTTGTGTGATATATCATATTTTCCATAGAGATACCTAATGTATCACTATTTCCACCAAAACTCATATTTAAACTATCTCCAACTAAAATAAAGTCTACTTCACCATCAAACAAGTTTGAAAACAATGCATCATAAGCAGTGATCATACTTAGTTTTTTATTCCCTTTTGAGTTGATGATAGAAGTTACTGTCTGTTTCTTAGACTGTTGCATTACGCCCCTTTTTATATTATAAAGCTATTATTAATTTTATGCTAGGATTATACCGAAAATAAAATTAATTATAATTAGGAACATTAGTATGAAACATTTAGTTGGATTTATAACATCATCATTACCAGAAAATAATTTTACAGTAGATTTAGCACTACATATGAAAGAAGCTGGTGTAGATACTTTGGAATTAGGAATTCCTTTCTCAGATCCAGTTGCAGATGGTCCAGTAATAGAAAAAGCGAGTTTATTAGCACTTCAAAAAGGTTTTAAGCTAAATGACTTATTTGAAGTTACAAGTAAGATTGCACCTCATATGGATACTTTATGGATGGGATATATGAATCCATATTTCCACTATGGTATGGAAAAGTTTTTACAAAAAGGAAAAGAGTTTAATATAGCTGGTTCTATCATTCCCGACTTACCACATGAAGAGGGAAAAATATATAAAGAATTATTTCAAAAATATGACCAAGCTTTAATAGATTTTGTAGCACCTACGGATTCATTTGAAAGAATTAAACAAGTTACACAAAATAGTAATAAGTTCATTTATATGGTTGCTTATGCAGGTATCACAGGAAGTGGTGCAAAAGAAGATTTATCAAAAATCATTGAAAATGTAAGAGAGTGTACAAAAACACCATTATATATTGGATTTGGTGTAGATGAAAATACTGCAAAAGAAAAAGCAGTAGGTGTAGATGGAGTTATCGTAGGTAGTGCTTTTGTAAAACATTTAATTGATGATAGTCTAAATTACAATGAAAAAATAAGTAAAATCACAGATATAGCCAAAAAAATAAAAGAAGAGATAAATAATTAAGAGTAGATAAATAAACCTTACACTATAATTCCGTCTTTAAAGCTGACCCCGTCGTCTAGTGGCCAAGGACGTAAGGACTTCATTCTTAAGACGTAGGTTCAAATCCTACTGGGGTCGCCAACTTTAAATCTAACAATATAATTTCTAAATTATAACTATAATCCTATAATAATCTAAATTATTCTAAAAATTAATTATAAAAAAACTTCCCAATAGATATTAAACTTTGTCCTAGAATCGTAGTTTGGATTAAAAATGTGACAAATTATGTGATTATCTTAGGATATACTTAGTAATTAAGGATAATGACAAAATGAAACAAACTACTATATTGACAATTTTACAAGTAATAACATATCTAACTTTAACAGTTCTGATATCATTTACTATTATATTATTTGTAGATATAAATAGCATCGCAAGTTTATTCCATATCAAAATAGATCATAATGAAAATGCACCATCATTGTTAGAACTATTGGTGTTCTGATATCATCAGCATATTTATATACATCTAGAATTGAAAAGAATTAACTTATATATACATAATTTGATGTAATCGTGGGTATACTATATCAAGAAAATTAAGTGAGGCAAATAATGAAATATCATATACATAATATTGAAATAGATAAAGACAATGAAACAAATATTTTAAGAGAAGCTTTAAAATTAGCAAATGCAAATATACATATTTATGTATCACATTTAGGGGAAGAAAGAGAATTATTAACAAAATTATTAAATAAAGAAAATTATAATAAATTTTCTAAAAATAAATCTTTTGAAATAATAAAGGGTAAAATATTATATTTAACACATCCTAATACTCTTTCTAATATTAAAAGTGATGATCTTATTGTTGGCCTTCATCCATCATATAAAAACTATAAAAAATATATTTTAGATGAAACTAATATACTTAAAATTACAAAAATTTATCTTCCATTTGTACAAAATGATTTTGATGATTATATAAAAGACAATCCAGAATCTATTGAAATTAAATAAACAAACAAAAACAAACACCATCTTATAATTTTTCCACTATTTTATTAGTGTTATTTCTTTCTTATTAGCTCTTTTTTACTCAATTAAAAGTTTTTGTATTTTCTAACTTGACCATTTTTTATATGTTTTGTTATAGTAGCTATTATTGTGGAATTGATTTATCCTATTATAGACATACTTATAGTATTTTTATCTATTGAATGATAAATTCTTTATTACATATCGTTAATTAAATTATTCGTAATTTATTTATTTTCATTTAACTATAATATACTACAATCCAAAAAATTTAATTCCCAAGGATAAAAATGCAAAATACTTTTTGGACACTAATAGAAAATCATTACTACAGAATCGAAGAAAAACAACTAAAATATGCACCCATAAATCCTACAGACAATTCAATTATACTAGAAGATGCCAAACTTGTTACTAATATCTCTTCAGATATATTAGATCTTATTAATAAAGAATTCAATACAAATATTAGATTTTAGATATTAAATATGATATTTTTAGTAAAATTCTAAAAAGGAACAAAATGCCAAAAATGATAAAAGTAACAAAAAATGGAGTTGATAGTGATGGCTATCCAAATGATGATATAATTAAATCATTATTATTAAATTCAAATAATATATTTACAATAGAAGATACAGATATGGATAATGAATACGAAATTACAAAAATCACATTTGTTCATACTAATCAATCACTTTATGTAAGAGAGAAGAAAGAGGATTTAGCTAAAGAAATTAATCAATAACTTTAAATGAAATTTTTTAGACACTACAATTTTTATTTTTGTTGTATATATTGTATAACTTGATTAGCTACAGCAATTAATTTAATAGTAGGTTCTAATTGCATATTTCTTGTTCCATCATTATTAACTTCAAAAGTAACTTCATAATCACCATTTAAACAACTTATAATACTTTTAGACTCATTCAATTTCATTTCTGAACAATCGGGAAATTGATTCGTTTTAAAAGATTCAGTCGCAAATAATACAGAACTAATAATCATTAAACCTAAAATAATTTTTTTCATATAAAACCTTCAAATTGATTAATTAATGGAAAATTATATTTAAATTCTCCTAAATTTCAAAGAACATTACATTGCATATTAAATATACAATATATATTATAAAATAATTTTTTTTAATATTCTTTGTCTTTATTATATACAAAATAATATTTATATGTTAGAATCTATATATGAGTAAAAGGAGTTAACATGTTAGATAAAATGACAATTAAAGCCAAAATTGTTTCAGTCACAATTATTGGTCTATTATTATTATCAGGGATATTAGGAATAGTTGCAGTTACGCAAGCAACTAGTTCTTTAGTATCAAAAAGTTATGATGGTTTAACATCAGCGAGAGATAGTAAAGCAGAACAAATACAAAACTTTTTTGCAGAAAGAATTGGAGATATAAATGTACTTTCAAACAGTGCAGATATACATGAACTAACTCACGATTTAAATCAACTATATAATGATTTAAATGTAAAAGATAATGCAAATTATCCAGTACAAAATACACTTGTAAAAGAAAAAATAGAGCTACATGAAAACTTCTTTCAAACGTATGCAAAAGAATATGGATATTATGATGTTTTTCTTATTTCAGCTGAACATGGTCAGGTTATGTATTCTCAAGCAAAAGAATCAGATTATGGAGAAAACTTACAATATGGTTCATTGAAAAATTCTGGATTAGCACAAGCATGGAAAAAAGTAAAAGAACTTAGACGTCCGGTTTTCATTGATATGAAACCTTATTCTCCAAGTGCAAATGCCCCTGCAATGTTTTTAGGAACACCAGTTTTTTATAACAATGAAGTATCTGCTATTTTAGTATTTCAAATATCAGATAGAAGCATCAATAAAATCATGCAATTTCGAAGTGGTTATGGAGCTTCTCAGGAAGACTATTTAATAGGTAACGATAAATTAATGAGAAGTGATAGTTACTTAGATCCAGAAGGTCACAGTTTAAAGGCATCTTTTGCTAATAATACAAAAGTTGAAACAGAAGCTACACAAAATGGATTTGCGGGGAAAACTGATACTCAAATTATTATGGATTATAATCATAATTCAGTTTTATCATCATATAAACCAATTAAAATTGGTCAAGATATAGATTGGGTAATCATTTCAGAAATTGATGAAGCAGAAGTATTAGAAGTTCCAAATGAAACAAGAAATACTATTTTATTAATTACAGTTATTTTATTATTAATTATTGTTGCTAGTTCACTTTATATTATTGATAAAGTAATTGTTAAAAGATTATTAAAGTTTCAAAATGGACTAATAGGATTTTTTAAATATATCAACAGAGAAGAAGCTGATGTTCAATCTTTAGCTTCAGATAGTTTTGATGAGATAGGTTTAATGGCAAAGGTTGTTAATGAAAATATTAATAAAGCGAAAATAAGTATAGAAGAAGATAGACAAGTTATTGATAATACCATACTTGTTTTATCTGAATTTGAGCAAGGTGATTTATCTCAAAGAGTAAATACAAATACAAATAATCCTGCATTGAAGGAATTAACTACATTACTGAATAAAATGGGTACAACTATAGAGTCTAATATTGATGGAGTTTTAAAGGTACTTGAACAATATTCAAACTATAATTATATTGATAAAGTTGAAACTAAAGGAATAAAAGAACATCTTCAAAAATTAGCAAATGGAGTTAATTCATTAGGTGAAGCAATTACGGGTATGCTTGTAGAAAATAAAGAAATTGGGCTTACATTAGATAATAGTAGTGATATTTTATTAAAAAATGTAGATACATTAAATCAAAATTCAAACGAAGCAGCAGCAGCACTGGAAGAAACAGCAGCAGCACTAGAAGAAGTAACAAGTAATATCACAAGTACAAATCAAAATGTTGCACAAATGGCAAAATATGCTTCAATTGTTACACAATCCGCAAACGAAGGTCAAAACTTAGCACAAAAAACTACATCTTCTATGGATGAAATAAATAATGAAGTAAATGCAATTAGTGATGCTATTTCTGTTATAGACCAAATTGCATTTCAAACAAATATTCTTTCACTTAATGCAGCTGTTGAAGCAGCAACTGCTGGTGAAGCTGGAAAAGGATTTGCTGTAGTTGCACAAGAGGTGCGAAATCTTGCAGCTCGTTCTGCTGAAGCTGCAAATGAAATTAAATCATTAGTCGAAAATGCAACTGCAAAAGCAAACCAAGGTAAAAATATCGCTGACAATATGATAGATGGTTATACTGGATTAAATGACAATATTTCCAAAACGATTGAACTTATTTCAAATGTAGAAACAGCTTCAAAAGAACAAGAGATGGGCATAGTTCAAATTAATGATGCTATTAATTCTTTAGATAGACAAACTCAAGAAAATGCAAATATAGCAAGTCAAACAAATGATATAGCATCTCAAACTGATCAAATTGCAAAACTAGTTGTTACATCAGCAAATGAAAAAGAGTTTAATGGTAAAAACAATGTTGTAGCTAAAGAATTGGATACTAAACAAAAAAAGAGTACTGTAGTTAAAGAAACAGAAAGTACTAAAACTACAATAAGAAAATCTTCAAATTCTACAAAAAAAATCAAATCTATTGAATCAAAAAGTGCTGACGATGATTGGGCAAGCTTTTAGAAAATAAATACAAATATTGTAAGGGATATATTATAACCCTTGCAATAAAATTTTCCACACATAATCAACTTCTTCGTCATTGAAATTAATTAAGCTTTTTTCTTCAAAAAGTTCTTTTACCTGGAATAATTTGAAAGATTTACTATAACTACACTTTTTATGTGTAGGCAAAAAACTTCTAACCAATGAAATATCATCATATATAACTTCTTCACATAATAAACACTCATATTCAGTATGTAATCGTCCTTCATGTTCACAAAGCTTTACATAGGATTCGATAATAGCTCTTTTAGGATTTTGTTTTATCATTTTATGAGCTAGTTCATCAAGTAAATCGAAATAAAAATCTTCTATCTCCTCAACATCTTTTAAATGAGGATAAAAAAGTTTAAGAAAACGTTGCCAGCAATATAGTTTTGTACTGTCCATAATCCATGGATAAGATATCTGTAGGACATCTTTGAGTCTACCGATGCTACTTCTCATATTTATTTCAAGTTCGAAATCAATTTTATATCCAATATTAATGGTTGAGTGTCTTGCACCATAGAAACGGTAGGTAGTGTAGAAATTATTTTTTGTCAAAATAGAAACAATTAAGTCTTCATCTTTAACATTATTTATGTTTATTATATAACCTTGCATATAAATAATTATAACACAAAATTAATTAAAATACTTTTTAAGTTTTAATTGGCTATAATCGGAAAAATATAGGGAATCTTAAAGATAAGCTTAAATAGGTTAAGTTTTTTATTTTAGAGATACCATATTAAAACAAAAGGTAATTATAAAATATGAAATTTACAGATTTTAACTTAAAATCAGAGCTTAACCAAGCTATCGAAGCAGCAGGATTTGTTGAACCAAGTCCAGTACAAAGAGATTCTATCCCTATCGTTCTAGAAGGTAAAGATATAGTTGCGCAAGCGCAAACAGGTACAGGTAAAACTGCAGCATTTGGTCTACCATTATTAAATATGATGAAATGTGACGGTTCTGTTGAGATGGTTGTTGTTGTACCAACAAGAGAACTTGCAATGCAAGTAAGTGATGAACTATTTAAATTTGGAAAGTTTTTAAATATTAAAACTGCTACAGTTTATGGTGGAACAGCATATGCTAGACAAATTAAACATGTAGAAAATGCTTCAATTATTGTAGCTACTCCAGGAAGATTTTTAGATTTATTATCTAAAAAACAAATCACAATTGATCCTAAATTTGTTGTTTTAGATGAAGCTGATGAAATGATGGATATGGGATTTTTAGATGATATTAAAGAAATCTTTAATTATTTAAAAAATAGAGAACAAACATTAATGTTCTCAGCTACTATGCCAGCTCCTATTAAAAAACTTGCAGAAAGAGTTCTTAATGAACCAGCATTTGTTACAGTAACAAAACAAGAGATGACTAATGCAAAAATTGAACAATCATTTTATGTAGTTGAAGAATATGAAAGAGATGATGCTTTAATCAGACTATTTGATTACAAAGATCCATCAAAAGCGATCGTATTTTGTAAAATGAAAA
>Ga0105356_10006276_pt1 | contig 11101 bp, 8 predicted proteins | sample GOMGulsemesocosm_3_FD_83502 | JGI IMG/M metagenome (GOLD analysis project Ga0105356, IMG submission 83502) | Methane-oxidizing microbial communities from mesocosms in the Gulf of Mexico - GOM9D Gulf of Mexico | ecosystem: Environmental > Aquatic > Marine > Cold seeps | place: Gulf of Mexico...
CCTTGAGTAATAAGAGAACGACTTTTTTCTATTCCTTCAGTTAATGCATCATCCAATAATGCAAATTCATCAAGTTCCTTTAATGCTTGATCAAAGCCTAAGTTAAAACCGCTTCGTGCTTGTTCAAACATTTCATTAAGTTCACCACTCGTTGCTCCGTTTTCCTTGGCTTTATTAAGCCCTGAGCTAATAAAGCCTAATACCGTTTCAGCTACCGCTTCAAAATCAAATGAGCCTGATTCAGCTTGCTGTACATTTCGCTCAAGTGAACTGGCTTGATTTGAGGATGAAAACTGTAAAGATACAGAATGGTAGACTATTCGTGTTCCTATTTGTGCATTACTAGAAAAAGTATTATCGCCCTGCGTTACTGAACTAGCTGATGATATACTTTTCGATTTTGACGGATTAAATTGATTGTCAATTTTTTGAGGCTGATAAAGCAACTTAGTATCAAAGCCATGACCTATGGTATTCATCTGAAGCTCCCGTTTAAATGTAGCTCTCTGTTATCGGCTAATGCTAGACGAACTGAAAGAATTTATTATGAATATTCCACCGTTTTTTAGATGCTTTAATAATAAGAAAATGTAAAGCGCTGCTTATAATAAACAAACAGCGCTTTACATCATTAAAAGATAAACAAAGCTGTCAATTAAGCATTGCCAATTGTGCCTGATGGCCTTGCTCTCTTTTTACATATTTTGACCATTGCTGGGCAGTTTTAGCAGAGTTTTCAACAGCTTTAGCGGCTTCAAATGCAATGAGGGCTTGGTCATAGTTTTTTAAATTAAAATAGCTCATGCCGATAATCAAATGCATATCACCTACACGTTTAATTCCTTTACGAGATAACGCTTTGTCAGCGGAAGCAATTGCTAGCGACCACTTTTCAAGATTCATATATACCTGCGCTAGCTGAGCATCAATTTTTCCTGTTTCTGAAATTGCTGTAGCCTTGATAAAAGCAGGTAAAGATTTTTTCTCATTCTTAGCGGCTAAATATGATTGCGCTAGCATCTCTAAATATTGTTCACTTGGTACTACTTTACCTTGTTCAATCGCCTCTTCAAGTAATGCTGCAGCTTTAAAAGGTACGCCATTAAAACGATACAGCTGTACAAGGGTAATAATATCTTGAGATTTGGTGATGTAACCGGCCTGCCATGCTGCTTCCATTGTTGCTAATTGCAAGGCTTCTTCACCAATTTCACCATACATGCCACTTAGTTGGAGCCAATAAGTAGGGCTGTCATAATATTTAACCAATTGCTCTAAAACTTGTGTGACCTTATGTGGCTTTTTCAGTTCATAATAGTTAGCTCGCTGTAAGATCAGCCAGTTTTCTTTAGGTGGCTTGTTTTGTAATTGCACTAGATCTAGTGCTTTTTCCACTGCAGATAAAGACAATTCAAATGATTTATTTTGATAGTGAATTTGCGCAAACAACATCTGCTGTTCACTCGTTAGTGAATTGTTATTTAATGACTGCCATTGCTTTAAATAAACTAAGGTTTGCTGATAGTCCTCCAACTGCATATTCAGTTGAGCAATCGAATATAATGTAGAAAGCCTTAACGATTCTGGAATAGTCTTTTGTGCAATAACTTGTTGAAAGCTATCAATTGCCAAGACTAAATTGTTATTACCATAATACATAAAGCCATAAAAATTCCATAACATGGCTTTTTCATAACTGTTTAAGCTATCAATACGCGCTTTTACTTGGCCAAGCACCTCAAAGCCTTCAAGTTTTTGCCCTTCATCAGCCAATTGCTGCGCACGTGCCAACTGTGTATAAACACGGTTGCGCATTGCTGGTACTTTTACCGACTTCTTTATCTCTTGTGCAGCATAAACTGTCGATAGTTGGCTATATGAGACAGGTAAAAAATACAGTGCGCTAGTAAATATAATTGTTAAAATAATTTTATTCATCTTGTTGTCCTAACCATCAATTTCAAAGGATATTTTGTTTTGAACGCCTGATACTTCCATTGCCACACCATCAACAACACGAGGTTTATATTTAAATTTGACTGCCGCATCCATTGCTGCACGATCAAATACCCCCTCAGGTTTAGCCTCTATCACCATAGGATCTCGAACAGAGCCATTTTTAGTTACGGTAAATTCAACAACTACATAACCTTCAAGGCCACGTGATTGAGCCCTGCGTGGATAAATTGGTGCGACTTTAACTATCGGTAAATAGTCACCATCACTACTACCTAAACTTAAACCACCGCTTAACCCATTATCAAAATCAACCTCAGCACTAAAACTATTAACAGCCGCATTCAAGTTAGGGTTAGCTTGTTGCATTTGTGGTTGCTGCATCTGTGGTGGTGGTTCTTTAGGTTTTTGTGGTTTTTGTGGTTTACGCTCTTTCTTAACTATCGCTTCTTCTTTTTTAAGGCGAATAAAGTCAAGTACATTGCCACGAGGAGCTTCAGTTAGCACGCTCTGCCCTCCCGCTATTAACGCCTGCATACTCCACAACAAACCAATGGTCACTATCACTGCCAAGGCAAAACTAATGGAATATCGGCTTGCATTTGCTAACATAGTTACACCTCTTCTGCCGCGATCGAGACATCATAAACACCCGCTGCCCGCGCTGAATCCATCACTTTGATTAAGATATCTGTAGTTGCCTTTTTATCAGCCTGAATCACTACCGTTCCTTGTGGATTTTCTGCTTTTAAACGCTCTATATTTGCTTGGACGGCTCTTACATCAACTTTACGTTTATTGATCCAGATATCGCCTTTATCACTGATCGCCACTAAAATATTGGCTCGTTCTTTTTTTACTGCTGTTGCCGCTTCCGGCCTATTTACTTCTATACCCGCTTCTTTGACAAACGAGGCAGTGACAATAAAAAAGATCAGTAGAATGAATACGACATCTAACATAGGCGTCATGTTAATTTCTTCAGCTTCTTCTTGTTCTTGCAATACTTTTGCTAATTGAGAACGCATGTTCTTAATCCTTACTTTTACTAAATTCTAATGTGCCATTGGCAGCGCATCTTCCATTTGTTCAGTTCTTCGTTTAGTTTTACGTTGTAGCCAAGTCACCATAAAAACCCCGGATAACGAACCAACCATACCTGCCATGGTCGGAATTGTTGCACGAGATACACCTGATGCCATAGATCTCGCATCACCACCGCCTGATATAGCCATTACATCAAATACTTCGATCATGCCGGTAACTGTGCCTAACAAACCAAGTAATGGACATAAAATCACTAAACTTTGAATGACTGCGACATTGCTATTTAACAGCTCGGTCATACGGGATACCTGTGCAACTCGAATTTGCTCAGCGTTCCATGAGTGGCGCTCAGTACGACTATGCCAACGAGCTACAATGCCTGCTTTGATCTGGCGATAACTCTTTAGAAAGAAATAAAGCCTTTCAAAAATAAGTAACCACATCAGACAAATTACTCCGGCAATGACGGTTAAGACTAGGCCGCCAGTGTCGAGAAATTCCTGAATGGTATTCATCAATTCGATGAATAAAACCATGGCTTAAACTCCTTTAGGCTCAGATAAAATACTTTCAGCTTGCTCTGCTCTCTCAGCGATCAGGCCTGCACTTTGTTGTTGGAGAATATTAATAATGCTTCTACTTCTGGTATTTAATAACGTTGATATAAAGACCATCGGAATCGCCACCACGAGTCCAAGTACTGTTGTAACAAGCGCTTGAGAAATGCCACCCGCCATTAATTTAGGGTCACCTGTGCCAAATAAGGTAATTGCTTGGAAGGTATTGATCATGCCAGTCACAGTGCCAAGTAAGCCAATCAGCGGGGCAACAACAGACACAATCTTAATTAAAGTTAATCGTGTCGTCAGTATCGGAACCTCTTTCAGAATACACTCAGACAACTTCAGCTCTAACGTTTCAGTATCTGAATTGAGGTTATTATCTTTAACCAGCATCACACGACCTAGCGGGTTATTATCTGAAGCAATTGCAGTTTTTAACTGTTTATTTACTTTATTACCGATAAGGTAAAGTGAAACAAAGCGTTCAAGTGCGATCAGTAAACCAATAAGTCCAAGAATAATGATGACATTTCCTACCGGACCACCTTGCTCGATACGCTCTTGTGTATCAGGCGCCTGTACTAATAAACTCAATATTGAGCCGCCGGTAGGGTCTAAAGCAAAAGGGACCACTTGTTTATCTGTTGCAGTCAAAGACTGAGCGCTTGCTAGATACCTACTGGAAGGCTGACGTATCAATTCAGCGATTGAGCCAGTTTCGTCAATATATTCAAGGTATTTACCATTAGCGATTAAGTTAAAGCCCCCCACCCGAATCACTTCAGATTGCACTTTTTCTCCGCCAGCATTAACAACCAAGGCATTAAATTTATGAACCTTGCCGCTTTCAGTCATTTCTCTTTGCAGTTCAAACCAAAGACGTTCTATTTCTTCAATTGAAGCGAGCTTAGATGTCGAGCCCATACTTTGAGCAAATTCGTCTAAGAATTGCCCGCGATTTGGTATTTGCGCCGAAATAGGAGATGTTTGAAATTTACTACGGGTATCTCCTGCAACCTGTTGCAAGACACCAAAAAGTTCTTTTAATTCGCCCATGCGTTTATTCAAAGCGTCGGTTTTATTACTTATACTAAGTTCATTTTCCTGGAAGCTTTTCTCTAATACAGTACTCTGCTGTACAGCTTGCTCTCTTTGCCTCGTTGCTTGTTGCAACAGCTTATCTTGAGAAAGCTTTCTTGCGCTAAACTCCGCTTCACGTACTTTGTTTTGCTCACTTTGCGCTATTTGTCCCTGCTTTAGCTGGTGTAATAGCTGGTCAAGGTTCGTCGCCTGTTGTGCATTCGCCGTTATTAATGAAGAAAAAAGTGTAATGCCCGTTAAAATTTTAACTAAGTTATTCATGTTCTACCCTTATTCAGCAGAGTTTTGTGCTACTGGCACAATAATAAGATCTGGTGCTAATTGCTTACGAGCAATGCGCAATGCTTTATTAATATCTGAGCGATTTTCAACAGCAAGAGGTAACCAGGATTGAGTCGTTTGATCCCAAACTCCCATTTGTTGACCATCCCGTGATTGATAGACAAAGCTGACACGGCCTACCCTTAAAAAATCCACATCACGCTCACTGCCATCAACGGCTTGCATGCCACTGTATACTTCAATAGTTCGTCCATAATCCACTTCTATTTGATAGGCTTCGAGTACACGCCTAAACTTTTCAGCAACAGAAACATCCGCTTGTTCTAACATACCTTTTAGGTCAGTTAAGCGTTTTTGTCTTTCATCGGGTAAAAATGGCACATCTAAACTAACGAAGGTATCTAACGTTTCAATCATACGAGCCATAAGTGGCGAAACTTGTCGCTCAATCACACTCACTTGCTCCATTGAAACTGCTAACTGCTTTAACTCTGTCAATTGATTATTGATTTGTGCCTGCATTTGACGGTTATATACCTGCAAACCATCAACCTCTTTATTGACACTTTTAAATTTCTGCAATTTATCGTTTATTTGTTCGCTGATATTGTTTATTTTTTGTTGTGACTTATTTGCAGAAAGGTTTATGTCTCTTCCTGCTTTAACAACTTGTGTCAACCCATTATTTTCAGGGGTGCCAATGGCATAACCAGAAATAGAAATGGCCGACATACCTAGGAATAACCATGTTTGTAGCAATCGAGTGCTTTTCATATTAAAACCTTAACTTTATAGTCTGCATAGTGCAGAAACCAACACGCTAAATAACAAATGATTAGCGTGATAAATAACTGGGGGCATACTATCTAAGAACTGTTACAGGTTTGTTTCGCGACTATTTCAGTTGCGTTTCAGATATATTTCAATTTTATGAATCAATAAAAAGATTATATTTTTCTGAAACTTAAATTAATTTTTCATGACGAAAATTTAGATATTTCCAATAATTAAATTAAAATATCGCCATTTCATCACATCCATGTGGTCGTGACATTGCCTACAGGATGTAGGTACTTATGATTTGTCCGGAACAAAAATCATGATCGTACGTCCTGCACATATACGAAATTATGCTCCTGCAATTTCGACATACCGTACTTCCTATACATAAAAACTCATCGAATGATGAGTTTTTATTAAGGTTAAATAGTCTAACTAATGATTAAATGACTACTAGAAATCATATTTGTAATTCAAGCTAATTGACGTGCCCACTTCCTTTTCTCGTACGCTAATGCCTGACTGCGTCACTTGCTGAGACTCATCCAGTAAATTTTTCACTTTCAATTTCACTTGCGAATTAAAGTCAGGGTAATAGGTATACACTAGATCTAGCGCATGGAACGGTTGTTCAAGCGCATCTTCTCGGCCCCCGACTCCTGATGCGATAATACGTTCACCAAATACGTTATATACTAGTGAACCTGAATGATTGCCATTAGCGGCATCAAAGTTCAACTGCAAGTTAACAACATATTCAGAGTGGCCACTCATACGCTTGGTAGGGTTAGTTAAATTACCAGCTAAACTTGGATCGATACTCACCTCAGAGTCACTGAAAGTCACATTACCTGACGTGAAAAATCCATCGACGAGATAAAATAAATCATGCATCCATTCAACTTCAATGCCTTTGACTTCACCCGTTTCACCATTGACGAAGGTAGCAGAGTAATCTTCATCGCCCACTTGTAATACGGTTTCAATAGGCGACTGAATGTCTTTATAAAAAGCCGCCACTGAATAGTTATCACCATTTTCAGCGTAATATTCATACCGTAAATCATAGTTTTTAATTGGGCTACTTTGTAAACCTACTCGACCAAAAGTACGGATATCAGTTAAAGGATCATAATAGGCAACCGGCACAACTTCACGAAGATCAGGTCTTACAACCGTTTCACCATAACTCGCTCTCAGTTGATAGGCTTCACTAGCCAAATAAGTGAATGCCATTGAAGGGTAAAAATCATCAGTATTAATACTGCCTGCTGCAATTTTTTCTGGCGCCCAAAAAATATCTAATTCTTCTTTACCAAAAATTAGGCTCGAAGTGCCTACTGAAGTTTGTTTGAACTCTTCGTAGCGTAAACCACCACTAAATCGATATTTATTATTATAAATAATATCGAACGATCCATAAACCGCATCAATTTTTTGTGCAGCAATGTAGTCGTCTGCATCAGGGGCAGAAGGTTCGTTAAAATCAACTAAAATTCGTTGACCATCGATAAATGAATCCGTTAAATAGCCACTATTGCTCAACGGAGAGTTGGCGTCGTCATTGACAATAATGCCCGAGCCCGACTTATTGTGAACAGCAAAGCTTGAGGTTGTATAATTTCGACCTCGATCATTAAAGTCATATCCTGTTTTAAGCTCCACCTCATAGCCAGAGCCATAAATAGGTAAAGTGAAATTACCACCGTAAGAATTTACGTGATCTTCCATGTCGGTAAAAGCATATATCGCTCTATTATCATCACCGGTAATATTCGAGTTCTGATAAACACCATTTTCAAAATTATCGCGAAAATTAAACTTGGCGTTAAATGGAATATCCGTTTTCGCTGTCGAGCGGGTATATTGCCAATCAAACCCAAGTCCCATGTAATCAACAAAGGTATGCTGACCAAGCAACTGGGAAACATGCAAGGTACGCTCTTCATAGTCAAATTCATGAACTCGATTTGCTCTGTCGTCGGTCACCACAGTAAAAACGGTACTTCCTGCTGGGCTTTCAACATTAGATATTTCTACTTCGTCTTCATTGTCTACTAAGTACAAGTTATTCCAAGATACTGAATGGTTATCTAACTTGTATCCTAAGTTGAAGACACCACTATACCTTTCATTTTCAGTTGTGACGGTAGAGTTTTTAACAGTATTAAAGCAAGAGCTCGCGACGTCCTCAGCTGACGCTAATGAGATAGAGCAATCAGCTGCTACATCTTGCGAGATGACCGCGCTTTTCTTTTTAGCTGAATCCCATTTATTCTCATATGAAAATGACGTAAGAAAGCCGATACGACCACCAAAATAATTTTCGTCAAAGCTATTACCGATATGTGCCTTAACATTATACGTTGGGTCTAAAGAGTCTTCTGAAACAACTAAATTGCGTGGTAACGATTTCAATAAGCCGTTGTTAATCGCTATTGCTTGCTCTGAAACAGTTTGATTATCAATTGCAATTAAGTTTGAGCGTCGAATAATATTATCTATCGTAAATCGACCACGATAATCAACAATCGCATCTTTCAACGCACTCGAAATTCCGCCGCTTGGTCTATCGTAAGTGAAGCCGTCGCCCGCACTAGTGTCACTGGTAAAGCCAACTTCAAAGCTCGAAGTAAAATCACTAGGTACAGATTTAGTTCGAATATCAATTGCGCCGCCACCGAATGCCGCAGACATATCGGCAGAAAATGCTTTTTGAACCGCCATGCTTTCAATAATGCTCGATGGAATAATATCTAAAGGCACAACATTACGCGTTAAATCAGGACTAGGGATCTGCGCACCATTTAAACGAGCACTCGAGTATCGTTCGCCAAGGCCACGTACATAAATAAATTTTCCATCAACAAGTGTTAATCCTGTTACTCGTTTCAAGGCCGAGGCAGCATCACTATCACCCGTTCTAGACATTTGTTCTGCACCAAGTATGTCAGCAACAAATGCCTGGCTTTTTCTCTCAGCAACTACCGCTGCTGCACTGCCTTGTAATCTTGTCGCTTTAACAACCACCTCTTCCATTACCTGAGCTTCTTCGGCAAAAGAGGCGTTACAGAACAAACCTAGCCCTACTGCAATAGCGAGCTTTTGAAGTTTATGTTGATTTGCCATTTTTTATTCCTAATTCTTTGTAAAATAAAAAGGCGTCTTGAGTCTTTTGACTCGACGCCTTATTCATTTATTGCTGGGAGGTTAGTCGTTGTTTGCAGCAGTTACTGCCGCTTCTACCCACTTATACCAAGCTGAACTAGTGTCTTGGTCTGAAACCGCACCAACATAGTTAACTGAATCAAAAAAGCTAGTATCTAAACCTGACAAATCATTGGCAGCAATTGTGATAGCTGTTGAATTTGAATTAGTAGAGAAACCGTCTGCAGATAATACGTCCGCATCACCACCAACTCTCAGGTTTACACCGCCGTTTTCATACCATTGTTCTACAGACATTTCCGCAGGCATTTGAGTGGCGTCTTTAAATTCAGCTGCACAGGCTAAGACCGAGTTATAAAATTTAATTTCAGCAGCATTTTTTAAGCCATCTGATTTAAACTCAATACATTCAGTACCATTGGTCGCAGCTGTTTTTATCGCTAATGCGTTGTAATAATTAGTTTTGATTGAATCATCAAACTTATGCGCTTGAGAAGGGTCTTCATCGCGAACAGATGAGCCATCAGTTGTGATCACTGTTACGTTGGCAATGGTCGGAAACGAAGCAGGTACGTCGCTATAATCATCACCACCATTTTTTTCGCCGTCGGTTTCAAAACCGTTATTGCCCATGTAAGCAGTCGCACCATCGCGTGTAGTTACAGTGCCGTGTTGAATAAATAAAAACTGTGCATTACCTTGCCAACCTGCATCAATATCAATGGCATCATCTTGTGTATCTGTTACCACGATATGTTTGATGTTTGATGCACCACCGAAAAACTCAATGCCGTCATCAAATCCTTGATGAATATGTAAATAATCAAATGATGAGCTAGAGCCTACCGCATTGAGTGTTAACGAGTTTAAGTCATCTCCTTCACCGCCTACGCGAGGACCTGAGCCTGCATACCAGATTTTCGCCCATTTGATATTGCCACTGCCGTCAGCATTATCATTACCACCGAAGTAACTAGTAATGCCTTCTGATGCAACATTACAAGTATCAGCTGTGCGTTGCGCGTTAGTACATTGGTTAGTTAAGCCATTGCCATTAATGATAATTCCGCCCCAATCAGCATACTGTGCCCCTTTTCCTTCCAAATCATGGCGATCGTAAGCAAATGCCGACGTAAATGTTACTGGCTTATCAGCAGTACCTACCGCTTGGATCTTTGCGCCACGAGCAATTCGAATAATGGCTTCACCTGATTTAAAAGCGAGAGCTGCACCTGGTTTTACTGTCATTGTAGGGCCATTCGCCGGAATTTCGAAGCCTTCATCAGTACGGCCATCAGTGCCAATTAACAGTGCGTCTTCAAATACGTGAACACCGCCGTCAGGGAGTTCATCAAAAGTTATATTTGAAGTGATTGAGATATTTTTACTGGCGAATGAGTCATTATATAAACAATCTAAACCATCAAACGAACCTTCAACTGTGCCTGCATCTGTTTGATAACTTGCGCATGCAATAACATCTGTTCCTGCGTTTGAAGAATTATTTGAGTTACTTACGCTGTTGTCTGTCGTTAAGCTATTGTCGTTTACTGTCGGGGTAATTTTAATATCGCCACCACAACCTACTAAGGCTAATGCACAAGCAACTGTACTTACTTTAAATAAGGTTTTCATTTGCATTTCAATTTGCTCCGAGAAAATAATTAATAAATAGGGTCAAATTGGCTAAATGAAGTTTTGTCATCACTTGGTAACAAGGACATCAAAAAAACTTCATTTAGACAACTTGACTAAAAGTTGCCGCTATCCTACGACGCAAAAATGACAGAAATATTTTGGAAATGTTTAACTTTTGTGTAGGGGGCGTTACAGAAAAATGACAGTGAATACTTTATTAATTGATAAAGGTGATGTTTATAGCGCTGTGCTGCTCAATGCAGGCAAGCAATACATCGCAACATACAAGGGTTAGAAAAATTAAATACATCGACAACAAATTATTTGACGCCAAACATATTCAAAAGTGGGAGTTTGTTTATTATTAGCAAAAAGGTAAAATACGACCAATATAAGTAAATGATTTATTTAATATTCTATGGATTACTATTTTAAAGGCTTTCAATTTAAGAGCGATCAACTCGTTCTAATTAAAATGGAACAGACTGTCAGCCTGCGTGCAAATGAAGCTAAATTACTAACATTATTGCTAAGTGACCCTCAGCGAGTTTTTAGTAAAGAACAAA